>MTKZ01017050.1_pt1 | contig 16530 bp, 17 predicted proteins | sample 1042781 | NCBI WGS metagenome assembly MTKZ01 (sample SAMN06212207, study PRJNA360539) | anaerobic digester metagenome | biome: Wastewater treatment plant; material: sludge; isolation source: anaerobic digester fed with sludge from wastewater treatment plant | place: Denmark: WWTP Viborg ...
AATTTCTATTATTATAATAAAAAAATCCCGATTTCTGCCATAGCAAAAACCGGGATCAATTATTCTTATTCAGGTTCAAATCAAGTAAACCTGATCTCGTCCTCTGCAGTATCGTAAAAACGATACTCTGTCAAAGCAAAATTGGAATCCTGCCTAATAGTGACCCATTTTTTGTGTTTCATATACCATCTCATCTTAATGCTTGGAAGTCCTTTGGTGAGGAAGGCATGCACATAAGGATGGACTGTCAAATGCACCTTAGAGATCGATTTATTTGCCAAAAGATATACCAGATCTCTCTCTATCTCGTCCGTAAGCAGAATCGTAGGCTGAACCTTGCCACTTCCATTACATGTGGGGCAAGTTTCATCTGTATTGATCGTGACTACTTGTCTTACACGTTCTCTCGTGATCTGCATGAGACCAAACTTACTCAATGGTAATATTGTATGCTGAGCACGATCTTTCTCCATGAGTTCGATCATGCGACTGTTCAACACTTTTTTGTGATCCAGGCTTTTCATGTCGATAAAGTCGATTATGATCAGTCCGCCGATGTCTCTAAGTCTTAATTGTCTGGAGATTTCTTCAGCTGCTTCCATGTTGACAGTCAGTGAGGTATTATTCATCTCTGACTTGGACATCTTGGGACCACTATTGACATCTATGACATGCATGGCCTCAGTATGCTCTATGACAAGATATGCACCACTGTTCATGGTGGCTGTCTTCCCAAACGAAGCTTTAATCTGCTTATTGATGCCGTAGTGTTCAAAAATGGCTGCCTTGCCGGTGTAATGCTCTACGATCTTAACTTTATCGGGTGCGATTGCAGTCATGAAAGTCTTGACATTATTATAAATTTCCTTGTCATTGACTACAATGTGCTGATAGTCATTAGTAAGGAAATCTCTTATAAGAGACGTGGTCTTGTCTGCTTCACTTAGGATTTTCTGAGGGCCATTGGCATCCTTCAGACTTTCTTCCATGTCATTCCATTTCTGCGCTAGGCCATTGATCTCATCGTGGAGGTCAGCAACCTTTCTCCCTTCTGCGGCAGTTCTGGCAATGATGCCAAAATTTTTAGGTTTGATACTTTCAATCAGTAATTGAAGTCTTTTCCTTTCATCAACATTGACGATCTTTTTGGAGATTGTAACAGCATTTGAGAAAGGGGTTAAAACAAGATATCTACCCGGTATAGTGATCTCACAACTTAATCTTGGACCTTTCGTAGAGATAGGTTCCTTGAGGATCTGCACCAGCATCATGGTCCTTTTGTCCATGACGTCCTGTATCTTGCCATTCTTGTGGATCTCTTTAGTAAGATCCATGGTATGAATGGAGTAACCAGGAGACTTATTAGTGATCTCTTTGGTATATTCTATAACAGAAGGAAGTTTGGGTCCAAGGTCAGTGTAATGCAAAAATGCATCTTATCTGCTCCCTATATCCAGAAATGCAGCATTGAGTCCCGCCATCAGTTTATTTACTCTGGCAAGGTATATATCCCCAACATTAAAAGAATTACTCGTCTTTTGCCTATGAATTTCAACAAGTTTATTGTTTTCAACTAAGGCTATTTCAACTTCAGAAGGCAAAGAATTAATAATCAGCTCTTTATTCACAGTCTGATTGTTTTAAAAGAATAAAACAGCGCTTAATGTGTATACATCTCAACAATAACAGTTATGATATTGTAACGACTAACATTAAGCGCTGCATAAAATTATTTACCTACCGGTTCTTTTTCTTATGACGGTTTTTTCTCAATCTTTTTTTCCTCTTGTGGGTTGCAATCTTGTGTCTTTTACGTTTTTTACCGCAAGGCATACTCGTATTTTTTTTTGTTAATAATATTATTTAATGCTCTCTGAATTAGCCTTTTTGATTACAAAGTTTTGCAATCTCATGTGCTTTTTCATGTTGACCGGCACCTTCATAAGCCATGCTAAGCAGGCAAGGTGTCTCTCTATTTTTTGGATCTAATTGATAAGACTTTTCCAATCTGGTGATCGCCTTATCCCATTGACCTGTTTTGATAGCCAGTTCACCCAAAGTATTCATCACTGTGATATTCTCTGGTTCGCTTTTGCTCATATCCAATAGCATCATTATGCCCTTCATCGGATTATCCTTTGGTGGCGATTCCGCATATATGGTTGCTAGATTGACACGGTGGTTTGTTTCTTTTGGGTCGAGCGAGATAGCATTTTCGAAAGCTTTTACAGCTCTTCCAACGCAGAATTCCCTCTCTTTCCCCTCCGGCAAAGCTCTAACTCCGACACCATAAGTGGTACCAGCTATAGACCATGCTTGAGCGCTTCCCTCAATAGTAGCCACTTGTTGGGCATAATAACCCGCCATTCCGTATCTTTTTTGACTATACCAAACCCCTGATAATCTCTTTAGATTCTCGACGATAAGCGCAGTATCTGATCCTTCAGTAAGATGTTCCAATCTTCCAACAAGTTCCAGCGTGTCTTTTGAAGCAGAAGCTCTAGCTTCTTTGACCAGCGTTTCCGGTCCTGTAACTTCTGTGGTCAAAGCTCTTTCCTTATCAAGCTTTGACTTTTTATTTTTGTCTGTCAGACTAAATCCAAAATAAATAATACAGAATAGTAAAGCCGCAGAGGCAATTGCGATCCATTTCTGGTATTTAATATTGGAAACAGAACCTTTCGACATACTAATCCTCCTCTACTACAGGCGCTACTAGTACCTTATTCTTAACTTGATCAGTAAAAGTTTTAGCCGGCTTGAAAGCAGGAATGAAATGCTCAGGTATTTCTATCGCCTCATTCTTCTTAATGTGACGGCCTATTTTTTTCGCTCTTTTCTTGATAATAAATGATCCGAAACCACGAACATACACATTCTCTCCACTAGACAAAGAGTTTTTAATTTCAGTAAAAAAGTGTTCGATCGAGACAAGTACATCTACTTTCGGAACTCCTGTTTTTTCTGCAATTGTTGCAACTAAGTCAGCTTTTCTCATTAGACGTTGGTTTATAATAAGTTATGAAATAAAAATGATGCTTCTCTAAAAGCGTGGCAAATTTCGTATTTTTTATCATTTTAAAAAATTTCTGACTGTTTTTTTTCATAAATAATTGAAATTCATTGAGTAGGAACTTTCTAATACCCAATTACCACCAACCTCTAAGGCAAGTTTTGCGGTGAAAACATTTTTTTGTCAATTGCTGATTTTTGCCTTGTGAAGTTCAGAAACCTTCCTTTGGATGTCATTTATTTTGTCTTCCAGCAGATTATCTTGTGTGTTTTTGACATCATTGAATCCAATATGTGCATGATAAGACCACAATTCCTGAATGTCTGCATACTCAATAGAATATGGCGTAAATAGTTCATTATCAGATATTGCGATTACGCGGGCTTCGTCCTTTAATGTTTGTAATCTCTTATATACGACGCCATCTTTGTGTGTGATGACGATGTATGTCTTCCCACTTTTTATCTCTGTTAGCTTTTCAACATATTTACAGATGACGATGGATCCTGATTCTAGTGGTAACATTGAATCACCACGTATTTCAAATGCTCTGTAGCGGCCACTCTTCATAGAAGGAAAAGAGATCTTAGGGAGATCAGAGATATACTCAGGATCTGACATGCCGTTCATGTAGCCAGCCTCAGCCTTGGTTTCTACTAGTTCAATATTGTTATGGCCATTTCCATCCATCGTCATGGCTAGAATCCTTAAGTTGTTGTCTTTAAATACTTCCAAACTTTCCAAACTAACATCCTCTCTGATCAATTGATCTAAAGAAATAGTAAACAATTCAGACATCCGGGTCAGAAGACGGAGATTTGGCTCTGTATTCCCTTTTTCATATTCTGAATAAGTCGTGCGTGGAATTCCAAGTTCCTCAGCAAGTAATTGCTGTGAAAGTTGGCGTCTATGACGGAGATATTTCAAGTTTAGATGGAACATTTGGTATAAAGTTATTTTACAAAGTTATGTAAAATTATCCAAATGACAAATAACACGGCATTTATAGACGGAAAATGCGTAATTGGATTGAATGGGCTTAAATATTTTTACAAAATCGTTTAATTTTAGTAAGATTGCAAAGTTTAAATGTGAATATATGATTGAATTATTTGGGGTAAAATTAGACCAACCTGCAACAGTTGCGACCAATATTGCACTTTTTATCATCTGCACTTATTGCGCTATCTCAGTCATGCGTTCACCTGCCGGTCGGTATGACTTTGTCAAAAAATACAGTTTATTTCTATTATTTACGGGTATAGCTGCGCTGTTGGGAGGAATCTTTAGTCATGGTTTTAAATATTATTTTGGTCTAAGTTATTCATTTCCGGGTTGGCTTATTGCATTGGGAGGAGCCTATTATGCTAGTATCGCCGCTTTTAGACATGCTTTAGCAAATGAGCTTTGGCCGGATATTAAACCAACAACAATAAAGATCACAGAGCAAATATTAATGTTGTTATTAGTCATTTTTATGGTACTTACATACTTTTACATGAATTTCCTGGTTGTTACGATTTACACTGCTATATGTATTTCTGTGATAGGATTATATTTGGAAATGAAGATCTTCAGCAAAACGCAGAATATAGGGAGCAAGATTTATATATGGGGCATAGGAATTGGAGTTCTTGTATTATTTGTGTATATCTTTAAGCTCGGGATTTCACCGGAATTCAATCACAATGACGTGGCTCATATTATCATGATGATATCGATGGTGGTATTGATGAAAGGATTTAAAGGGATGTCAGCAGCTAAGTTAACATGATCATTATCTCTTCAATAAGAATAAAAGTATGCTGGTAGTAGATCAGGAATATGTGGAAAGGCTGAAGAAGGAGCAGAAGAGACTTCCGCGGATAAGTTCTTTGTATGGAATGGATAGTATTTTTAAGGAAATCTATAAAATACCAACCCACATTCCTATTGCACAAGTCTGTCTTTTGGAACATGGAGCAAATTTTCAATTCAGTTTTTTTTATGAAAGACTCCTTAAAAGTCAAAATGAATTAATATTTTTTGACAATTCTCATCGTGTCAAAGAATACAATAAACAGACAGGGAAAAAATCTTATCCAATTGGGCCTCTATACCCAAAATATAGAAAGAAGAAAGGTTATGAGCCAAAAAATAATCGCTATGGAACATTAGCATTTCCTTCGCATTCGTCAAGTCAATTCGATTTTAGTACAGGATATAAAAGATATGCAGACGATTTAAAATTATTACCAGTAGAATTTCACCCAATAACAATTTGCATTTATTACTATGACATTCTTCAAGGTCATCACAAACTATTTATTGATGAGGGTTTTAATGTTATAACTAATGGTTATATTGCGGATCCTAATTTTATCGATAATTTATATGAACACCTTTCATCATTTAAGTATATTACAAGTAATCATCCTGGTTCCTATGCTTTCTACGCATTAGAAATGGGCATACCATTTTTCCTATATGGCGAAGGAATTGACAACCAATTGTTATCAATTGGAAAGATGAATGGTGTTAATATGAGTGACTTCATTCAAAATGATTTTTTGAAAAAGACTTCTGAATTAATGATATTTGACGTAACTAAGCAAATCACAATAACGGAAAAGCTTCAATTGGCAATCAATACAATTATGGATGAACATAGCATTCTTACACCAAATCAGGTGAGAGCTTTAGTTATGAAAAACTGGGTGCCTTTACTGCTTAAAAAAGGAATAAGTTTTCTAAAACAAAAATTAAGGAGAAATTAGAATGAATTAAATCAATTACAAGAATGAAATTTTTGAAATACCTAAGCGAAATTCTATTTCCATCTACTTGTGTTACCTGCGGGAGGGCAATAAGTGAAGTCGATAATTTATTCTGTGGGAAGTGCATAACAGAGACAGTGTTTACAAATATTATATCTGCCCAGGAAAATGAAATGATGGATAGACTTAATTCAATTCCCAATTTAAAAGGAGCTTATGCTCCATTATATTTTAAAAAAGATGCTCCTATCAAAGAACTTTTTTATAAAATAAAGTATGGAAATCGTCCTGATATAGCACAGAAGATGGCTAGTTTCACAGCACTTTTATGGCAGCAAATAAAGAAAGATCCTTTACCAGTAGATGGAATTTGCTTTGTTCCGATTCATAAAATTAAACTTTCCAAGAGAGGGTATAATCAAAGCGAGATAATTGCACGTGAAATAGCTACAAGACTATCAATTCCTTTACTAAATAATCTTGAAAGAAATGCAAACATTGAAACACAAACACATTTTGGTCGAATGGCGCGCCTTGAAAATCAAGAAGGTACAATTAGGCTCACTTCAGATATAACGAAGGTGAAACACTTGCTGATTATAGATGATATATTAACAACAGGCGCTACAATTGAAATATGCTACGATGCAATTAAAAAGCAAAATAACACCTGTTTTCTGTCTGTTTTAACCTTGGCCCTTACTGACAGTTGGTGATTAACGAAATACTGTAATATCACCATATTCAAAAATTGGTTTATTGTTATTGCAAAATCCCCTGATCATATATACATACACACCCGGATTGACTTCAAGATTTTTGAACATTCCATTCCATTTTGGATTAATATCATTTGAAGAAAAAACAACTCCTCCCCACCTGTTAAATATTGCCATATAATTGATTGTGACGTTTTTAACCACCACTTCAAACTCATCATTAATACCGTCATTATTGGGCGAAAATACATTTGGAATATAATACTTGCCACAAACACCATTCTCACATAATTCTTCATCTTTATATGAAATCCTTAACAAAATAAGACTATCACATCCGGAATCTGATGTTAGTACTTGTTCGAAATTTCCCTCTTCACTAAAATAATTATTACTTCCTATCCTAATTGAATCTCCTTCACAAATTAAATAATCCCCTTCCGAACGTTTTTCATCAATAATATTAATATTTATATTTAACAAACTATCGCATGCAGACTCAAGTGGAATAATTTGTATAAATTGACCTTGAGTATCATATGTGCTATTTCCAATGGTAATATTTTCTCCATAGCATAGCTCTATATCAATTGAGCTTGATGGTTGCTTCTTTTCTTTGAGACTAATATAATAGAGCGTGTCGCAAATACCTGGTGATAAAATAGTATCATTATAACTTCCGTATGCAATATACTTTTTACCAAAAATAGTTATGGAGTCACCGGAACAAAGTTCAGCACTGTAAAATTTTAAAATGAAATCGAGGTTAGAAAATACTTCAAATGGAATTGAATCAGATACACAACCAAATTCATTAATTGCTGAAATGGAATGCATACCTGGGCTTAAATTACTGAAATTATTTTGAACACTGTATGGTCCATTATCAAAAGAATATTTTATAATATTTCCTCCAGTTGCTGATACATTAATAAAGGCTTTATCATCCGCACAATCGATTAATGAATCGAGTACAAGAATTTCAAGTTTAGGTATTATCCCTTCATCTTTTATTTCAACTTCAATGAAAGTTTTACAGTTATTAGCATCAGTAATTTCAACAGTGTAAATTCCAGAATTCAGATTTTCAAAAATTCCAGTTTGATTCATTTGACCTTGTACCTTATATGTAAAAGGCGCTTTTCCACTTATCGGCTCAACTTTAAAAGAGCCGAATGAATTACAATTTTTTTGAATGATATCTTTAATTTGAACCTGCAGAACACTAGCCTTGAAATCAATCTGTAAATTGGCATTTATCCAAGCAAAATTGACCCCGCATCCTCCGGTATTTATTATTTCCATTGCGATAACATTATCACCTGGTAACAATAAAGATTTAATGTCGGCAATTTCTACAACATCAAAAGGGCGACTATTAAAATCAGATCCGGCAGGCACAGATACGGAAGCATTGGAGGCTGTTCCACAGACATTTGAACATATTAAATCTGTGCCAGGATATTGATAAAAGCCATTTGCGGATTTTATTTGTATTCCGTTTATATATATCCTGCTCAGATTATCACATGCGTATCTAAAAGTTGCTTTTGAAATATCGATGCAACCCTCTTCTAAATTGAATACTTTTCTAAAATTATATTGAACGGTTTCTGTAGCATCATCTACCCCAAGGCAAGTGTTAGAAACTATCCAGATTGGTTTAGAACTATTACCTACATTATTATTTACGTTAATTTGCGTTCCTGCCAAATTAGCTAAAGCAACATCAAAAGTCCAGGTTGAGTTTAATAACCCATTATTAGTATTTACCAACCAATCAACAGTCGGAGACAAAGTATTTGGATTAAATATCTGAGCTGTTTTTGTTATGGCCCATCCACTAGATACATCGGTAGTGACGATGATACTTTGCGAATAAGAAAGATTTAAAAAGATAATGAAAAAAAGAATTGCGTGTGGAATTCTGGATGACATATTCTTATAATTGAAGTGTAAAAAGATCAAAACTAGCTAACCAAAACTAAATCACCAAATTTCAAGATAGATTAATTGTTACAATCCAATTTTTTAACTTAAAAAGTATGTTAGCAAATTTATATGCAAAATGGTACTTGAAATCATAATTTTATATAAATTCTAAGTGAATTATACCTTTAATATATTATTTTCCAATAATTTAAACAAAACTGGCTTTAGCTCAAGAATAGGAATTTTGCTTTTTAATGAAATGTCTATTAGATCATGGTCACCATCAGTAAGATTTAATATCCACATCATTGCTTTCACATAAGATTCAGTTCCTTTTTGAGAACCTAATGTTGGATAAAGCCCTCTTTTGCCCAATTGTGGTTCGCAATATGGTAGCGTATTTATATATTTTTGATTTAATTCTATTAAATCAATTATTTCAAGGTATTTATTCACGGACCCTTCCATCGCTTCAAATGATATAAAATCTTTATTGTCAGCAGAAGTATGGTACTCTGGCTACTTACCATACATGGTTCTTATTAATGACCCCACAGGTAAGTTAAATCCAGGAGAGCAAAATTGCCTTTCATCACTTCCACTCGGAAAGAAGTCGATTATATTAAAATTTGATTCTGTTTGACTTAAGATGATTTCTGCTGCCCTATCAGGTAAGGCATCCCCTCGCCTGCTTTTTTTATATGTAAATACCCCAGGATCGCCAATACACGTTATAACAAAACCGGCAGTTAAATTCTCTTTTAAATTTTCTCCATTTTTTGAAAGGTAGTAGATACTCCCGATCGTCTCTGGAACAAATATAAATTTATAAGTATATCTTAAATTTGGGATTGTCTTTAATTGATTGTATATAAATGAAGCAACCAAAGGTCCCGACAATTCATTATTAGCCATTGAAGGGTGGCAAATGTAGGTTGATAGTAATATCGTTTCGTCTGTGGTTCCTTTTATTGTTGCTTCTGCAATCGTCATAGAGCCATTGTCATCTAAGGTAGAATCAATGAATACTTCATACGTTTCAGCCTTATCAAGTTTCTCGAATTCTATATGACTCATACAAAAACCCCATCTTCTTTTATAATATGATGTCAAATAAGGTATCAATTCTGGTTGTTCCGGTAAAGTGTATAAATGTGGCTGCAGCTCATCGTAGGTAAATTTACCCTTGACAGGTTCTGAATATCCAAGTATATGAAGATTATGTTCTTTAAAATCAATTATAGTTTTACCACTACTATCTTTTACCCATCCTTCTACAATATTCCATTCTGGCGGAACAGTCCAATCAAAACATACCGTTCCTGATGGAACTTCAGTAATATTAAATTCCACGATTTCTGACAATATTTCTAAACTTTTTCTAACACCATTTCCTGTAAGGCTGCGATTTATGGGCCAGAGTCTATCGAAATACTCTTCTAATTTTTGTTTCATATTTCTACGTTTGGAAATAGAATTATTGCTTCTCCGGTTATTAATTTTTGATCGCTCATATTAAAAACTTCCGTAATAAAATTTCCTCTATTTTTAATTTCATCAAATTCAATTAAAGTAATTACTGCTTTTAGATTTTCTCCAACAAAAGCAGGCTTCAAGAATTTCACATTCTGTGTAAGATATATACTGCCACTTCCGGGATAAATTGTTCCAAAAATTTTAGAGAATAAACTCGATACTAATAAGCCATGAACTACACGTCTACCAAAAATTGATTTTTCAGCATATTCAGCATCTAAGTGGATTGGATTGTTATCATTTGATATGCTGGAAAACAGAGCAACATCTTCAGGAGAAAATGTTTTTTCAAACTCTGCTATATGACCGATTGTTCTTTCCATGATTAATTAGCTTCTAATGAATATAGATACTCAATGGCAAGACCATCCTGAATAACTTTTTCCGTGGCATTATAAAAGTCATTAAAGTCAATTGTCCTCATTCCGTAACCATCATTATATTTTTCACCTTTATACAGATTGAGTTCCCAAAGGTGATCCATCATTCTATTTACATCTGTTAAAACTCCCTTTTCAAGATCTCTAACATATAGTTTATAAGTTTTTTCCGACTCTAAACCATTTTTATCAATATACTTCCCGATAAATTCTTTGAAATATCGATATCCTACATGGTTTTGTTCCTCAACAAAGTGATAACTTGTCATAGAATGCTGATCTGAAAGACCTATTATAGCTATTTTACCTCCAAGTTCCTTAATTTTTGCAAAAGGTGAGTCAGAACCATATCCGCTTATATTATCTATATCTTGAAATTCAGAAGCTTTTGCCCCGGTAACTGAAAACGAATAAATAGGATGTCCCGTTCTAATAGATTGTGGATCAAGTCTTCCTATCTCTGTTAATGCCCCCATCTGCGAAGGAGTTTTGTTTATATCAAAAAATTTAACTTTCGGGAAATCGAAATTAAATAGAGGGAGTATTAAAGTTCCTGTTGACCCTAATGCCAACTTCAATGAATTATAAACATCCAAAGGAGACGCTACTTGACTAAATTCTTTCTTGAGAGTAAGCAACAAATTTTTGATTGAAGAATGAACTAACAAAACATCACCTTCATTTACTCCTGAATCCAACCACTTATTGGCAAGAAAAATTGTAATATCATTTTGATTCAAGAGTAAAATATTTATAAATTAATAAAAAATGGAATTCCAAGATTAACTACACTTCTTTGCAAATATAATTTATAATAAATTTTTTCGTAAATAATTATCTCAACACAGTCACACTTCCTGATCTCAGAAATGGAATTCCATTAGCACATAAGCCCTTAAGGATATAGACATATGCACCGGGCATTACCACCTGCCCATTGACAGTGCCATCCCAACTGAACTCCGGACCATTTGAATCAAAGATCATAGCACCCCATCTGTTAAATATTGAAAGTTGACCTACTTCGATATAGTAAGCATCAGCCATGAATACATCATTTAATCCATCTTGATTGGGCGAAAAAACATTGGGAATAAAAAAGTCACATCCTGATGCAACACATAGTTTTTCATCCTTATTATCTATTCTAATATAGATCGTGCTGTCGCATCCAAACTTATCGATGATATGCTGTGAATAATTACCCGACTCCGCATAAATCTTTCCGTTTAAATCGATGGTATTACCCGGACAGATCTCAAATGAAAGTTCCTTTTCTTTCAATTCGGCTATCCTCAAGTCGATACGGTGTATTGTATCACAGCGACTTCCCACCATATTCGTAGTGTCTGATATAATTTGAGACCGATCATACACTTTACCAAATAATACAATTTGTTCACCATGACACAGATTAATCACTTCATTTTTGACGATTTTTCCCTCGTCAAAAAAGATCTCAAATTCATATGGTTTTGTATTACAACCAAACTCATTTAAGCCAATTACTTTGTGGACTCCCGGCAAAAGATCTGTGAACAAAGATTGATCCAAATAGGGCCCATCATCTATTGAATACTGAATGTCATAACCTTTGTCCTTGGGATTCAAAGTGATGGAAGCGGTCGTGTCAAAACAATCTGTACTTATGTCAATATCTTCAACCACCAGTTCCGGCAAGACCTTCCAATTTTGGACGGTCACTGCGACTTTTTCCTCACATCCTGTGGCATCTTCAACTATTATCTCATATTTTCCCGCTTTGATATCACTAAATTTTCCTTTATTCTGACTATGATTTCCAAGTTTGTAGGAATATGGACCGATACCACCACTAGGAACGACTTCAAAACTTCCATCATGGGCGCAATCTTGATGAACAAGATTATCTATCTGCGTAGTAATAAGACTTCCGGTGTATTGGATCTCCATGTTGGCACACACCCATGCATAGTTGGTTTCACATCCACCGGTATTAAGATTTTCAATTGCTATGACATTGATGCCTGTTTGCAGGTAGTCCTTGACATCGGCTATTTCAAGAATGTTGACACCCTGACTGTTAAACATAAAAGCAGGTGGGTTTTCAACATATTCAGAGCTATACAAACCGCATATCTGCTGGCACTGATTGCTACCGCCTGGGAAATCTATCAAACCACCGGGCCTTTCAATTTGCTTCCCATTGATGTAGAATCTACAAATATTGTCAGTGGTAAATTGTAAAATAGCCGATTTGATGTCAATGCAATCTGAAAGATAGAATGTCTTTCTGAAATTATAGGTACTTGCTTTGTTGGGGGCATCGTAGAGGTAGTTGCAGAGATTTTCAGCTATCCAAATGGGCTTAGCTTTATTACCCACATTCTGAACGGGAATGATTTGGTCAAGTGTAATATTGGCAAGAACTACTTTGTCCGTCCATTGATCATTTAGTAAATCTGGAGTTTTATTGATGAGCCAGTCAGTATTAGGTGGTAGTGGATTGGTAGGATAGGGCTGATTCTTCTTAGTGATTGTCCAACCTTTATCCACTCCGGTAGTAAGAATCAATTTACTTTGACCATGTACAAAAGAGGAGCTACAAAGAATCAGAGATACCAACAGGTACTTCCAATTGAATTTTTTAAATTTATTAATAATGAATGTATGTAATCTATTGCTCATCAAGTAATTGTAAAGATAATAAATATCTTATCAATTCTCCCTATTCGTCACATAATCGATCAGCTCAACCAGTGATTTACTAGCGTTATTATCTGCTAACGTTTTAAGAAGGTCTATTGCTTCCCTGCAATAGTCCATCATGCGAGATTCAGCATATTGAAGACCGCCGCTGGCGTGAACAAAACTGATCACCTCCTTCACGCTTTTCTGGTCCTTACTGTGGTTTTTGATCAAATTAATGAGGTGCTTTTTTGTGGGGCGATCAGTGTTTTGTAGGGCATAGATAAGGGGCAGCGTCATCTTCTTCTCTTTAATATCAATACCCAATGGTTTTCCAACATCCTGTGTGCCATAATCGAACAAGTCATCTTTGATCTGGAAGGCAATACCAACCTTCTCACCAAAAATTCTGAATTGTTCCGATACCCCGGGGCTTACGCCTGCCGAGACAGCACCTGCTTCGCAAGCGGCAGCAATTAATGAAGCTGTTTTCTGTCTGATTATATCAAAATAAACCGCTTCCTGAATGTCAAGTTTACGTGCTTTTTCGATCTGCATGAGCTCACCTTCACTCATTTCTTTTACCGCCCGGGACAAAATCCTCAGCAATGAAAATTCGTTATTATTTACGGCAGACAGCAGACCCTGTGACAAGAGATAATCTCCGACAAGAACGGCGATCTTATTTTTCCAAAGTGCATTAATACTGAAGAACCCTCTGCGCTCTAGGCTTTCATCTACGACATCATCATGCACCAAAGTGGCCGTATGGAGCAATTCTACCAGTGATGCTGCATTGTAAGTGGCCTCCGTGGTGCCTCCGGCTGCTTTGGCACTGAGAAATACAAAGATAGGGCGCATTTGCTTACCCTTCCGCTGGACGATATAAAACATGATCTTGTCCAACAGGGCAACATTGCTTTTCATAGCCTTGCGGAAATGCTTTTCGAAGCGCTCCAGCTCTTCTTTTACAGGTTGCTTTATCTGATCTAATTGTTTCGACATCTTGCTTGAGTAGCTGCAAATGTAGGGAATATTTTTATGAAGAATAAGGGTTGTTATAAGTAATGGGTAATGAGTAATAGGTAATATGTTAAAATGGGCGGAAGTGCTTGATTTTGATGGATGATGGAGATTACTAGTAATTGGTAATGAGCTTTCTGATGCCAGTTTGTGGAATGTAACAGGTAGCCCCTAGTGGGGCATGTGTAACCCATTACACCATCGTTACAAACAGAAAACCCCTAAAGGGGCAAAGAATCATCATTGATAATGAAATACAAGAAATTAATAAAAGTAAGCCCTTATTAACAACGTTATGGGCCGTAGGTCCTACCTGTTTGTAAAGAGCGCATCATATTATGAAAACTAGCCCCGTAGGTGGCTACCTAAATACTGTCCATTTCACAAGTTAAAAACTATCTCAATCGCTAATCATCCAACATCAATAGTTATAAAAATGATCGCCTGCAGATTGGATTCTGAAGTCCTGCCAAATCTCATTTTCAATTTTCAATCCTCATTTTTCAATTACCAAAATCACCAATCTTTTCCACTGTTCCTTTCCTCCGGACGTTGCTGCTTCATGAGTTTAGCTCTGGTCTTCTGCTCTTCCTGTTTCATGATGCGCAGCATATTTTCAGCTTCCTGGCGAGTTAAGCTTTTGGGTTTGCCTGCCTGATCTTTTTGTGATTTTTGATCCTCTTGCGATTTTGGCTCTTGATCAGAATCCTGTTGGGAAGGATCGCCACTATCGTTTTTTTGATTTTCTTTTTGATCAGCCTGGCTTTGCTTATCGTCTTTTTTGTCCTTTTGCTCTTGCTGTTGCTTCTGGTCTTGCTGACTCTGCTGTTTCTTTTTTTCAATAGCCTTGGTCAGATTTTTCTTAGCATCTAAATCTGAAGGGTCTAGCCGGAGAGATTGTTTATAAGCATCTATGGCCTTGTTATAGTCCTGGCTTTTGTAGAAACTATTACCCAGGTTATAACTGGCTATTGCCTTTTCTTTGTTGGTCTTTGCTTGCCCAAGCGCAGCCATATTCAGTTCTGAGGCCTCCTTATATTTATTCTGTTGAAATAAGGCATTTGCCTCATTGAACAGTCCATTGAATGTCGGTTTTAGTGCATTTGCCTTATTATATTCCGACTGAGCTTCCGCAAAATTTTGGGCTTTATAAGCATTATTACCTTCTTTCATTAAGGAACGCACAGATTGGCCTTGCATCTCTACAATGAAGAATCCCATCATCAAGATTAATGAAGTTATTGTCCGATCATTTATTAATCTACACTTCATGTGTTTGCTTTTTTGTGATCAATAAACCCATACCCATTAGCAACTCTATCATTAGTAAGATGGCTGCAGGCCAGAGAAAAAACGGGTACAAACTAAAGTTATTCGCCGTATCTATTGATTGATATTCTCCTTTGTCTAGCTTAGAAACCATGTCGAGAACACCTTTGAGTGATTCCGTATTATCACCAATATTGTAATAAGATCCTTGTGCTTTGGTAGCGATTTTTTTCAAAGCCGAGGCATCTAACTTACTACGGATAGGATTGCCTTGGTCATCCAACTTATAATTGGCTCCACCAGTTGAGTTGTCAGGTATCATCCCTCCCCGTTCGGTTCCTACTCCAAGGGTAGTAATGACCATCCCTCCCTGTGAAGCCTTTTCTGCAGCTTTTTCGGCATCCGAATCGTGGTCCTCTCCATCAGATATGATTATCAATCCCTTGCTCCTATTAGCTTCTTGAGTAAAGGCCTTTTCTGCTACTTCAATCGCATCACCTATAGCTGTGCCCTGATAGCTCGCCATTTCCGTGCTAAGTCCATTAATAAAATCTATCGCAGCATTATAGTCATTGGTCAGCGGCATGTATACATAAGCTGCCCCGGCAAAGACGATCAATCCTATGCGTTCTGACCGCATGGATTCGACCAGCTTTACTGCAAAAAGTTTAGCCTTAGTAATTCTGTCAGGGGCAATATCCTGTGAAAGCATACTTCGGGAAATGTCAAAGGCAATAAAGATATCAGAAGATTCTTTGTTTACTAATTGCTTTGCACCCGGTAGTTGTGGATTTGAGATGGCAAAAATGATGAATGTGATGGCGAATAAAGTGATAGCTCTCCGCAAACCAAACCTATCAGATTTGCGCACAGAAATTTTGTCAAAAATTGTCTTGTTGACTATTTTTTCTGACAAAATAATCCGTCCTTTCCTCCATGATGTCATCATGATAGCAAGTATAGGCACTGTCAGCAATAGTAACAATGCATATGGATTTTCTACCGTTATGTTCATTATACTCACCAAAGGATCATTTTTATTCTATAAGGACCGGAGTTCTCAACCAGGTGTTTTTTAGTAGGATTTCTAATAAGATCAGCAGAAGACCTGTCACAACAAATATTCTGAAGTAGTCAACGCCTTTCTTAAGGACGGTCTTTTCAATTTTTGTTTTTTCAAGTGTATTAATCCGATTATAAATCTTTTGCAGTGAACTTTCATCAGTAGCACGGAA
>MTKZ01001500.1_pt1 | contig 16520 bp, 24 predicted proteins | sample 1042781 | NCBI WGS metagenome assembly MTKZ01 (sample SAMN06212207, study PRJNA360539) | anaerobic digester metagenome | biome: Wastewater treatment plant; material: sludge; isolation source: anaerobic digester fed with sludge from wastewater treatment plant | place: Denmark: WWTP Viborg ...
ACGGCATTAATGTCGATCTCTGCACCGCAATTATAACAGAATATTTTGCTTTTCCCTATAGGTTTTTTGTTCTGCATCACGCCGCATTTGGGACACATAGCGGCATTAATGTCGATCTCAGCACCACAATTAATACAGTGCTTAGTTATTCGAACACCAGCCTCGGATTGAGGTGCACCACTTTCATCTGGAATATCCATCCCTCCAACAAAACAAATACTATGATACAATATAACCTTTTACCAAATTACAGTTAAATTTTCTTGATAATTCCTAACACCCAAAACTCCTGCGGCCACAGCCCATCTTCTCTGGAACGCCTCTCCACCTCATCGCCGGCCTGGAAGCGGTTCTCGATCATCTCATCCACATCCGAGAGCTTGACCCCAAAGACCTCCGCCAGGATCTCCCTGGCCGCCTCCAGCTCCATAGCCTTCCGGTCCTGCACCGCCGTCTTTTGTGGCCCGAATAGCTGCCCTAGAACTCCTGCCATGATGGGCTTATTCTACGTACAAAGCTAAGTACTTTCGCCGGAAAACAATATCAATAGACCATATTTACATAATAGAAAGTATGAGCAAGATACAAACCCTTGAATGACGCTCAGCGGTAAGCATAACATTTTTCGGATGAGCCAACAATGGCCTGCCTGATGAGAATAATAATCCCGATATTAGCTTTGGTCTTATTGCTGCCCCCCCTGGCCGCAGGCGCGCCGGATGAGGCATATGGCAGGGTGTCCAAGGTTGTGGACGGAGACACTATCGATGTCACCCTTGAGGATTACAACAGCAGCCAGGTGGCCGAGGATGTCATTAGGATCAGGTTTGCAGACATCGATACCCCGGAGGTCCGAGGCCCGAAAGCCTGCGAAGCTGGAAAGGATGCATCAGCATATACTCGGACCTGGCTCTTAAGCAACTACGTGTTCCTGGACCTGGATGATAAGACCGGCAAAGATCCCTATGGCCGATGGGTGGCAGTGGTCTACCTGGCAGAGGATGGCGGGCCGGGCAGGAACTTCAATAAGATGCTTGTGGACTCGGGCCACGCGGTGATCGAGAACTTCAGGAATAATGAGTTTGACCCCTAGCTGGTGAAGAGCTTCAAAACACACGCATTGCATTTATAAGAGAAAACTAGTTGCATAACACTAAACGGGAGGTATGAAGAAATTGCGCTATACGGCTAAGAGGCACACTACCTGGGAAAGGCTTTTCATTGCTGTTCAAGGTTTAGCATCAGGGACGGAAAACATACAGCGCCGCTTATATTATGCAGTGTCGCATATAGCCCCACTTCAATTAAGGGAATTTCCTGAAGATGTGCAAGAGGATGTTAAGGCAATACGAGATAGACTATGGAAAAAAGAATCTCTTGAAATGGAATTTCAGGATATACCTGAAGACGAAGCCGAGAAGATTGCCGAAAAGCTAGTTTCAATATACGATGCAATAGCTTGCGATTATTCGCGTACTTAACCAAGAGTCGTTTTTACTTGACGAATACTTGATTGTTCCGCGGAACATGGAACAATCTTTTTCTATTCTATCTAAGAGAACTATTTTTAATATATTGCTTTGAATCTATCTCTATCTCCAAATAATCGATATCAATCAAACCAGTAAAATCAATCTGGTTTGTGCGAACTACAGAAGGACAACTAGAAGCCTTTAATCTTGTTCCATGTTCCACGGAACAAGATTTACTTTAGAACTATTACCTTCTGGTTCTTTCTGAGATGGAACGGCTTAAGTTCAATATCACCATCCATGCTCGCCAAAAGTTCCGAGAACCTAGAGCGGCTTAGGTGCATCTTCTGCCGGGCCTCTTTAGCAAGCATCTTACCGCCATTGGCCACGATCAAAGCCCGGAGGATCTCTCCTCTGTCCTTCTGGAGTGGCTGAGGTTGGGTTGTCTCCAGAGCTGCGAGGCGGCGACGATCCTGGGCGATGTCTACGCAGACCCGAGTGATCTCGGCCTCCTGCATGGACTCCAAGGAGGCCAGTTTCCGGCCCATATCGGCTATCTTTTCCTGTTGGCCAGCGACGGTTGTCTTTAGCTCCACAACCTCATCCTGCAAGGGCTGGATAGTCCTGGATATGATATCCTGGAGCTGGTAGGCAGTCAAGACGAAAATAGACTCTTCTTCTGAAGGCGGTACATCGGCTTTGGGGGCGATCCCAAAGGTATTTATTCTGGCATTGGCTACATTTTGCATAAGGCAACATCTCCCTTCTCGGGAACTCCTGTCGGGTGTTCGAGCACCCGGCTGGAATCAGTTTTTTATTTCAACTATTATTGGGCCAGATTATTCTTAAGGCTTATATCATTTCCCCATAATTCAAAACGAAATAGGTTCGTTTTGATTTTTCCTGGGTAGGAGCAAAGCTATTATTCTGTGATTCTGAATTGAATCCGGCATTGCATTTTCACCGATCAATGCTGGGGGTGGGCTTGTCCCATCCCACATATCAATCACTGGCGGGCTTTCTCTTTTGAATCCGCATCTCTACAATGTCTCCCGGTTCAAGCTTCAGGAGGTCCCTCACGGATTCAGGGATGGTCACTCTTCCGAGCTTCATTACTTTTGCTGTGAATATCGCTCCTTCATCAGGCATGGAAGGTAGTTTTAGGTGCTTACACTATATAATTTTATTCCTTTATTTGCATGCAAGATACTTTTAAATACAATCAAATACACTAAATGTATTTGGTGAAAATGCAATGACAGCAAGAATAATCATAAACGCAGAAAGCCCAAAAACGCAATCGGTAGAAGCCGTTAAGGGCCTGTTGGCCTGGCGAGGGAGAGCAGCCGATCCATTACCCGAATATGTGGAAATGGGTGAGGGAGATAACCGCTTGGTACTTGTTTTGTCCAACAAGAAGGACTGCTTTTATGTGGCCACTGCGCGCGATTGCAGTTGCCCGGCGCGGAACTGGCATCCCAACGGGCCATGTAAGCATATGAGACGCTACTTCGCGGAGCAGCAGGCCACAAAGAGGCTCGCCGCTACTGCTCCTAATGCCGGGCGCTGGCATGGACATAACGGCCCATGGATCGAGGATGAGCCCACGAAGGCTCCTTCTCTTCTTTCTGTGATCGATTGCCACGATAGCACCGACATGGACGCGGCGTATCATAGCATCAAGGCAGATCGGGAAATGTGGCCTGCTGAGGTTTAAGTTCTTGGCTTTACCAAAGATTTTTTTGTAGATTAGGTAAATGGACGTGTGAGGGATTATGTTGAGATTGAAAAAAGCTTTGTGCATAGTGCTCATTTTCTCGATTCAGCTATCTATACCCGTGCTGGGGCAGAACAGCAGAGGCAATTTAACTGGAATGCCCCAGGAAGAATTGTTAGACATGCACGACCTCCTATTGGAGCAAAGATGGGGGTCTACTGTTGAATGGGGTACAGATCTTGTATATTTTGTGCGGATGTATGGTCACTCAGGTTATGGACTGCATTCGCCGGGGGATTATCTCAATGATAGCGAATTGAATGACGTTATTACCTCAAGCGATTATCTATTTCAGCATCAAGGAGACTTGATTAACCAAAGTAATTCGCTATTAAACCAAGGAAAATACAATGAAGCTTTGCAGGTCTATGAGGATCTCTTAGAGCTAGATTCGATCATAGATCTAACAAGAAAGTGCAGATGCAGTGCTATATGTATATTTGCTGAAACTGAACCGACCACTCCCATGGGAGACGACTATTACCCTTCAGGCGAACCAAAACAGCCACAGACTTACGAATCCGTGATGGAAAAGCGACAGAGCCAAGAGCAGTTGAGAATAAAATGCATGGATTGTGAATATGAACTGGATTCCAAAAGGGAAGATCCTAGGTTAACGTCTCTAAAAAGAGACCTGGAAACTGCAAAGGCCGAATTGGATCAGATAAAGGAAAACGAAGAATATCTAAATGCATTTAATGCCAGCGGAATCAAAATAACCCCCGAGCCAGATTTGTCGGCAAGTAAAATTTTTGTTCCGATGGGTCCGTATGAAATGAGTTTTTCGGTAAGAACTCATGGTAGCATGACGACCGAAAATTATACAACCACGCGGTATGTTGGGTCTCATGTAAATAATTTCACGATCTATCAGTTCAATATGGATCCGATTCTCAACATTGACATAGCACAATATACAGGGCCTGCTTCCCATGATCCGGAGGATCCATTTGACGAGTATGATGCAGCATACTCGGGTGGTTTTGATGTCTTTTACGATGAGCCTATTAAAATCGGTAGCTTGAAGGGACGTATGGTCGCTTCGTTTGACCCAAAAAAACCAAATGGCAGAAATAGATATATTGTATTTTACAAGGTTGGTAGGGATACCTTTGTACAAATACGCTCTAAATTAGACTTTGATGAGGATCTCTCATTAATTTTAGAAACCATCCATATTTCAAAGATATAGTGGGCGTTTTATGGAGTTGTATGCTGAGCTACAGTCCTTTTTTTTTGAATGGATTCTAAATGTCGTCGGCAACCTCCTGAAGACGGTGGTTTACCCGCGCTCCTCCTATTCTCCGAATGCTCTATCTTTTGTGTAGCTTTTATTACCGCTTTGAATTAATTTTCGCAAGGTATTAATATCCCAACCTAATAAAATGATGTCATATCATCCTAGGTCGATGGGAAGTAGTCATCTCATCGGCCCTCTCCATTTACGGAGTGAGGGATGATTAAGCAAAAATAAAAATCATAGGAGAGTTAAAGAGGATGACGTATATTGCAGTTGATCCAAAAACCGGAATGCCGAAAGAGTACCCTTCTTCTGCTGAGTTTTTCAAGGAAGTTGAAGAGGTCCGGGGCGAACCGCCCGAAAAACCGCGAGAAGTTAAGACTTATGCTGATGCTTCAAAAAGACTCCGGGAGCAGATCGGGCTTGACTTGCGGTCTCCAGCAGAGCGGCAGGAAGCGGCTGATAATGAATATCTCAGAGAGCAGATAGCCGAGGGCGTGGCTGAAGCCATGGAGAAGCAGCGGGAAGCGCAATTTGTCGATGGGCAGAAGACCTTTAGCCAGAGCCCCTTTGCCTTTACCGTCTCCCATGCACCACAGCAGCCGAAATACAAATTTTTTGATGGGCAGAAGTGCGGCTGCAAGGAAGGCCACAAAGCAAAGGCAGAGCCAGTTATCCATAGCAGGCGAGGGTTCGGCCCGATTATGACTGCAAAGGGCCTAACTGCTGCCGAGACTGAATCACGGCTGAAACAGGCCGGTTTAAAGCTCTGAGGGGGCGATCATGGCCCCATATTCTCTTTTAAGGCATTGACCGGATGCTAGATAAGATGTCTAAAAAAATGGAGACCGTGGCCAAATCGGCAGTAGAAAGAGCGATAGGCCAGGGGAGGACATAAGCCTCTCCTGATATCTTATTTTTTTAGCTAACCTTCTACTGTAGAATCTATTTCATCTCTGAGGTCTATCAGGTCACTCTCACCAAGACAGATGAACAGCTCTTTAATGTGGTCTTTTATTAATTCTGCTCTTTCCAGCTCCTCCGGTGTAGCTTCTCGGAGAGTCCTTTTGAAGCCTCTAATAGGCCCTGGTTGCGTCGGTAGATCGGTCTTTTCGTCAATGGGTATTATACCCGCCGTAGTTTGTTTTCCATCTAGAATATGTGGGGTAGAGAGAACATGCAATAGCTTGATCGTTGCCTTCGCCAGCTTTGTAAAATCCTGATTAGTGATTATTTTTTCTAACTGCTTCATGGGCAGCGTGTCCGACACAAAAACGAAGTCTTCCGCGCCGTTTAGCCATTTTCTGAGGTTCTTTCTGATAGCGAATTCGTTAATTTTCCTCTCTTCTGGCGATAGCTCACCCCGAGTCTCCAGCCTTCTCTTCTGATCGTCGCTTAACATGATATGTTAAAGGTTGTTAGAATTTATAACCTTTTCGGTACAGCCACATAATCAATTTTACTTTACTAAAAACAGTAAAATAAGAACTAACTTAAAAAACCACAAGTTATTAATAGGTTAACCTTCATACCTAAAGGTCGTATGAATACTACTTCCCAAAAAGATCATCGAAACTGGCTCACGGTGGTTTTAGCAAACGGGCAACGTGAGCGGATTCAAAAGATAGCCGATACCCGAAGAGCCTCTAAGGGTGCTGTAGTGCGGCAATGCATCGACCTCGGCCTGGAGCGGATAGAGCGGGCCGAAGATATTCTTTAAATTGTATTCAAGAGGCAAGAAAAAATGCAGAAAGGACTTAATGGCCCGGTGGCGAGCCAGGCCAAAGACTTTTACGGTATGATGCCCTCTGCCGTTAACGAATTTAAACCTTGCGCAAATTTCAGGCAGAGCGCCCTACCAGATAGCCGGCTCCTGAAAAACGATTTGTTAGACGCGGTAGTCCGAACCCTGAAAGCCCAAACAGCTCTCCAGGATGCTCTTTACGTTCTTGAAAGCCAACTAGAGGCGGCTCTTGATAGCGATGAGGAGAGCGGGCGATAATGGCTATAGCTATCCCGCAGCCCTTCTCATGCGATTTACCGCCCTGCCTTGAGGCCCTATACCGCGAAGGAGCGGCTTATGGGAGAGAGGATACAAAGCATTGCCTAACCTGTATTGCCCTCTATTACCAGATCCGAGCAAGAAAAGCAGATCCCCCTATCGAGGATGAGGGCTACCGCCTCACCCCGACGCTCCAGCATATCAACAGCCTAAGCCATGAGAAGCTAACCGATGAAGAGCTTGAGCTGATAGCTGAGGATGTCAGAAGCACTAGCCGAAGAAAGATAACTTGCAGGGAGCTGAAGAAGTCCGAGACCCTGAAAAACCTTTGCGTACCTGAAGATTGTAGGCTCTCGGATGAGACAAGTTCTCAACAGGCCGGTTCTACTCCGGTAACCCTTCAGCTCTCGGACTTGACCAAAGCAACAGGCAGAATTGAAAGAGTCAATCCCGAGACAGGAGAGGCTGAGGCAGACCCGGTTACTGGAGCAACGCATATCCCGAAGCTAACCCTGAGCCCTACTAAGGCATCAGCAGCAATCTTAAATTCAATGCTCCTGCGCAGATCGGCAGCAGATACCAAGAAAGACCCGGATATCTGGAGATATGATGGTGGTATCTGGAGACCCGATGGCGAAGAAGTTATTGAGATCTTAATCAACCGTGTAGCTGGAGATCTCTCTCATGAGCGTGGCCGGCAGGAGATCTTTAAGAGACTCCGGGGCCTGGCAGAGAGAGTAGCTTTTGATTCTGATCCCTATCTTCTGCCGGCGCAAGATGGTCTAGTTGATCTAAAAACCGGCGAGGTCTCCGACTTTGGGCCTGATGCTAATGTCACATTCAAGTATGGTGCTGAGGCCGAAGGTGAGGCTGATATCAGGCCGTCCCTCTGGCTGCTCTGCTCTTCTCTTCCTGATCCAAGAGACGTATTAACCGCCCTGGATATTTGCGGCGAGGCGGTCATAAGACGACCATCAGATTCGATCATCCAGCTAATCGGTGCTGGCAGCAACGGCAAAGGCATGTACGAAAGGATGATCTCGGCTCTTGTTACCGATGAGCGGATCTCCAGCATTACCCTTGCCGAGGCCAAAGCTTCCAGGTTCGGCCCCGGTGCGGTTCTTGGTAAAGACCTATGGATTCTGAGCGAGGTTGAAGAAATCAAGCAGGCTATAAATCTGCTCAAAAAGGTAGCTACAGGCGAGCGGATGGATTCGGACCTGAAATATGGCGGCAGAATCCAAGGCAAGCCCCATGTTCTCCCTATCCTGGACTGCAATAACGCTATTGATTTCGGAGACGATTCATGGGGCAGAAAGAGGCGAGTCATTAAGCTTGATTGGCCTTTCACCTTCGACTATGTACCGGGAACCCGGCGGAAAGATCCGCACCTAGAGGAGAAGATAACTAGCCCCGAGGCCCTGGCAGGATTACTTAAGATTATTGTTGCCCGCGCTCCTCATCTCATTGAGTCCAAACGGATTTACAACCGCAAAAGGCCCGAGGAGATGGCCGAGGAGTACCGGAGACAGCAGTATTCCTTACACTACTTTTGCGAGGAATGCTTAACAACGAATGAGGAAGAGGGAATTGATTCATTCGGTATCGGCTATCCGGGCAGCACTCCTAAGCTTACCACAGCAGCACTTTACGAGGAATATCAAGAATACTGTAGGCTCTTCCATGTTCCCGTTCCTGCTGAGAAGGGGCAGATAGGGAAGTATCTCAAAGAGAAGTTCGGCATCTCTTCTGTAGCTACCAGAGAGCAGAATCAAGGTATCCGTTATTACCCTGGCCTATGGATGGCGAAATCTGCTAAACTGGCTCACGCTGAAATCTCCCTTAGCTTCGGCAGCAACATTAGCAACACCTTAGCAACAGCACAGCAACAGAGAGAAGATAGTAAAAACGGTATCTGTAGCCTTTTAGCAACAGTAGCAACGGAAGAATGGCCTAAAGAGGTTATCGCCGAAATAGAGAGGATGTTTGAGTTCATAGAATCCTGTGAAAATTCTCAAGAGATTAGTTATGAGAATTATTTGCAAAACCCTGTTGCTGCCGTTGCTACTGTTGCTAAAGGCCAAAAGATAGCGATTTCAGGAAAATCTGCTGTTGCTAAAGGCCAATCTCCTGTTGCTGAGCCATACAAAGGTGAGTACAAAACAATCTTGATCCTAGAGGACGTTGATCTTTTCGTTGGTGTAGATGGGCTAAATTACCTTCTTCATAGGCAGGATGTAGCCCATATCCCGGCGGTTCATGCAAGGAACCTGATTAGATCAGGCCATGCTAAAGAGATCCATGTAAACTTAGGCTTAGGCCCTCATCCTCGGAGGGATACTCCGGCCCCTACCAAGTCAGATGAGGCGGCAGAGGAGGCCGGAGCATGAATAGACACGGCCGGCAGAGAAAGGGACGGTACAGCTCAGTTAAGGAGTACGTTCTTGACCGGGCCGTACTTCCAAGACATTTTTACAATGGCTTTGACCTGAAGAAGTTAGCCAAAGCCTGCGATATCAGCATCGGAGAGGTCAGAGGGCAATTAAGGAGCCTCGGCTATGAGCAGAAAGAGAATCGAAAAGGATTGAAAATGTGGAGGCTACCTTATGACAAAGTGCAATCTTTGCGAGAGTGACCGACTTTACCTTTATGGCTATCAAGGCCTAAATCTAGTCTATTGCTGCCGATCTTGCGGTAATAGATTCGTTGAGACTATCGAAAAAATCAAAGAAAAGAGAATCAAGGTGATAAAGAAATGCCAAAGAACTCAGTAAAACCAGAAGCAGCAAAGCCTGTCAGCGAAACCGCTACCAGCGATCCAAGAGGTCAAAATGACCTCACGGCATACACCGAAAAAACGGCGCTAGGAGGGCCTGTCCCAAAAATCGGATCTTACGGCCCGATGCCATGCAGATTACAACTGTCAAGCAAGATCCTGGCGGCGGCCGGCCTGAAGCCACGCGATCAAGTAGAACTGCAAGCCGAATCCGGCGCAATTGTCATTAAAAAAATCGGTGAGCCCACCCCTGGCCTGCCTTTCAAATCAACAAACGGCACGACTCGGATGCTTGACTCTCTGATGGCCGATACTCGAGCTTTTGAAGCCGAGCAGAAGGCTGCCAGGGAACAGAGGTACTCCCTCCCTGAAGAGCCCGAAGCCGAGGATGAGGGAGAGGATGGAGCCGCACCCTTGAACCTGGAGCAGGTCGATCAGGAGGAGCTGTAGAGATGAGCCAGGAGAACCAGAAGCCCCGAAGGAGGGCCTATAAGAGCCTGAGGCATCCTGAGGCGGCGGCATTGGTCGATGAGTGGGAAGAGGTCTCCACCTTGACCCCGGCAGAGGTCCGGCGGTACATGGGCCATAGGTGAGAGAGGGGAAATGTCAAGGCCATGTTCTATTTGCGCCCATACGGAACGGCTGGAAATCGATAGGCTGCTCCTTCAAGGCACTTCTTACCGGGACATAGCGGGACGGTTCGGCTTATCAAAGACCGCTATTTCCCGGCATAAAGAGAGCCATATCGGGACAGACTTGCAGGATGTCAGAGAGGCGATGATCCAAGCCAGAGAAGAGGCTCTGGCTCAGATCAAAGAAGAAACACTGGAGACGATCAAAGAGGAGGTTGTAGCCGAAGCCAGGGAGACCACGGCGGCAAGGCTGGAGACCGCCGCCAGCTATCTCGATCAGCTTATCCTCCTTCGCCAGAAAGCAGCAGATATCCTTGAAGAAGCAGCCGAGGCAGGAGACCTCAAAACAGCCATTGCGGGAATAAGAGAGGCCAGAGCATGTATCGAGACTTTGGCCAGGATTGAAGGCCAACTAAGCGACGCCCCGCAGATCACGATCATAAACTCTCCTGAATGGGTGGAAGTGCGAACGGTAATCATCCAGGCCCTTGACCCATATCCTCAGGCTAAAGAGGCGGTAGTAAATGCCATCCGTGGCCGATGATCTGGTTTATGCAGCCGATCCGGTGACATGGGCCAGGGAGGTGCTCGGCTTCCACCCGGACCCCTGGCAAGAGCAGCTATTGCGGAGCAGATCAAAGAAGATCGTCCTGAATTGCAGCCGGCAGAGTGGGAAGAGTACCACTTGCGCAGCCCTAGGGCTCCATGAGAGCATCTACCGGCGGCCTAGCTTCGGCTTGGTGATTGCACCTTCGCAAGATCAGAGCGCCGAGCTTATGATGAAATTCGATGAGTTTAGAGGCGCGGTGGAGCTGCCGAGCGACTACTTATCAACCGACACAAAACTTGCGATCAAGTTCGCCAACGGCAACCGCTTTGTAGCTAGACCTGGCAGCGAGAAGACGGCCCGCTCCTTCTCGGCTGTAACTCTCCTCCTGGAAGATGAGGCGGCCAGGGTGAGCGATGACCTCTTCAACAGCGTTAGGCCCATGTTAGCAGTGAGCGATGGACGGCATATCCTGATGTCAACTCCATTCGGCAAGCGGGGCCATTTTCATAAGATCTGGAGCGAGGAGCGGGATCTATGGGAGTCCTATGAAATTCCTGCCGAGCAATGCCCACGCATAAGCCCCGAGTTCCTGGAAGGGGAGAGAAGATCGAATCCCTGGTTTCAACAAGAATACCATTGTCATTTCATGGAAGCTTTGGGGCAGGTCTTTAGTGATGCTACAATTGAAATGATGTTCGACACTGACGAAAAACCATTATGGGGGAGTACACATGCATATTGATGACGAACCATTGCGACCTGGCGAGGTCCGAGCTTTTGTTAAATACAAGTCTACACCAGCACGACCAGCACCACACCGGTATTTTGTGGGATGGGATATAGGCCAGAGCCAGGATTACAGCGCCGTGGCTGTCTTGAAAAAGACGGATGCTGGAAACTATGTGGTGAACCACCTAGAGCGGCTGCCTTTAGGCATGGACTACCCTAGCCAGATCGATCATATCTATAACCTGATAAACCGCAAGCCTCTTGCCGGGGGGGATACTACGGTTTGCCTCGACAAGACAGGAGTAGGTGCGCCGGTATATGATGCGACCCGTAAGAAAGGCATCAATGCTGTTGGCCTCACTCTCCATGGTGGAGACGCGGTTACATGGGATGAAGACAGGATGGCCGTCAAGGCTCCCAAAAAGGATGTAATCGGCTGTTTAGTGGTCCTGGCACAATTTGGCTCGATTAAGATAGCCAAAGGGTTACCTTACGGCGATACTCTGCTAAAAGAGCTAAGAGACTATCAGATCAAGTTCAACCCCAACACGGCTAACGTCTCCTTTGGCAATGGCCGAGAGGCCGAGCACGACGACTTAGTTCTAGCCGTGGCAATCCCGTTGTGGATCGCAGAAAATCGCTATCCTCGCCCCAACCCCATCTGCAGGCTCATATCTGTAGGCGGTAGGCATCGATGGTGAAGGTAGCGGCTCTCTGGCACTTTTTAATCGCCGGGGCGGCTGTTGGCCTGGCTCTGGCGGCTCTGCGCCTATCCATGGCCGGCATATCTGCTTGAAAGAAAAGGGTTGCCGTCGTTACTTTTTCCCTGCCTTAAATCGATTTAAAATCGATCGTGAATAATAATACCGAAACTTTTATACGTATATACAGCTACACGTATAGCAGTATGAAACAGAAAGTCACTATAAGCTTGGACTCCGAGATAGCCGAAAAGCTGAGATTGCAGTCCATCAAGAAATACGGTAATTCCCGATCTATGAGCCGATTGATTGAAGATCTGGCAACCGGCGCGGCAGAGATGGAGCAGCCGGAGGCGTGTTCGATTTTGGGACAGAGGAGTGAAAATTCCTTCATAGAAGAGGATATATTCAAAAAGGGTGTGGAGAAAATTACCGCACAACTCCCTGAAATTGAGTTTCTGCAAAAGCTAGACCCTAGAGGTTATGCGCCAATGCCTGCCATATACTTTATGCTAAAAGAAGCGTGTGAAATTGAAATAAACAAGTATGCTGATTCCGTTAATCATTGCTGGAGCTGTGCAGGTTTGAATGGTCCACTACCTAAGTGTCCCGATGCAGGAAAGAATTTTGTGATCTATGCGTCGATGGATAACAGTCTGAGATAACAAAATCTCTATTCACGGATATACGTATAAGTGAAGGTAGGAATGCTATGAAATGGAGATTTGTGTTGGTCGGAATGCTCTTAATGAGCGCGTTAGTGGTTATGGCCGCAGCGCAACCCGAAACAGCCGCGAAGCTTCCCGAAGTGGGGGATATGGTGGTTGTTATCACGCCTTACACCGGACTTGGCTTTTTGTGGATGGCCGGGAACGTGACTGCTCAGGATGATAGCACGATCTGTATTGATTGTATCTCCGCCGAAATAGGAAACGGAGATGGGCGCTCAAGTCTCCCTGATACTGATTTCTTAGGCAACAATTGCCTAGGCAAGTCAAGTTACCTGATTCTTAAAATTGTACCGGATGAGCATATAGGAGAGGTTGTAGCGAGGGCAGACACTAGGCCCCATTGAGTTGCTTATAACTTGTTGATCCATCCATTTCTTTTCTCCTGATCGCTGCAGCTTGAGCCAGCAGGTCACTTTGACCTGCCCACTGCCCAACCATTTCTGAGACCGAAAGTTATTTAATGTTTTGCCATGTTTTAACTGATTATGCCTGAAATAAACTTGGTAATAGATGGAGTCAAGGGTTCGGCAGTTGAACGCTTCGCCGCCCTCGCTGGAAAGCCGGTAAATCAGCTTATCCTCTCCTGGATAGAGGATAAGGTAAATCATGCCGTAGTTGTGGCCATGAGGGCCGGTGGTGAGACCTGGGAAACCGTGGCAACAGAACTAGGCGTTTCGATCACCCAAGCCAGGAGGATCTATGCAGCCGGAAGCGAGTTTCAGCCTGTAGGAAAGGACGATCTCAAAGCAGCAGAGAAATATCTAAAACTGGTAGGAGAGATCCGAGATCTAGCTAATGAGGGAGACCTATTTCCCACCCCATCACAAGAGCACTTGAATGCCATAGAGACATATAACGAACTAATAACGAACTGGGATGAAGTAGGCGACCCCTTCCTCGTGCCTACCGAAGAGGAATTAGATATGATTAAGGCGTATAAAAACGCCCTCCCCGATGCAAGCGAGATTGAATTCCCCGTGCCTACTGAAGAGGAAATTGAAGCAGTAGAGCGATATGCAAAAGCTACGAGGAAATAACATGGAAAAGAACGCATGTTTGCGATGTGGCTATACCTGGATCCCGAGGGTGGAAAATCCTCGGTCCTGTCCTTACTGCAAATCTCCTAAATGGGACGAGCCACGGCGACCAAAGTATGTGTAACCTGCAAGAATCCCCTCTACTTTTTCAACCCTGACTACCCAACCAAAAGCGGCAGACCATTTTTATAAACACCTTTTCAGGCCGATAAGTCTGCCTTTGCGATATGGGAAATAGACTTATCAGAATCGATAGCAGCGGCCAAAACGGACCGATAGCAAGAGGTCAATCAAGTTAGCTTGATGAAAATTCCAAAGACTTTGGAAGAGGGACTTTGCCAGAAGAGGATTTAGGCCATTTCTGGCTAGATCGGGGTGGTTCTATATTTTACTACGTGCAACTCGCATCCGAGCGGAAAAGTTCTGTGTCACTTTTATTCACTTATTCCAGAATGACATAGAACTCCAGAGCAGCCTAGATTTCAGAGGCAATCAACAAAAAGGGGCAATAATTTATACATCCTAAGCTTCTTTTTTGTGATTAATCCATGCATATAGAGAGAGCAATCGCTGAAATCGAGGAATGGAAACTGAACCCTCAAAAGGTCCGCTTTGAGCGCCTATGCACGATTGCTGAAGTGTTTGGATTCAGATTTAGCCGCCAACGAGGAAGCCATAAGGTCTATGTGCGAGATGGTGTTGAAGAAATATTGAACTTTCAAAACGTAGACGGAAAAGCAAAACCTTATCAAGTCAAACAATTTATAGCAATACTAGAAAAATACAAGCTACTAGAGGGCGAAGACGATGTATAAAATAGAGATCTTCTATAGCGCAGAAGATGAAGGATACATTGCCGTAGCCCCGGCTCTCCCTGGATGCTCTGCATTTGGCGAAACCGAAGAAGAAGCCTTAGAAGAGTTAAAGATCGCACAAAAGCTTTGGTTAGAAACAGCGCAGGCAGAAGGAAGACCGATTCCGATTGCAAATTATGAGATAATGCTAACTCTATCCAAATCCAGCCGCGCTATCCAAGCCATAAAAAAAGGCAACCAAAGTATTCTTCCATTTGGGCGTGAGACGGTACAATCCACTCCGGCCATCATTGCCACAGAGGGCTCCTCTATACTGAGGAGCGTTTAAGGCAATACCCATGATATTACCAAAACACAAGCCATCTCAATTAGTTCTATGACATTTTTAATGGGATTAATGAAAGTGACATAGAACTAAATCCGGCGCGGACACCAAAAGAGCTATTTTTTAATAAGGCGCAAGAGAGGCGCAATGCAAAGAATTCATGCGCCTTTTGATGAGCCTACATTGGCGCAGATTGACCGAGAAGTTAAGAGAAAGCATACCAGTAGGGCTCAATGGCTAACGTCTGCAATAGGCGCATATTTGCGCCTTCTTGAGCTATCCAAAGGCGCAGATTTGGGGCAGATGGCGCAAGATGTGGCGCAGATGAGGCTCACTATCGAGAGCCTGCAAAAAGAGAATAATGGCCTGAAGGAAGAGGTTGAAAGGCTCAAAGTATCTGAAGAATCGGCACGCAAAGAAGCGGCGCAACTTGCGCCTGAAGTGGCGCAGCTTAAGAGTACTCACGAATCACTATGGAGAGACACCCAAAAGCATAAGAAAGCCGAAGAATCAGCACGCGAGGAAGCGGCGCAAGCAAGGCGCAAATTAGGCGCATTAGAGGATCAGATAGCATCGACATCTAAGGATCTGGAAAAGGTACGCTCAGACATGATCCTCCTGGAGCATGATAAGGCGCATTTCCAAGATACCATAAACCAAAAGAATCAACAGATAGCGTTTTTAGAGGCGCACATCGCGCAGCTCACGCAAAGCATCAGCCAGCTATCATTAAAGCCGGGAGATGAGGAGATCAAAGCAAAGCATTGGTATCAATTCTGGAAGTGATATTGAATGACAGAAGAGGATAATCAAACAACCACCAACCCAGCACCCAGGCAAACCGGACCGCACTTTATCCCAAAACTCAGAGGCAAGAAAGTCACCATCCGGTTAGTCACCGGAGGCCAACCCATTACCGGCATTCTGGAAGGCTACAATGCCTATGAGATCCTAATCAAGACGGCCAAAGGGCAAATACTGGTATTCAAACACGCCATAGCTGTAATAGAGCCTGTGGACATGCCCCAACAACAGATCTTTACGCTAAACGAATGACGACATCCTCACAGTCTCCGAAAGATCGCGTCTTGTGGATCCTCACCAACAGCGGCGGCAAGACGAACAGAAGCAGGCTGAGAAGGTGCGCCGGGATCAAGCTTGCAGACTTGAACCTGATCCTGGGAGAACTGGCCAGGGAAGGTAGGATCAGGATAACCGGCGAAGTGGTATCAATATTATAACGAATTGTTATTTTAAGTTTTAAGGCCAGGATCTACATCCATGATGAATACCCCTAACTATGCCCGGCTATCTCTCCGCTGGATAACATGAGAGAGAACAAGACATTTTATAGCCGGGCCAGAGGGGCCAAGCCCCACTTGGCCGGACGGGATTTGAGAAGTTTAACCTAAATTCCATTTATTCAATATATCGAAAGGTGCAGGTTCGTTTTTCGAAAGCTTGTATATATCATATACGCCGACGGCATATACGATAACTCCTCCAATAACGGTAAACCATGACAGCAGCATCAGTAGAGTAACAACGATACCTCTTTTCAAGAGGCCAATGTACCAATATCCAATTATCAAACCCCCTAACAGTCCGAGTATTGCAGCCAATTTTGGATCTTTATCTATTGGCTCTGATCTCAATTCTTCAGTCGTACTACCACTTATCCTTTGGACGAAGCCGCCTCCAGTTTTTTGCGTAACGCCACAACTTGGACAGAT
>MTKZ01126767.1_pt1 | contig 16514 bp, 25 predicted proteins | sample 1042781 | NCBI WGS metagenome assembly MTKZ01 (sample SAMN06212207, study PRJNA360539) | anaerobic digester metagenome | biome: Wastewater treatment plant; material: sludge; isolation source: anaerobic digester fed with sludge from wastewater treatment plant | place: Denmark: WWTP Viborg ...
GGACGCGGGTGCAGGTGTCGCTGCAGAGCCTGGTCAACCGGACGGTGCGGCTGCGCTTTGCCACCTGGAATGAGTACGGCTCCGCCCCCGCCCAGGACCTCTGGATAGACAACCTCACCATCGAGGAATCACCCCTTCCGCTCACGCTCAATCCGCTGGATGAAATCACGCCGGCCACGATGCGCCTGAACTGGACCGAGGCGACCATCGGCAACTTCAAGGAATACCGGGTTTACAGGTCAGACTCGTCGGGCGTGAGCGAGAGTTCGACGCTGCTGGCGGTGATCACGAATCGCGCTACGACCACGTTCACGGACAGCGGCCTGGTGGCGCGCAAGACCTACTACTACCGCGTCTATCTCTACAACCAGTATGATAATGGCGTCGGCTCCAGCCAGTCTTCCGCGACAACCGCCGGCGTGGATTTACCGTGGGTGGCCAGTTTCGAGACTAACCAGCCGGGATGGACATTTAACGGCACCTGGGCGTCCTGGCCGGGAGCCGGGCGAGACGGCTCGGCCGGCTTGGTGGATTCGCCGGGCGATTATGCCAACAACTCTTCCCATTACTCGCAGTTCGCCGTGGACCTGCGCGGCACCATCTGGCCCGTCCTGCGCTTCTGGGACCGGCATATCATCGCCAACGGGGACTGGGGCCGGCTGTTTGTCTCCGGCGATGCCGGCGGGAGCTGGACCCGGGTCTATGGCGTCTCGGAGACGCGCACGAACTGGGCGGAGCAGACGGTGGACCTGTCGCCCTGGAAGAACAACAGCCAGGTGTGGGTGCGCTTCCAGATGGACACTGACGGCGGCACGCAAAGCGACGGCTGGTATGTGGATGACATTTCGCTGGGCGAACACACGCCCGCGCCGGCAGCTTATCCATTCTTTGAGAACTTCGAAGCCGGGCTAGACAACTGGCTGCACCCGGTCTGGACCGTGGACACCAACCAGCCGTTCGCCGGGCAGTACGCCGTCCGCGACACGGCCTTCCCCTGGCTACCCCCGGACACCCAACTGGCGCTGGTATTGGGCCGCGAACTTAACCTGACCAACGCGATAAGCCCGATGCTGACTTTCCGGCTGCGCGGACAGCTTTCATACCGGACGCGCTTTCGCGCGCAGACTTCCACCGACGGCGGCATCATCTGGAACGACCTGATCGCTTTGAACTATGATTGGAATCAAAGCTGGACTCTCCTCCAGGCCTCACTGGCAAATTATACCAACCGCTCGATCCGTCTGCGGTTCATCGTCTGGAGCGAGTACGGCACCGCTCCGGACCAGGACCTGTTCCTAGACGAAATAGGCATCGGCGAGCCCGCCCCCGGGGCGCCCACCCTGGCGGCACCGGCGAATTTAGCCAGCGTTCCGATTGTACGACCGACATTGTGGGTGACCAACGCGGTGGATTACCAGGGTGATCCCCTGTCCTATCGTTTCGAGGTCTATGCGGACGCGGCATTATCAACCCTGGTGGCGCAGGTGCCGCTGGTGGCGGCCGGCGCCGCCGTCTCAAGCTGGCAAGTAGACACCGACCTGCCCAACAACGCGCAATACTGGTGGCGATGCCAGGCAACTGATGGCACCAACACGGGGCCCTGGATGACACCAGCGACGTTTTTCGTGAACGAAATCAACCACGCGCCTGCCGCGCCGGTGGTGGCCGGACCGCCGTCGGGCACATTAGTTGCGAACCTCGATGCCCTCCTCTTCTGGTTCCCGTCTGCCGGCGATCCTGATGAGGGTGACGGCGTGGCCTCCTACCATATCCAAGTTGCCGCTAATCCGACCTTTGTGGCCCCTGCGATCAACGCCACCAATATTGCGGCTGTTCCGGTGCCGCCTGGCAGCAACTGGGTATTGTCTCTCCCCCTCCGGGCACTGCCCGGCGCAGACAACCTCGTTGCCGGGACGCTCTATTATTGGCGCGTTAGCGCGCAGGACCNNACTGCACCGTGGCGCCAACGGCACAATGTCGTTGGAATGGCAGGGGGCCGCCGGCGACCTTTACGTCGAGTTCAGCCTCTCGCTGACCACGCCGAACTGGAATACTATTGCCGGCCCACTACACGGCACCAACTGGGTCTTTACTCCTGTGCCGGGCAGCCCGTCAGGCTTCTACCGCGTGCGCAGCCAGTAAGCGGCTCGACCGTTCCACCCCAGGGCGCCGCGAACCGCCTGGGCGACCGCGCTTTGCCTTGAGCAAGGCCGTCCATTCGCCTAAACTTGTGGTGAAGCAGAGCCTTTCGTTCAGATGATTGAGACCGCCACGGGCCTGGTTTTTCGCACCTGGCCGCTTACTGAGACAAGCCTGATTGTCCGTTGGCTCACGCCGAGCGTGGGACGCCTGGCTACGGTGGCAAAGGGCGCCCGCCGCCTCAAGTCTCCGTTCCATGGAAAGCTGGACCTGTTCTACCGGGCTGATTTCAGCTTCAGCCGCAGCCGGCGCTCAGAACTGCACACGTTGCGCGAGGTCACGCTGCACGAAACCTACAGCAGCCTGCGCCACAACCTGGAGCTCTTGCGGCAAGCATCCTGGTGCGCCGCGTTGATCGAGCGCGCTACCGAAACAGAGACGCCGCTGCCCGGCGTCTTCGACCTGATGCTTGATCTCTTGCGTCACCTGTCCAGCCAACCGGCGCAGCCGCACACACTTTTGGCTTTCGAATTGAAGCTGTTGCTCGAACTGGGACTGATACCCGACCTCGCCGAAAGCAAGCTAAGCCCGGTAGCTTGCCAGCTCGTCAATGCGCTCACCCGGGACGCTTGGCCCCTGATCGCACGGCTGAGGCCCCACGAAGCGCAGCTTAGGGAGTTGGAGCATTTCCTCCGCGGCAGGCGCTGAAGCGGCGCCTCTCCCGGTGTCGGCAAGTGAACGCTGTTTGGATGGCTCGGCCAGGCGCGAGTGGAGGGGTTTTCAGGCAACACGTCTGCCATTTAAGCAAGAACGTGCCTCGCCGGACAGCGCTCCCCAGCCAAGCTTGCATCACCCAAGTGTAAACTCACCCCCGCTCGCCTGAGAAAGCGAGCGTCAGAGCGAAACAAGCTCAAACGGAGGCTATTTTGCCGCTTCGGCTTTGGTAGCAGTCTTGGCGGCGCCTGGTTGCGCCTCCTTCGCTGACGTCTGTTCTTTGGCCGGGGTCTCCACTTCACTGCCCAGTTCCACCCATTCGAGGATGGCCTTTTGGGCTGCGTCACCCTGGCGTTCGCCGAGTCGGACTATGCGAGTGTAGCCGCCGTGGCGCTCTCTTTGCGCTGGCGCGATCTTATCGAAAAGAACCTTCACAGCGTCCTCCTGGTGGAGGCGCGCGGCGACGAGACGTCGGTCATGAAGTGTGCCGGACTTGCCGAGCGTGACCATCTTTTCCGCCATGGAACGGGCGGCTTTGGCCTTGCCCAGGGTGGTAGTAACGCGCTTGTGCTTGATAAGGCTACAGACGAGATTGGCGAGCATCGCGTTCCGGTGTTGGCCGGTACGACCCAGTTTAGCGGTTCGCTTAAGATGTCTCATAAATAGAAGAGGATAATGCGTGTTGGATCAGTGGAAGGATGTGGCGGCTGCGCGCCCGATCCTCCGGCAATGCTAACGGCCGGTCTGGACAACGGGGGGCTTTTCCTTGGTCGCTTCCAGTAGCTCCGCCTCGAACGTCATACCTAGAGTCAAACCCAAGCCCGCCAGTTTGTCTTTGATTTCATTGAGGGACTTCTTCCCAAAATTACGGTACTTCAGCATCTCCTGTTCGGTCTTCATCGCAAGCTGGCCGACGGTAGTGATGTTTGCGTTGTTTAGACAATTAGCGGCGCGAACACTCAACTCGATTTCGTTGACGCTCATGTTGAGAAGCTTCTTGAGCTTGGTCTTCTCCTCGTCCTGCTTATCCACGACTTCCTCAAACTCAACGGCGTTCTTGTCGAAACCGACGAAGATATCCAGATGATGCTGGAGAATAGCGGAGGCTTGGGTCAAGGCATCGTCAGGGGAGATGCGTCCGTCGGTCCAAACTTCCAAAATGAGTCGGTCGTAATCCGTGCGCTGGCCGACGCGGGCGTTTTCGACAGCGTAGCGAACACGGGTCACGGGTGAAAACAGCGAATCAATGGCGATAACTCCGATGGCTTGATTGCTTTTCTTGTTCTCTTCACCCGGCAGGAACCCGCGGCCGACCTTGACTTCCAGCTCCATCTCGAATTTCTTTTTCTTGTCGAGGGTGCAAATATGCTGGTCAGGATTGACCAACTCCAAGTTCTGGTTGAGCTGGATGTCGGCGGCGGTAACCTTGCCTTCCTTGTTAACGGAAAGCAAAAGGGTCTGAGGATCACGAGCGTGCGCCTTGAACAATATCCTCTTCAAGTTCAGCACGATCTCTGTGACGTCTTCAACGACACCCTCCACGGTAGTGAATTCGTGCATCGCCCCATCAATCTTGATTGACGAGACCGCCGCGCCTTCCAGAGAGGAAAGCAAGACGCGTCGGAGTGAGTTACCAATGGTGTAGCCGTAACCGGTTTCAAAGGGTTCGGCGACGAACTTGGCATAGGTGTCAGTGGCGGTTGAATCCTCTTTGACCAACCGCTTTGGCATTTCAAAGCGTCCTAGACGTACTGGCATATTTTCCTTTCAACAATTTTAATCTGACTCCTTTGGCACCAATTCCCGCCGGCCAAAAGAGCCCGTATAATTGCGATGAATTGCTTGAACGGCAGGGCGATGGGCTGCGAGGCAGATATATCGGCACCGCATCGCCATTTCAACCATCCAACAATCCAGTTTCATTTTTCTAGCGGGAGTAAAACTCGACGACAGCTTGTTCGTTGGCAATGGGTTGGATCTCGTCGCGGGTGGGAATCCGCATGACAACGCCTTTAAGAGCCTCTTTGTCCAGGGAGAGCCAATCCGGCACGGCACGACTGGCCGCGCTCTCCAGATTCTTGGATGCCAACTGACGTGACGCGCTGGAGTTCTTGACCTCAACGATGTCATTAACCTTGAGGCCGAACGATGGAATACTGACCTTGCGCCCATTCACCCTCACGTGGCCGTGAGCCACTAACTGCCTGGCAGCGGCGCGAGTGTTAGCGAAGCCCAGATGATAGGCGACATTGTCCAGGCGAGTTTCCAGGATCTGCAGCATATGCTCGCCGGTGACCCCGCGACGTTGAAGAGCACGTTCATATACGCCACGGAACTGACGCTCGAGCAAGCCGTAGTAATAGCGAAGCTTCTGTTTTTCAATGAGCCCCAGCGCGTAGTCGGTGTGCTTGCGGCGCGACTTTGGGCCATGAACTCCGGGGCCGTAATTGCGGCGCTCAAGATACTTCGATGGGCCAAAGATCGGGACGCCAAACCGGCGGCTGATGCGGACACGAGGACCAGTATAACGAGCCATTTTCTAGAGTGGAGAGTTAAGCTTTGTTGGTTGAGAGTTAGACGCGGCGTTTCTTGCGCGGCCGGCAGCCGTTGTGCGGCACAGGAGTGATGTCCTTAATGGTAGTAATCTCCAAACCGATGGCCTGAAAGGCCCGGATGGCCGATTCGCGACCAGAGCCGGGGCCCTTAACCCGCACCTCGATCTCGCGCATGCCGTGTGACATCGCCTGCCGGGCAGCGTCCTGGGCCACTTGCTGGGCGGCATAGGCGGTGCTCTTGCGCGAGCCTTTGAATCCCACGCGCCCGCCGCTTGACCACCCAATCACATGTCCCTGCATATCGGTAATGCTAACCAGCGTGTTGTTGAAGGTCGCAAGGATGTTAGCAATACCACTGACGATATTCTTGGCGCCTTTGGCCTTGATAATCTTCTTGCCAGCAAGATCATCGGCCAACAACTCAGCCGCGGTAGGAGCGGCTACCGCAGCGACTGGCGCGCCCCCCTCTGCCGGCTTGGGCGCCTCGGCAGCCGGAACGGCGCTATCGGCGGGGGCACGAACGGCCTTTTTCTGAACCTTCGCCGCGGGGGCGCCGGCATCCGGCTGGGCGGCTGGTTTCTCAGCAGTCTTGGCAGCGGCAGCCTTCTCTCCGGTTGCTGGCTTCTTAGCCCCGGGTTTACCTTCGTGTTTGGAAGCGGGTTTCTTGTTAGTCTCGTCGGCCATGAGCTAGTAAAACAGTTGGCGGTTGATGGATGACAGGTGGCAAGTAATCAGTGGATGCCGGTCTTTGCGGTTGGACTGCGGACAACACCCACAGTCTTGCGTGGCCCTTTGCGCGTGCGCGCGTTGGTTTGCGTGCGCTGCCCGCGAACCGGCAACCCACGCAGGTGGCGGATCCCGCGATAACACTTGATGCCCTGCAGCCGCTTGAGGTTCATCCCGATCTCGCGGCGCAGATCACCCTCGATAACGTACTTGCCGTCCTGGATCGCATGCAGATCTGTGAGAGCTGTTGCTCGGTCAGGTCCTTGGCACGAATACTCGGGTCAATATTCGCGTTGGTCAGAATGACCCTGGAATTACTGGGGCCGAGGCCATAAATGTAGCAGAGCGCAACGTCAATGCGCTTGTTCGGCGGAACTTCCACACCNNACACACCAATGATACGAGCCATAAATCTTTGCTAGTGCTAAATAGACTACGTGTTTGACCGGTCAACCTTGCCGCTGTTTGTGACGCGGATTCGTACAGATCACACGGATGACGCCCTTGCGACGAATGATCTTGCAGTTCTCGCAAAGCTTCTTAACAGATGCACGGACTTTCATATTCCAAGCTAAGTTTGCCTTTCCACAACCAAACGCCCACTTGACACATCGCAGGGCGATACTTCCAATCGAACCCTGCCGCCCGGCATCAGCGGAGAAAGCCTCAGACTGGCCTTGCCGGTGATATAAGCCAGCATACGGTGCCCATTGGCCAATTCTACCCGATACATCTTGTTTGGCAGAACTTCCACTACGACACCTTCGACTTCGATGGCACCTTCTCGAGGCACGTCAGAATCTCGGGTTCGGACTCAGTGATTAACACTGTGTGCTCAAAGTGAGCGGACAGTGAACCATCCTTAGTGGCCGCTGTCCAGCCATCATTTAATATTTTTACCTCGGGCCCCCCGGCATTAACCATCGGTTCAATCGCCAATGTCATTCCGGGCCGGAGCTTGGGCGAAGGTTTCCCATCCACGAAGTTCGGAACCTGAGGTTCTTCGTGCATCGAACGCCCTACCCCATGCCCCACGAATTCACGGACAACGCTGAAGCCGCTGTTTTCCACGTAATTCTGTATCGCCCGGGAAATATCAGACACCTTTCCGCCTGGCACAGCCTGCGCAATACCCAGGTAGAGCCCTTTCTCGGCAACATCCATAAGGTTCTGGGCCAGCACACCGCACCCTCCAACGGCTAATGTGCGGGCGGTGTCGCCGATAAACCCGTTGTGAATAACACCAACATCCAGGCTCACGATGTCGCCGAACCGGAGCACCCGGCTGCCTGCCAGTCCATGCACCACCTGCTCATTGACCGAGATACAGATATGGCATGGGTATTTCCGATAGCCCAAAAACGCGCTCTTAGCGCCAAGCTGCTTCATCCGCAGCGCCGCGAACTCATCCACTTGCCTGGTCGAAACCCCGGGCTGAACAAAAGCGGCCACGTCGTTCAGCACGGCGGCAGCCACCGCGCAGGCTGGCCGCATCGCTTCCAGATCCCGCTCGCTCTTTAGTATGATCATCAGAATCGGCCCCGGAGCCGCCCCTTCTTCAGAAAACCATCGTAATGGCGCATCAGCAAATGGGTTTCCGTCTGGCGCATGGTGTCCAACAGAACCCCGACCAGAATCAGCATGCTTGTGCCGCCAAAGAAGGTAGCGACGGAATAAGGAATCTGCAGTTCCCGCCACAGCCAGATGGGAATGAGGGCGATAACGGTCAGAAAAACCGCGCCCGCCAACGTAATGCGGCTCATCGCATTATGCAGATAATCGCTTGTCGCCTGTCCCGGACGGACGCCCGGAATATACCCGCCGTTCTTCTTCAAATCATCGGCAATCTGCAATTCGTTGAACTGCGTGGCCACCCAGAAATACGAGAAAAAGAGAATCATCAGACCATACACGATCATGTATAGAATCGCCCCCTCGCCCAGGTTGCGCGCGATTTCCTCAAAGAACTTCACGTTAAGGCTCTGGCCGAGGAACAGGAATATCTTCTGCGGGAACATCAGGATCGCCTGAGCGAAAATAATCGGCATGACACCCGAGTAGTTGACCCGCAATGGCATGAACGAAGTCCCGCCTGAATAGACTTTGCGGCCCACCGCACGCTGGGCGTATTGCACCGGCACTTTGCGCTGGGCCTGAGTAATGGCAATGACGCCAGCAATCACACCGGCCAGCAACAGTNNCAGCACCAGCGCGATGGCGTGCCCAAAGTTAAATTTGGCCTCCAAGCCGCCGCCGGGGAAGAACATATCCTTGAGCGCCACCACGGCCTGGGGAAGACGCGCCAAAATGCCAATGGTGATGACGAGCGAAACGCCATTTCCGATGCCGCGGTCGGTGATCTGCTCGCCCAGCCACATAAGCAGCATTGTGCCCGTGGTCAGCATTAGCAGTGTCTGGAGGCGGTAGAACCAAATATGCGCATCAGAGTAAAGCACCAGGCGGTCCGCCGTGTTCCAGCCCGGAAACAGTTTTTCAGGGTTCTCCCACCCAATCGCCATCACCATCCCCTGCCCCAGGCAAAGAACCACGGTAAGGTACCGATCATACTGAACAATCTTGGTTCGGCCCCCCTCTTCACGCGCCAGTTTGCTCAATGTTGGAATCACCGCCGTCAGCAATTGAATGATGATAGTCGCGCTGATGTAGGGCATGATGCCCAAGGCACCAACCGCGCAATGCTCCAGGGCTCCCCCCGTGAAAAGGCTGTACATTCCCAGCACTGAAGAGCCGTCTGCCGACCCGGCCTTGCTGGCGAAGTAATTTGACAGAATGGTGCCATTCAAGCCGGGTATGCGCACCACCGCTTCCAAACGGCAAATGGCCAGCACCATCAGGGTGAAGAGAATCCGAGACTTGAGCTCCGGAATCTTGAAGCAGTTACAGAAGGTATTGTAAATGGCAGCGAGCATGGTTGAATCAGAGTTCCGAAGGCATTTGAGATCCGAAATCCAAAAGCCGGATGGCTGTCTTGGGATGCGGTACGGCGCCCATGAACAGGTTAAGGCTTGGCTTCAGGGCTTGCCGGCTTCACGCTCTTCGGAACGATAAGCTCGCACGCGCCTCCTTTAGCCTCGATCTTCGCCTTGGCCGACGCACTAAACGCATGCGCGCTGACAGTAAGCTTCCGAGTCAGTTCCCCGCTGCCGAGGATTTTTACGCCTGCGCCGGGACCATTCGCCAACCCTGCGCTTCGCAGGGCCTCCGGATCCACGCGCGTGCCATCAGCAAAATGATTGAGGGCTTCAAGATTGACTGGCAAATAGCGTCTTGTATGACGCGCATTGTTGAATCCGCGCTTGGGGATGCGCCGTATCAGAGGCATCTGGCCACCTTCAAAGCCAATGCGGATCGAACTGCCCGAACGGGCGGTCTGGCCCTTGCCGCCCCGGCCACTGGTCTTGCCGTGGCCGCTGCCTTCACCCTGGCCCAGTCGTTTGCGACGATGCCGGGAGCCAGGACGCGGATGGAGATCGTGTAATCGCATAAAAAGTTAGGCTGCTGGTGACTCTGCGGGGGGGACGGAGGGGGGCGGCGGCACCGGTTCCGCAGGCTTTTCCACCTTCTTAATTTCCAAGCCACGCCCCAGGTAAATGTCTTCACGCAGGCGGAGGCTCAGCAACCCGTTGAGCGTGGCTTTGACCACGTTAGCGGCGTTCTTCGAGCCCAGCGACTTGGTCAGTACATCCTTGACGCCAGCCGATTCGAGCACGGCACGCACCGTCTTGCCGGCAATGATGCCCGTGCCCGGGGATGCCGGGCGGAGCAACACCTTGGCGCCGCAATAATGCGAGAATACCTCGTGCGGAATGGTCGCGTCCTTCAACGATACGCCAACCATCTCCGACCGCGCCATTTCCCCCCCTTTGCGGATCGCATCCGCAACCTCGCCGGCTTTGCCCATACCAACCCCGACGCGGCCGTGCTTATCCCCAACAACAATCAGCGCGCTGAAATTGAAGCGGCGCCCGCCCTTGACGACTTTGGCAGAGCGATTAATGAACACAACCTTCTCGGTCAGTTCCTGTCCGGACTGCTCATCGAAAGTTGGCTCGGGCTCAGGACGACTGCGCCGTCCGCGTCCGGGCCCGCGAGGGGGTCGGGACCCGGCCCCGTCAAGAACTGCTGGTTCAGCCACAATATTCGTTTCCATGTTGCGTTAAAAATGCAGACCCGCTTCGCGAGCGGCATCAGCCAGGGCTTTGACTTTACCGTGGTAGCGCGCGCCGCCCCGATCAAAAACCACGTGCTTGATGCCCTTTGCCAGGGCTGTTTGTGCCGCGAGAGCACCCATCCGCTTGGCGCTCACGGCATTGGCCATCAGTTTCTCCGAACTGGAACGCGCTTTGCTGACCGTCGAAACTGCGCCAAGGGTGACCCTCGCGGCATCATCCACGAACTGGACGTGGATGTTCTTGTTAGTGAAGCAAACACACATGCGCGGACGGTCTTTCGTGCCGCTGACTTTCTGGCGGATGCGCCACCGGCGCCGCTGCGCCAGTGCTTGTTTCTGTTCAGTTCTCATCTCAATTCGTTACGGATTTGGTCAAAAGGCGGTAAAGAGTCAAGTGCTGGTCTCTCACGCTTTGCGCACCACACGTCACTGCACCGTCTTGCCTTCCTTGCGGATCACACGCTCGTCCGAGTAGCGCACCCCTTTGCCCTTGTAGGGCTCGGGAGGGTAGAAGCTTCGCAATTCCGCCGCCACCTGCCCCACTATCTGACGGTCGGGCCCCTCCACGGTCAGCTTGGTGTTATCTTCCACTGTCACTTTGATTTGGGCGGGAATTGCATAAACGATGGGATGCGAGTAGCCAAGGCTCATGGTCACCTTATTGTCAGCAACTGCCGCCTTGAAACCCACGCCTTGAATCTCGAGCTTCTTGACAAAGCCCTCGCTCACGCCCCGAACCATGTTGTTGACCAGGGCGCGGCTCAGGCCGTGCAGGGCCTTGGCGCGCGCGTCATCGCCATCACGGCTGACAACGACTTTGCCGTTCTCGACCTTGAGGCTGGTGCGGCGTGGCAGTTCCCAGTTCAGCTTGCCCTTCGGGCCTTCAACAGAAACCTGCTGGCCCTGGACGTCCACCTTTACTTTGGGAGGAATGGCTATCGGTAGCTTTCCAATTCGTGACATAAAATCAAACTGCAATCGAGGGATGGAATGAGAGTGTGGCAGGACACTGCGAGTCAGGCCTGGTCAAATTCTGTATTGCTCTCGCGCCGCGTCTCATCTTCTCACCATACGTAACAAATCAATTCGCCGCCAATTCGTTTGCGGCGCGCCTGCACATCGGTCACCAATCCTTCCGAGGTAGAAAGGACAGCCACTCCCAGGCCGCCACGAACGCGAGGAATCTCAGTCGCGCCAACATAGCGCCGCAAACCCGGAGTGCTAACCCGGCGGAGTCCTTCTATAATGCTCTTCTTGCCCTGGTACTTCAGTTTGAGCGTGAGCGTCTTGGGCATCTTTCGCTCCACAGAGAAGTCGGCAATGTAGCCTTCCCGCTTCAGGATGCCCNNTCCTGGAATGAGGCACATCAACGGACGGCAACAACGCGCGACCGGCGTTGCGAACCCGGGTCAGCATGTCGGAAATCGGATCATTCATAGACTTACCAACTGGCTTTAGTCACGCCCGGGATAAGGCCGTTGAGAGCAGACTCACGGAACGTCAGGCGCGAGCAGCCGAACTTGCGCAAATAGCCGTGACGACGGCCGCTCATTGCACATCGGTTGACAACCCGCGAGGGGCTCGCGTTGCGCGGGAGTTTCGCCAGGCCGGCGTAATCGCGCTTGGCCTTCAACTCGGCGCGAATCGCGGCGTATTTCTTGGCCGTCTCCGCCTTCTTCTTGTTGCGTTCAATCCATGCTGTCTTGGCCATAATCAGTTACTATGCTTTTTCTTGCTGTGGCTCGTTCTCTGGTGCTTTCGCGCGCTTTGCCTCCGCTTGCCGCGCCTCGGCAAAAGGCATGCCCATAAGCTTCAGCAAATCGAGCGCTTCCGCATTGGTTCTCGCACTGGTCACGATCGTGATGTCCATGCCCTGCTGCCGTTTGATCTTGTCCAACTCAATCTCGGGGAAGATCGTCTGGTCGCCCACGCCTAGCGAATAATTACCGCGCCCGTCAAAGGAGCGGGGCGAAAGCCCCCGGAAGTCGCGAATACGCGGCAGGGCTGTCGCGATTAGACGGTCAAAAAACTCATACATCGCGTCACGGCGCAATGTCACACGGCAACCGATTGGCAACCCCCGCCGCAGCTTGAAATTGGCGATATTGTGGCGGGACTTACTAATCGCCGGCTTGCGTCCGGTGATCAACGCCAGATCTTTGGCCGCGTCATCCACCGCGCTCTTTTCCAGGGATGCGCTCACGCCCATATTAACAACGATCTTCTCCATCCGGGGAATTTGGTGGGGATTGGCGTACTTGTGCTTCTCCTTGAGCGCAGGCACCACCTCTTTCACGTATCGTTCGTATAGTCTGGCTTTCATTTCGCTTGCAGTGTCCAACTATGCCTTACGTCCGGGCTGGCGCCGCTGTCCCGCGCCGGGCGGCCCGCGCGTCGTAGTTCTCGGCCTTCATCACGTTCGAGATATGGATCGAGCCCTCGCGCTCCACAATTTGGCCTTGGGGGTATTGCTGGCTCTTGCGCATGTGCTTCTTAATCATATGCGCGCCTTCGACAATCACCCGATGCTTCTTGGCATTCACGCTTATGATCCGTCCGCGCTTGCCCTTGTCCGCTCCCGCGATAACAACCGCCTCGTCACCCTTCTTTACATGACATGTACGCATAGATTGGTGCTGACTCATCAAATCACTTCCGGTGCGAGCGAGATAATCTTCATAAATCTCTTCTCCCGCAGTTCGCGCGCCACCGGGCCAAAAATGCGCGTGCCGCGCGGATTGAACTCTTTGTCAATCAGGACAATTGCGTTGCTGTCAAACCGCAAATAGGAACCGTCATTGCGGCGGATCACCTGGCGGGTGCGGACCACAACGGCATCCACAACTTCACCCTTCTTGACGGTGCCATCCGGCGCGGCCTCTTTGATATGGGCTTTGATCACGTCGCCCACGTGCGCGTAACGCTGGTTGCGGCCCAGCACACCGATTGCCGCAGCCCGTTTGGCCCCGGTGTTGTCCGCCACGTCTAAGATGGATCGTACTTGTAACATAAACTATATCCTGGCTCCGCTTTACGCTCGCAACGAGGCTGTCAGGCCGCCACCGGACCTACGCCGGAACCGCGCTCCACAATCTCCACCAAACGCCAGCGCTTGGTCTTGGAGAGCGGACGGGTCTCTTCCAGGCGGACGCGGTCGCCCACTTTAGCCTCACTCTTCTCGTCGTGGGCATACAGCTTCTTGTAGCCGGTGACGACTTTGTTGAACTTCGGATGCGGGTAGCGCCGCTGGATCTCGACGATGATGGTCTTGGCCATCTTGTTAGAGATGACCACACCCACACGTTGCTTGCGTTTGGCCCGACCAGGTTCTGCGGTAGTCTGAGTTTCAGCCATACAAAACACCTATGCGGCCTTGCGGCGCAGTTCTGAAATGTGCGTTTCGACGCGGGCAATATCGCGCCGCAGCGTTCGCAAGCGAGCAGGCTTTTCTAGCTGCGCGCTGGCCTGCTGCAACCGCAGGTTAAATATCTCCTGCCGCCAGTTCCGTGCATCAGCAAGCAATTCGGCCAGCGTCTTCTCCTGAATCTCTTTCCGTTGAGTCCTTTTCATAACGAAAATCTACAGCGTCTGCTTTCAACCCCTTCTGTGCCGCGAGATAAACTTCGTCCTCATTGGCAACTTGGTCGCCGCCAAGCGGAGCGATTCCCGGGCGACCGTTTCCGAAACACCGTCCACCTCGAGTATCACGTTGGCCGGCCGAATTACCGCCACCCAGGACTCCACCGGCCCCTTGCCCTTGCCCATGCGGGTCTCGAGCGGCTTCTTCGTGTAGGACTTCTGCGGAAAGACGCGGATCCACATCTTGCCGTGGCGCTTCATGTTGCGGGCGACCGCCACACGCACGGCCTCGATTTGTTTCGTATCCAGCCAGCAACGTTCCAGCGCCATCAATCCATACTCACCAAAAGCCACCGTCTGCCCCCGCGTCGCCAAGCCGGCGCGATTGCCTCGGTGCATCTTCCGGTACTTCACTCTCTCGGGCATCAATGGCATAATTCGGTCCTCTTATCCTAAATCTCAGTTTGCGGCTGCCGCCGGCTGTGCCTGGGGTTTCTCCACTTTGGTATCCCCCTTACAGATCCAGCACTTGATCCCCAGCTTGCCATAAAGCGTGTTGGCCTCCGCAAAGCCGTAATCAATGGTAGCCCGCAGGGTGTGCAAGGGCACCCGGCCCCAGTGGTATTGCTCCACCCGGGCAAGTTCGGCGCCGCCGAGGCGACCGGCGCAGCGAATCTTGATTCCCTCCGCGCCGAAATCCTTGGCCGTCTGCAGCGCCTTCTTCATCGCCCGGCGGAACGAAACCCGGCGCTCAAGTTGCAGCGCCACATTCTCGGCTACAAGCTGGGCGTCAATCTCCGGAGATTTTACCTCCACGATATCCACATATATCTCCTTGCCGGTCATTCGGCTCAGATCTTCCTTGAGCTTGTCTATTTCCGCACCCTTGCGGCCAATGACGATGCCCGGCCGAGCGGTCAAAATAGTGATTCGGCAGCGGCTGGCAGCACGCTCGATCAGAATCTGTGGCACCGATGCGGACTCGAGTTTCTTCTTCAGCAACGCGCGGATTTCACGATCCTCGCTGAGCAGCTTGCCGAATTCCTTCTTGCCGGCATACCACTTTGAACGCCACTCGTGGTTGACGGCCATGCGCAGGCCAACCGGATTAGTTTTCTGTCCCATAACTTACTCGTCTGACAAAACAATCTTGATGTGGCAATTGCGCTTAATAATCGGGCCGGCAGAGCCCCGCGCCTTGGGCGTAAACCGCTTGAAAGAAGCCGCGGTCTGCGCCAGCGCCTCCTTGATAACGAGCCGGTCCAACCGCAGCCCGGCATATTCCTTCTTGTGCTCCTTGAGATCCTCAGCATTGGCAACGGCCGAATGCAGCGTCTTGGCGACCAGCCGGGCGCCTTTGCGCGGCACCACGGCCAGCACCGCCTCGGCGCTCGCCGCAGGCAGGCCCTGGATCTGACGCACCACCTCGCGCATCTTCTGCGCCGACATGCGCACGTTCTTCGTTATGGCTTGAACTTCCATAGGGTTACTTCGCTTCAGCCTTGGCCGTGTGCGCACCGTGCTTCTTGAAGGTGCGCGTNNAAAACTCACCAAGCCGGTGCCCCACCATGTTCTCGGTAACGAACACCGCATTGAATATCTTGCCGTTGTGCACGTTGAACGTCAGTCCGACAAAATCCGGCGTAATCATCGAGCGGCGCGACCAGGTCTTGATGGGTGCCTTGGACTTGCTTTCCTTCGCCAGCGAGATCTTCGCCAGTAAATGATCGTCAATAAACGGACCTTTCTTGATTGAGCGTCCCATAAATGCCTACTTGTTCTTCATCGGGCGGCCGTCGCGTCGCACCAAAATGAAATGGTTCGAGTATTTCTTCCTGTTGCGGGTACGGTAGCCCTTGGCCAGCAAGCCCCACGGTGAAGTAAGCTGCTGCCATCCGCCACCGCCTTTGGACTTGCCTGCCCCGCCACCGTTCGGGTGGTCCACGGGATTACGGGTAACACCGCGGTTGATGGGGCGCCTGCCCAAATGTCGCGACCGGCCCGCCTTGCCCAGCACGACATTTTCGTTCTCAGCATTACCAACCTGGCCGATCGTCGCGTAGCAATTCTCGTTTACCAGCCTTATCTCCCCCGAAGGCAGTCTGATTTGCGCGTAGCCCTCGTCGCGAGACATCAGCGTCGCCGAACCGCCTGCCGTGCGCACCATTTGAGCCCCCCGTCCCGGCNNACAATCTCTATATTGTGAATCGGCAGGCCGACCGGCACCGTGCGGAGCGGCAGGCAATTACCCAGCTCGGGCGGGGCTTTGGGACCGCTTACCAACTTCGTCCCCACCGTCAACCCGCTCGGCGCGAGAATATACGTCTTCTCCCCGTCAGCGTATTCCAGCAAGGCCAGCCGAGCCGTCCGGCGGGGATCATACTCGATCGCCTTCACCGTCGCTTCAACGCCATGCTTTTTGCGCTTGAAATCCACCAGTCGGATTTTTTGCTTGTGTCCGCCGCCGATTCCGCGTGCTGTAACGCGGCCATAAACATTACGGCCGCCGGTACGCTTTCGCGTCTCGACCAGACTGCGCTCCGGCTTGGTCTTCGTAATGTCGCTGTAGTCCGCATATGCGATGTAGCGCAAGGACGGCGTCAGCGGTC
>MTKZ01019590.1_pt1 | contig 16511 bp, 11 predicted proteins | sample 1042781 | NCBI WGS metagenome assembly MTKZ01 (sample SAMN06212207, study PRJNA360539) | anaerobic digester metagenome | biome: Wastewater treatment plant; material: sludge; isolation source: anaerobic digester fed with sludge from wastewater treatment plant | place: Denmark: WWTP Viborg ...
GTCAAGGTATACAAGGTTTTATTACGTGTACTGGCGCGATCGCGGTACAAGTTATTACAAATCTGTCTTGGGTGCAGGAACAAAAGCAAAAACCATGACAAGCCCATTAATTATAGCACCGTCCGTGTTATAGTGCGTTGTTATTAATATTTTGTTTTGTCTAGATATTCAGTATTATGTGTTGACTCTTTTTTAATTTTCTAAACGTTCATTAGTCCTGTCTAGTCTGCAATATCAATGTCCCAATTTATTTCACCTTTTTTCTCATTGCAAATCGGAATGCTCCCTTTACCACAGTCTAAGATGAGATAATAGTTAATTTCCTTGTTTTTCATGAAATCCTTAAAGTCAGGTAAAGCTTCTACATACTCGTTGAATTCAGCTTTAGTGTCTTCTAATTCTTTAATAGCAATTCTCTTGTTGATATTTTCTATGTAATAATAATTTGTACATCCAGCTACATGTACCACATTATCCTTTTGACTTAAAAATAGACCACCAACATTAAATCCTTCGTTATCTTTCAGGAATTCAAGAGCAGTTTTTATCCTACCTAGATCAGTCATGTTGCATTTTTTTAAGAAGATTTCATAGGTTCTTTACTAAAACTATACTGTCCGTTAAAGTGCGTTTGTTAAATTCGTTTCGATATCAGGCAGTTGCTCCGAATGCACTATAACGGCCCGGCGGTAGGGTTCAGTAATCGTTACCCGACGACAGCACCGCCACGAATCTGTCCCGGTAGACCATAAAGCTGTCACGGTGCAAGGAGGGTACGGCGCAGTTTTTGCCATCCAGGTACAAGTTCTATAGATCATTACGCGTGTCGCGGTACAAAGCCGATAAATGAAACATAGCTGTCAATATGTAACAAATGTTACAAAAAGGCACTGGCGCAGTGTCGCGGTACAAGCTATCCCGAAGCCAGAAAACTGTCAAGTTACAAAAGATATAATTGCGAGTAGGTGCGGGAATCCGGGTACAAGATTCAGCAGGATTTGTCTGAGGAGCAGTGTTTTGCAAAAACTGTGACGAGCTTATTGACCCTACCGTCCGTGTTATGTGCTGTTCTGTTAATTTGTCACTTGATTGTAAATTCTATTCTCTTTCCAAGTCCCTGCTCTATAAGTTTATAAAGGGTTGAAAGTTGAATGTCTGAATGGCCGTTCTCTATCCTTGATATAAAGCTTTTTCTTGTTCCAGTCTTTCGGGCTAATTCCTCCTGGGTCATTTTTGCCTGCTTTCTCTCATCTTTGATTATTTCGCCAATGGCAAATGCCTTGGCCTTAATATCAAAATCAGTTCTAGTCCTGGAGCCGATTTTACCGTATCTTTTTTCAAGATGTTCCTCGAAAGTCGTTATGTTCTTATTTTTTTCCATTTTGTTTACTTTTAAAATACTCATCTTTGATTTTTAGAGCCTTGTCTATTTCGGCTCGTGGTGTTTTTTGACTCTTATTCTGGAATCCATTGAATAGAACAACTAGATTTCCTTCATCAAAGCAGCAGAATATTCTGTAAATATTACTTTCAAACTCAATTCTTATCTCAAACAGTCCATCAGTCCCGGTCACATGTTCAAAAAACTTCGAAGGGATCCGGTTTGCAACAGTCACAAGGAACAGAGCATAATCTATCTTCTCCTGAACTTTTGATGATAAAGAATTGAAGAAATCATCAAAATAGTTTTTGAAAAAGATCAATTTTCGTTTTTGTTCCATTTTGCAAAGTTAACTAATAATGGAACATTTCAAAATGTTGATTATGATTTTTTTCAAAAACTGTCATTGAGGTCGGAATGTCTCTTGAAGACTTGTCTATTATACAGAAAGCCAGCGAATTGCACATAACGGCCAGCGGGTATGGGCAGTAAGTGTTACCTGACGCAGCCATCCGGCCACCAGTCCTGGTACTTTAGCCGAAAAGCAGCCCCGGTGGCAAGGAAGGTATGGCGCAATTTTTGCAAGTCCCGGCGAAAGATTTAATTGTCTCTTTAGCACGGATCTGTCCAGAGCCGGAATCACGATGCTTGTAAACGGACGAGATTTTTGTATCACGATAAAGTTGTCAAGGTGTAGTGCAAAAATTGTGACAAACTTATTGCCTATACACGCTTGTTAGCTGCTGGGCCATTTTTAAACTGACATGGTTGCAGGAGTTGTCAAGGTAGAGTTTTTTTAAGTCCCGGTAAATAGCATTGATCTGTCATGCTATTGGAATCTGTCTTTACAAAGAATATCTCTTTGTTTTTATCTACTGTTTATCCTTCAATATTTTCATAAAAATCCGAAAACTATGGGCCGAAGCCTGACTGGCAAGTGGAATAAGCTAAGTTGTTTATTGTATTAGTATTCAGGTGCTTAATAGCTTATTACATTTGCCAGTGAGTTAGCTGCAGGGCAAATTTTGGAGTTGTCATGATGTAATAAAGTTTTCTACTTTAGCCGTCTGCCTCGTCGAGGTGCAGGGACGTGCTGGAAGGCTCTTTACGCAACCACAAATATCAAAATGTAAACCAGAATTTATTTTTGCGTAATGTGCCTTACAGCGAAGGGACGGTTTGATTTTTATAGTATATCTTCCTGTGGTATTAAAATATGAAAGGATGTTCAAAATTTGTAATCCATATTTGTTTCTAAAAAGGTAATTTTTTACTAATGAATAAATTTACTTAATCGAACTTTAACTAAATCTTAATTAATCCAGGTTTTTAGTTTCAAGACAGCAGGATTTTTTTGTTGTATGAGTTCATCAATCAACTTGCCAAAAACATCCAATCTGTGATGAATTACATCATGTAAGTCGTTTGGTTTTACTGGTAAACCATGTTTACTAATGTCTATATTTTGTTTTTTACAGGCAGCTATTATCCAGTCCTCTAGTTTGCCCTTCAATATTAGTATGATGTTGCCTGAAGTATCAGTATAGTATCTGATCCCTTCAATTTCTTCTCTAAATTTTAAAGATTCTTCATATCTGGTTTTTGTGCTTCCAGGGTCCTCATCAACAATTGCAATTAGATTTTTGTTCTTTCGAAGGGTACTGAATATTCTCGATTTACCCTGATGGTGGGTAATGAACTTTCTTGTGTGCCCAAGTTTTGTGACTAATCTTTCATCGGGAAGGCACTCAACATGGACATGTTTCATAAATCAAGAATTTTATCAAAATTGAAAAATACGTCAGAGTTCAATTCCAAAACCTCAGAAACTTGAGCTGGTTTAAGAACGGTTATTGAAGTCTGGTAATTTTTCATTTGAACGATACATACATTCAGATCATTTTGATTTGATTTTTCAATCAGGCTTAATAAAAGATAAGGATTATGGGTCGCTATAAAAAACTGATTTGTTTCGTCCAAAGCTATTCGCTCAGCTAGAATCTTCGTGTAAAAAGGGAATGTGTTACTTTCTGGTTCATCAAGGAGTATCACATTCTCTTTGTTGCTCTTTATAGCGATTGTGTAAAATATTATTCGTTGTAAAGTTTCAGATAACGAGAAATATGGATAACTATAAATCTCATCTTCAACAATTTTGCTTGCCAATATTTCATTTTCAGTTGGTTTAAGGGTGAGAGTTAAATATTTGGATTTAAGAAAATCAGACACCCATTTTTTGTATTCAGAGTTTGAGAGAAGCAATGAAGGTAAATTCTCACCGTTTGGTACTGAAAGGTAGGGTAGGTAATCCTGAGAAAATTTAGAAAGTGAATTATACTCATAAAGATGTACATCAGTTTTACCGCTATTTGAGTTATGAAGAATTTTGCCGTCATGAGCAATATAAACTGGCTGATCAATGTCTTTCACAGAATCAAATAAGAAAGTGAATTGATTATCAGGAGCTCCGTTTTCCCGAATTCCATATTTGAGTACTGTATTCCTGACATTTGAATTAATTTCAATAGGTTTGTTAATGTTAAAATCATAAAACAGATCTCCAATAGTCTTATATCGGAACATCTTTTCATTCAAATTATCACCAATGGCATTTTGGCTCTGCAGTGACATGGCTTCAAGTATATTACTTTTGCCACTATTGGGTTCTCCGATAAATACATTCAATTTTTTACAGGAGAAAGTAATATCTTTTATTGACTTGAAATTCTTAATATTAACCTGATTGATCATATCATTCTTTTAGGCAAATTTAGTATTTATATGTGAAAATAGTCCAGATTTGAGGATGTTATATGTTGTAAGTCTAATTCCTACTATTTTTTTTGAAATTCTCGGCCTGCTCAAAAATCTCAACATATACTTCGTCTCTTTCAACCGGCGGATAACCGAATTCATCCAGTAATAAAATCAATCCTACCTTCAAAGCAGATTTAATATCATCTCTTTTATTCCAGTCTGGATATCTTGCCTGGCTATCTACCAACTCCTTAACAGCCTTCGAAAGCTCAATCAGCTTATCTTCTGGATAGGTAAAATCATATTTTATACATAGCTCTTTCAGGATATCGTAAAAGGCTTTTTCCTCAAAATCAATACCAAGTGCTTCTCCGGCTGAGAATTCCCGGTGTACTTCCCAGATCATATTTGTCAGATGCTCAGCCATTTCTTCGTACACTTCACTTCGCAATATGTCATTCTCATCACGTTGGTTATAGCGTTCAACAAGTGCCTGCATTTTCTTAGTGAAATCTATTCCTTTCATCCTGTTGACTTTCTTAATCTCACCAATGACTTTTGCAAGGAGAATCTGAAGTAATTTGATTTTGGTATTTGGGAGCTTGATTTTATCAATTTTTGCCAAGTAATCTTTGTCAAAAAGATCTTGTTCAGATTCGAGGTTATCACCTAATTTGAATATCTCTTCGACACCATCACTAGACAAAGCATCTTTAATCATTTCACGGACTCTCGCATTCATTTGGGCAGTATCGGGTGCATTACCTCGGGTAAGCTTAAATACAATCGATCTTACAGCCATATAAAAATGGGTGTAATCTCTTTCTGTTTGAGTTAATTGTTCACTTCCGGCACATATATCATAAGCTGCTTTTAAACGTTTCACAAAGCCCATAAACCGAGTTTCAATATCTTTTGTAAGCTGAATATATTCAGCAGCCTGATTCAGGGTATTAAGCTGTTGTAAGGTTGTGCCTTTGAAATATTTTGTGCTATCGAAATTATGAAACAGTTTTGCCAGCAAATCGAGATGATTTCTTACAATGATGAGTGATTCTGCTATATCCTCAAAATTGTCTTCATCACCCTTATTGTACTTAGCCAGAGCCAGGTTCATCTGTTTCTTGATACCAATGTAGTCAACGACAAGTCCTTTGTCCTTGCCCTCATATTTCCTATTAACTCTCGATATGGTCTGAATGAGATTGTGCTGCTGAACGGGTTTATCAATATACATTGTATCGAGGAATGGTACATCGAAACCGGTTAGCCACATATCTACAATTATGGCAATCTTGAAATTTGATTTTTCGTTCTTGAACTGGCGATCGAGTTCCTTCCTTTGATCCTTTGTACCAATTAATTTGTACATCTCCTCCGGATCATCCTGACTGCGGGTCATAATTAATTTGATCCGTTCCATTGGTTTAATTTCCTTTTGGTCTTTTTCCGAGAGGACTACACCCTCCGCGGCAACTCTTATTTCATTCCATTCAGGCCGCAGAGCGATAACATTTTTATAAAAAGCGTAAGCAATTTCACGGCTGCTGCAGACAAACATCGCTTTTCCCTTAACAGTGGCACCTTCGGAGATTCTGTTCTCATAATGAGTTACAAAATCTTCTGCCAGTGATTGCAAACGTTTCGGATCGCCCAGGATAGCATTCATTTTGGCAGTTTCTTCCTTACTTTGCTCAATCTGATACTCATTTGCGCCCTCAAGTGCAACCTGTTCGTAGTATCTTTCAATCTTTTCGAGCTCGCTGTTATTCAATGCAACTTTTGCCGCTCTGCCTTCATATACGATGCGTACGGTGATTTCATCAGTTACTGATTCTTTCATAGTATAGGTATCAATAACCTTTCCAAAAACATCGAGAGTAGCATCAATAGGTGTTCCTGTAAAACCTATGAAAGTGGCATTTGGCAGAGAATCGTGCAAGTACTTTGCAAAACCATAAGTTTTTGTTACCCCTTTTTCCGAGACTTTTATTTTCTGATCGAGATTAACCTGGGTACGATGGGCTTCATCTGAAATACAAATCACATTATTTCTGTTGCTGAGCAATTCTGTGTCCTCAGTAAACTTGTGTATTGTTGTCAGAAAAACTCCGCCACTTTGTCGACCTCTAATCAGATTTCTTAATTCAGCACGACTTTCGACACTTACAATAGTATTATCACCGATAAACCTTTTTGCATTTGTAAATTTCTCAGATAGCTGATCATCTAAATCAATCCGGTCTGTGATTAAAACAATAGTAGGACTTTCAAAAAATTCACTTTTCATCAATAATCTGGTGAGGTAAAGCATAGTGAAACTTTTTCCACAACCAGTTGCACCGAAATATGTTCCTCCTTTTCCGTCGCCCTTTGGTTTTTGTGCAACCTTAATATTATCAAATAGTTTTTTTGCAGCGTAATACTGTGGGTAACGACAAACTATCTTTTCGTTTTTCTTTGAGCTGTCAGGAAAATAGATAAAGTTCCGGATTATGTCTCTCAGCCTATTTCGGTTAAACATACCCTGGATCAGAGTAAACATACTGTCAATACCATCGACCTCTTTTGCCAGACCGGCCACCCTGCGCCAGGCATAATAAAACTCATAAGGGGCAAAAAATGATCCTGCTTTGTTGTTTATACCGTCGCTGATAACGCAAAAGACATTGTATTTAAATAATTCAGGAATATCACGCCGGTAACGAACTGTTAATTGATTATAGGCATCAAATATTGTTGCTTCCTCACGGATAGCACTCTTAAATTCAAATACCACCAGTGGCAACCCGTTTATAAAGATTATCCCATCGGGAATCCTTTTTTCTGATCCAATTATTTCAAGCTGAGTGACAAACTTGTAAATATTGTAATCGGGGGGATATTTTATATCCGGCTCTGCTGAAATCTGATCTAAATCCGGACTAGCCAGTTGCTTTTCCAAACCGTTGTAATCGATCAATTCAATATGAATATCTTTCTGGCTGCGATCTTCGCGTTTCAGAATAAAACCATCTGAAAGCCAACGATTTAGTATTTTATTAGACTCGTAAAGGTCAGAAGCAGGCAAGGTTTTTAGTTGAAGAATGATTGATTTTGCTTCATTTCTGGTGAGATGTTGGTTTTCATACTTGGTTATTAGGAAATGCAATAAATCTTCCTCAATTAATACTTCATCTGTCGGGCGTATAATATTAACACCCAGATAATGTGAGAACTTTTCGTTTCCCAATAATTCAATAAATGTGGTTTCTAATTTTTCTTCGGTAAATTTCATTACGCAGTTATTTCTACCCCTATGCTAATTAATAATGCTTCAAATTGATCATTGTCTTTTTCCTTAATTTTGTCTAGAATAAATGATGCTGTTTTTTTCATCTCAGGAATATCTATTGGAATCATGCTCCTTTCAAACAAGCCCTCCAAGTGAGAAAATTCATTGTTTATTCGGTCCGTCATACACGATGCCTGTTTGTTTTCTCCAAAGAATCTTGTTAGTTTATCATCTTTGTCAAGGGCGTTTGGATATTTATAAAACAAAAATGCCTCTAAGAATTTACGAGTATTATTTCCGAAATTGTAAAAAAGGCTATGTTGTGTTTCATCATCTGTATCAGCGTTTGCACATAAATAAATTTGATGAAACAAGAAGTTAAACTCTGTAACATAATCCTTTAAATATTTTGGCATCAGCTTTATTTTGCTAATCGCAAATTCTCTAGAAACCAAAAAATATGCTCTCTGAGTATTATTGGCCGCAGCAGGCAATTTTTTCAAATACTTTAAAAAGTCAAGGTTGTGTGTGGATACAAAAAGTTGTTCAAAGGCTTGTTCGGCAACAATTTCAGAGTTAATAAGACTGTAAACAAAAAAAATGTGATTGCTGTCCAAACTTGAAACTGGGTCGTCAATCCAAATTAAGGGTTTACTACCTTTTGTTTCAATATCTTCCAACTTAGCCATAAAATAACAGAACGCAATTAAACTGCATTCGCCCTCGCTTAAATGATGGGCTTTTTTACCTTTCCTTATTATCTCAAAACGAATCTTTTTACCGCCAAACTGGTCGGGTTCTTCTAATGCTTGTAATGTGAGAAAATCGTGTCCGAAAAAGTTGTTGAGATACTCGTTTACTTTTAATGCTCCCTTTTCCTCATCATTCATTAAGCGTTCTTTATCCTCAATCTGTTTTAATTGATTTTGAATTTTTTTAACAATATCTGCTTCCTCCCGTGCTTTAGTATCTGCAATTGTTTTTAATCCTTCAATTTTTGTTACCTCATTTGAATATTGGATAGTTTTTACAAAGTCGCTGACTTCTCGTAATCGCAAAAGTCGCTTTGCTTCGGACTGCTCTGCCCCAAGAAATGAACTGTAGGAATTTGCTTGTATTCTAATGTTTTCAAATATAGTCCAGCACCATTCAAGCCGTTTACTATTGTCTATTATTGCGGAATATGTTTTTGTGTTTAATAAATCATCCTTTCGTGCCTGTAATTGCTCGACAATTTTATTCAATTCCGATTCAATACTTGAGATAACGTATTGTGTAAATCCTGTTAGTCGGTCTATGTCTTTATGGTACTTAGAATAAAATACTGTTTTGTCAATGCTTATAAAGCTATCGAGCGCTACTATTTGTTGTTGTAGCTCTATGATTAGATTGACTATTTCCTTTTCTAGTTTTTCGGACTCTTCATCAAAATGACTATCGAGTTCCCTCCATCTTTCGGCAGTAATTTCATTTCCACAAAACGAACATTGTTTCAATTTATCTTTATGCAGTTGCCTACCTTCTTTTGCCCACCGATTCAATATTGAATCTTTTACTAATTGTTCAATTTTGTCTGAACTACTAATTGGTTTTGTAATAAATGTTTCTGCTTTTTTTGTTATTGTTTGAATATCAATACTCGCTTTTGAAATGGCTTTAACATCCTGATTTATCCTTTCATTCAGCAAAGTAAGTTTTTCGGTTACTTCGATGTCAGTTAAGGATGTAAATGTCGGCTTCAAAACAGCAGCAATGTCGTCTTTCAGTTTACTGATATTGTAGTTCTGGTCTCCGAAACGGTCGGATTTATATTTGATGCCGTCAGGATTATTGGTGGCTTTATGGCTTAATTGCTGGGTAAGGGTACTGTTTGCACTATCGTATACCAGTTTGGTTGTATCGGCAATAGTTTTTGCATTTTTCAATTCGAGATAAAAACCTGATTCACTTTCATCATCATTTGCACCAAGTTCCGTTTTTAACGCTACTATTTCCGCTTCTATGGTTGCATTTCCTCCTAAAATGGCAAATGGATTAATGCTCTCGTCAGGGTTTACAATAAATCGAAGATTATCTTTCACAAAATCTTCATTAAAGACTCTAATCTTCTTCCCGTGAGCAGTTAGATTGGCATGTGTTGCATCTACTAAGTCCTTTATGCAAACCTCAAATTCTGGGTTTTCATATTTGTCGGAAATTTCGCCTTTTTCCAAAGCCCTGACAATTCTTGACAAGGTGGTTTTGCCCGAATAATTTCTTCCATAAATTATATTGATGTCTTTAAACGATTGAACATTACCTGCTTCATCGCGTACCGAACTATCCCAAACAAAGTTTTGGAATACAGCAAGATTCTTTATGGTTTTGAACTTCGTTATCATATTATTCTACTGTCGCCAACTTAGAAAGCAGCAACTCTTTGAGTTCCGTTAGTTTTTGGTTTTCTTTTGAATATTGTATGTTCAATTCATTCATTGGCTTCATTACCCTTTCAAACTTTAAGAGGGAATTATCTTCTGGTTTTATAATCTCAATTTTTTCAAAATCAGATTTGCTCAACATTGGCATTGTAGAACCACCAATTGCAATGCCCTTTATTACATCTGCAATTGATTGTAAACAATAGTATAGGTAGTCTGTAAAAGAAGGTTGGCTTACTACTATTGAATTCATTTGTTGGTTGGTTATGCAATCTTGTGTTGCAATGGCAATTTTACCCATATCAGAACCAATACACGTCACAATCACTGAACCTGAAGGAAGAATCTTGTTTTGCAATTTTGAATATCCTGCTTCAGATAAGCTTCTCTCAGCGCCCAATACAAACTTGTTGTAATATTTGAAATCGCCTGGAGTTACAAAAGGCATTTCGTTTCCAAAGTCTTTAGGGTTTTCGCTTGAAGGTGTTTTTCCTGTTACTACATTTCCAAAATCCTTGATTTCAGCTTTGATCCAATTTTCATCCATTTCTTCTATAAACCACTGTTTATAAATCGCCTGTGCGGTTTCTTCGAGCTTTTGTATGAGTTGTTGGTTAAGGGCTATGCGGTTTTGGATGGTGTTGTATTCTTTTACGATTTCTCTTTGTTTGTTGATGTGAGGAACTGGTAATAATGTTTCGCATAATTCTTCCCAATCATACCCACCTCCAATGGCTGCGTCACATTTGAAAGTTGCGTACCTGTCAAATTCAGGTCGTCGAAACCACATCATCAGATATTCAGGGTCAAGTTCATTTTTATCTCTTACCTCAAATACTGGATATGCAGGAGAAACTAAATTTGGCTCTACATCTAATTTCAAAACTACCGGCAATTTGCTAACTCGGATAGGTGACATAAAATCACAAGCAAATTGATATTTGCTCATTACCTTATAAACAGACATATCTGTCCCGACAACATTTGAGGTCGTTTCCCTGAACTCTTTGGTCATACTTAAACCTAATAAGCGAGTAACATTCAAATCTCGGTTACGATTTTCAACCTTTTGAATATAGTTGCCGATAGGTTTATAATTTGATTTCATAACCCAACTCTTTAAACACGGTTAGTAAATCATTTTTAGAAGTTGCTTCGGCTTTTAACAAATCTGCAAACTGGAATTGAAGGGATTGCATTTTTTCGTCAAAGTCAATATTCTCGTCACGATTAACGAACTCAATGTATTTACTCGGAACGAGTGAAAAGTCTTTTTTAGCTACTTCGTCAAAAGATGCGGAATAACAGAACTCAGGAGCATTTTCAATTTCATTCATTTGCCAGGAGTGGTAAGTGCTTGTTACCTTTTGAATATCCGTATCAGAAAACTGAGTATATTTTTTCTCAAAGGGTTCCCCCATTTGCCGTAAATCCATAAATAGTATTTCATTCTCACGGTCGCGGTAATTGCGAATTTCACCACCCACTAATTTACATTGGGCTTTTTTGTTTTTATTAACTAACCAAAGAGTAACACTGATGTCGGTTGTGTAAAACAGATTACGAGGTAATACCAAAATAGCTTCCACAAGGTTATTTTCAATCAGCTTTCTACGAATCTTGTATTCTTCGCCCCCACCACTGAGAGCACCATTTGCAAGAATAAAGCCAGCTACACCATTATCGCTGAGTTTGCTCACCATGTTAAGAATCCACCCGTAATTGGCATTGCTTTTTGGTGGAACATCATAACCCAGCCACCTAGGATCCTCTATAAGCTCATTCTCAGCCCGCCAGTCCTTCTGATTAAAAGGAGGATTTGCCATGATGAAGTCAGCTTTCAGGTCTTTGTGCTGGTCGTCGGAAAAAGTATTGGCTGCTTTTTCACCCAGGTTACCAGAAATACCGCGGATGGCAAGGTTCATCTTTGCCAGTTTGTAGGTTGTATTTGTATATTCCTGGCCGTAAATTGAAACCTCTTTTTTATTACCGTGGTGTGATTCAATAAATTTGATTGATTGCACGAACATACCGCCAGAGCCACAAGCAGGGTCATATATAATACCTTTGTATGGTTCAATCATTTCAGCAATCAGGTTTACAATGCTTTTCGGGGTATAGAATTCTCCCTTGCCTTTACCTTCGGCGAGGGCAAATTTGCTGAGGAAGTATTCATAAACCTTACCTACCACATCCTGCTTTGGATCTTTGGTAGTGTCAATTTCGTTAATGGTGTCGAGTAGCGAAGCCAATTTGGTAACATCCAAGCCTAGGCGTGAGAAATAATTATCGGGTAAGGCTCCTTTAAGTGCTTTGTTGTTTTTTTCAATGGTGTGCAAAGCTGTATCAATAAGCAAGGCTATATCATTTTGCTTTGATTTTTTAATCAGGTAACTCCAGCGGCTGGTTTCTTCCAAAAAGAATACATTGCTCATATTGTAGAAGTCTGCCATTTCGATGTACTTTTCTTTACCTTCAGCAATAAGTCTGGCCCTATGCTGTTCAAACTTGTCGCTGGCAAACTTTAAGAAAATAAGTCCTAATACAACATGCTTGTATTCAGCAGGTTCAACGCTGCCCCTCAATTTATTTGCTGCATCCCAGAGGGTAACTTCTAATGGTTTATCGTTTCCGTTCTTTTTGGCCATATTATACTATTTCAATTCGCTTAACTCTCAATTTGATATCTCCGGTACGGTTGTCTTTGTACTCTTCGACTTCCACCCTTATAAATTGTGCATCTTGCAATAAATGACTACCTACCAGATGTGGTGGAATAAAAACATTATCTCCTTCTTTATCTGGTTTAAAGAAAGCAAATCCCTTATGAGGATTAATATTAATCACTCTGCCAGGAATAAGCTTCTCAAATCCAGTTGAACCGGGTTCATTATTTTGTTCAATCCGTGCCCAGTTCTCCTTTTTTGGATCTGAATCAATGTAAATCTTAAACCAAACCAACACATCTAAAAGTTGGAATAACACACTTTTAAAGAGATAGATAGTTTTAACAGTTCTCACATAATGATCTATATTCGACCGATGAGAACCAGCTTGGGTAATGGTTAGAATTGTTTTCAAATAATTAGTAATTTGGGATGGAAGGTGGGTCCCATCCAAATGTTGATAGCCCTTTTCTGTAAATAGAGAACCATCAGACCCTTTTCCAGCCAAGAACTTGCTGCTTTCATTTAATGCTACAGTTGGAGTCGTAAACTCAGATGGAAGAAGTCTAAATTTACTGAAGGCTGTAAAAAGGTCTTCAACAATTTTCCTAATAGTGTTGAAAAAACTGTCAATATTTGTTTCATCATTAGCCTTTAAAAGATTCAATAAATCCTGACCTGCATATTCTCCTATATATTTTTCTGTGCAAACATCAAAAACCGGTTTATATGTTTGTCTTATCTGAGTGTCGGGCTGTTTCTTAGCGGCTTCTTTAATGTCAGTAAACAAACTGTCTATTTCTTCATCACTTCCTTTTCTATAAACTTTAGTAAATGATTGATTAAAATCTCTGCTTTCATAAACTCCCTTTTGCCCGGTTAAAACGAAAATTTCAAACTTTTTCTTGAGTTGCAGAAGCCTTTCCTTGGCTCTGTGCACGTTGTATGTATCTTCAGACCCTTTCACATCATCTTCGTTTTCAAAAATCATAGCGTCCAGCAATACACCATCATAAAAGGGATAATTGCGCTCCAGTTCACTCAGCCCTGCATTTAATGATTTGAATGGTATAAGGTTAATGCCATTTCTTTTAGCACGTCCCTTTGTTCCTGAAAGTGTTTCATGCTCATCATCAATCCATAAAATATTATAGGATATTTCTTCCATTATTAACTGATTATTTTGATTGGGAATTGAAATTTGAACTTAACTGCATAAAATGGGTCTTCATTTAATGATAATTCCCATCCGGGATTTTTGAAATCGATAGCAATCCGGTTTATGTCATATCCCCCTAATCCGCTCCCAGAGCTTATGTCAGCTGTGGAGTATTTGGTTATAAATTTATCTTTGTCGTAATTTTTCGGGAATGGTTTGCCATTATTTTTTACCTCAAGTGAAAGTATATCTTCTACTACGGTCAATTCAATGACTACTTCGTTTCCGATTTCTTTCTTGTCAAAACCATATTTGTCGGCATTTGTCAATAGATTATCAAGAAGTGTTTTAAAAAGGACTCTATTTCCATAGATGCCACGTTCTTTCAATTTTTCGCCTTTAATCAATAGCTTCTTAATCTTAAAGTTAAAACTATGGTTCGAAAGCTCATGGATAGTATTATTGATATCTGCTAAGGGAATAATTTCCTTCTCAAATTCTTCTACTACAAATCCGTTCTCCCCTTTTTCAAGTACATCGGTAATGAAATTAATATCTCTCTTAATTTCTTGGAGTGCTGATATTATATCAATTTCATAGAACTCTTCAAAGCCTTTACTCAACGATTCAACTTCTTTGCGTTTATTATCTAGATAGTGAATTAAATTGTCCGACCAATCCAAAATATTTTGTCTGGGTCTGCCCAAAGTATGTTTGAGAGATGCAAATTCATTCGACTGCTTAATTGACTTGTCATGTTCTAGTGCATTCTGCTCCTCCACAAGGCTCTTAATCTTATCGGAAATTTCAGAAATCCCCTGTATTTTTGCCCGTTGTTCTTCTAACGAAGGCAGTTTGATAACGATTTCAAGCAAATCATCTTTTTTTATAAAAGGTACAGTAGTGCCTGAACGAAATGACTCTAATTGCTCTTGAACATAATCAGTATGCAGTTCATTGATTAGATATGCAATTTCAACCTTGGATTCGTTAACCTTGAATGAAAGAATATCCTGACTTCGAGCAATGGATTCACCTTTAAATTCAAAAAAAGTAGGCTTCAATGTTCTCCAACGCATGGAAAGAAGAAGACAAGACTCTGAAATAAGAAGAATATCTGGTCTTATTAATGCAGAAGTTTCAACATTTGAGAGGTCCAATTTAAAGTCCAATTTATCATCCTTCAAGTCTCTTATTCGAATCAGTTTGCCAGATTCAGGAAGGTTCCTTCTTTGACCACTTACAAATTCGAGCAATTCACCGAGCTTAACGCCCTCAATTTCCTTTTGAAAATACCGTGGAACACTGAGGTTGAAATTATTAGCCCGTATTTGTTCATTGTTCACAATACTAATTACATCTTGGTTCTGGTTAGTGGTATGGAGAATACTGTTTAAAGCATAATCATTTAAAACCTTTTCCCTTGGACCTTGAACCTTTACATATCTTTTCGCATCGACAAAACGGACTTTCCCTGGCATCTTTTTAGCTTTGCTCAGGACAATAATTACTAAAGGAATACCTGTGTTTAAGAGCAATCCACCTGGCAAGGAGACAATGGTGTCAATTAAGTCTCTATCAACAAGACACTCTCTTAACCGTTGTTCATGCATTCCTCTGAATAATATCCCTTGCGGTAATAATGCTATTAGTTTCCCGTCCGGATTGAGCGATTGAACACCTTTTTCAAGAAGGAATTGTTCGATGGTCCTTATTTCAGATTCTGCTTCTCTGTACTGATTTCCAAGGCGCATCCCGAATGGAGGATTAGCCACAATAAGGTCAAATTTTTTGGAAGGTGCAGGCCAGTGCAAAATTGAATCATCACATACAAAGTTGGAAGTTCCTGGTCTCTTATACGCCAATATTCGTAAAGCACCCAAAATCCATGTTTTTAAATTCAACTCCTGGCCGAAGTATTCCTGGCCCTGATCTAGGTATACACCAAAGGAAGCCAATCCGGCAAACGGATTAAAAACACTTGCTTTCTCCGGTAATTCAGCAAGTGCACAGATAAATCGTGTTATTTCAACAGGTTGAATGAATTCGCCAGCATATCTGCCTTGTGATTGGGAAATACGATAGACGACATTATCAAATATCTCAGGGAATTTCTCAATTAAGAATTCTTTGTCTATCTCGGATAGTATATCACAGATTCTTTTGAAGGAATTATCATCCATCTTGGAGAGACTGTCGTAAAGATTCTGAATTATAGTCCTATATGACTCGTAAGATTCGGATGGAACATTGGAAGCACTTTTATTTTCCTCTATCTCTTGTAAGAGGTCATGATGATGTAAAGTTTTTGAGTTAATTAAACCATCTTTATATAGGGATAAGAACAATAGGACAATTTGAATTTGTTCTTCGATAAAACCCATCCGGTTATTGTTTCTAAAGACATCAAATATTCCAAAAATCTTGAATACTGCTACATCAACCGGATTTTTATATTCTACCATTACCATACTACCAACATATTAATTGACTATGCAACAAAGATTAGATTTATCTGTGCAGTACAAGTGCATAGCTCAAATATATTTATAATAGACCATTTCTGCAATTGTTTTGAACCGATGCCTTAGATCCTGTGGTTCAATTATTTCTATTGCATCCATGTATGAAAAGAGAAGGGCCATAAGTTCATGATTGATTTGCACATTAAGCTCAATTTGTACATATGTATCGGTCTTGCTTTTTAATTTCTGAGAACCGTGAAGTGGTTTACTTTCGATATATGGCCAAACTTCTTTTGAAATTTTTAAAACCACTTTTTCTGAACTTGCTCCAGACTTAACTGACACACCAACTACATCGTCAAAATAGTCCTCAAAATTTATATCCGTAT
>MTKZ01010643.1_pt1 | contig 16505 bp, 18 predicted proteins | sample 1042781 | NCBI WGS metagenome assembly MTKZ01 (sample SAMN06212207, study PRJNA360539) | anaerobic digester metagenome | biome: Wastewater treatment plant; material: sludge; isolation source: anaerobic digester fed with sludge from wastewater treatment plant | place: Denmark: WWTP Viborg ...
TGGTACCTATCGGCGAACCGCGACGAGACCGTGTTCGACAACGCGGACGCGATCGACCTTGAGCGCCCCAACGCGGATCGTCACCTCTCCTTCGGCTACGGCATCCACTTCTGCATGGGCAGCCGGCTCGCCGAAATGCAGCTTCGGGTGCTGTGGGAGGAAGCACTGCAGCGCTTCGAGCGCATCGAGGTTCAGGCCGAGCCGGAGCGAACGTTCTCGGCCTTTGTCCACGGCTACACCAACCTGCCGGTGAAGGTCACCCGCCGCTGAGCTCCGCAGCGGCTGCAATCATTTCGGTACCTGAAGACGTCGAGATCGTGGACTACCACTGAAAGGACACGACATGACCACATCCGCTCTTGAGCCGATCCACCCCGGCGAAGTCCTGATGTTCGAGTATCTCAAGCCGCTTGGGATCACCCAGCACCGCGTCGCAGTCGCGATTGGTGTGCCACCGCGCCGGATCAACGAGATCGTTCACGCCAAGCGTGGCATCACCGCTGACACGGCCCTGCGCCTCGCCCGGTACTTTCGCACCAGCGAACGGTTCTGGCTGAACCTCCAGAGCCGTTACGAACTCGAGGTTGAACGGGACCGACTCGCGGAAACCCTCGAGCAGATCGAACCGCTCGCCATCGCATAGAGCCCTCTCCGCCTCCAGCAGGGCTGACTACCCGGGGTCGGAGATCATGGTGCCGCCTCGAGCGTGCCGGGCGAACGCTTCGAGCCACACGGCGAAGAGAAGACCCGACAGGATCAGGGCGAGCAGCCACGGCGCTGGTCGGGCGGCGCCTGCGATGAGCGACGCGCCCGCGGCGACGGCAAGCGTCAGCGACACCAGCCGGCGGCCAGGGTGCGCGGCGATGGTTTTCGTCAGCACTGCGATGGAGAGCGCCACCACCGCTGTCGCAGCCGAGATGAGCCAGGACGTGGCGGCTGGGGTTCGGCCGTTGCCGGCGTGTTCGACGAGCCGATCATGCCTGCACCCGTTGCGGAGATGCCGATCGCAAGCGGCAGGTGTCCATACATCCACGCGACCCGCGCCCGTCCAACCCCGGGCACTCGCCCACCGACGAAGTCGAAGTAGTTCCACCAGAACCCGAAACCGATGGACAGTGCGATCAGCCCGGTCGCAATCGTCCGAAAATCGTGCTCGGAGGCTGCGAGCCCGTTGGCGACGCCAACGACCACCTCGCCAAGCACGATGATCGTAAACAGGCCGAACCGCTCGGCGAGCGACTCGGTGACCCGTGTGGCCTGGACCATCTGATCGCTGCGTGGGCGCAGGGTCATGACCAGGTTGCCTGCGAGCGACAGTCCGACGGCTATGCCCCACAGCGCCAACCGGACGTCCTGGTTGTCGAGCGCTGCGCTGATGGCAACGATGACGGCGATGATCACGATGCCCTGCACGTAGCGGCCGGCAACGGGGCGCCACTCCGGGGTATCGAATCGGCGCACCTCGAACCATTGCCAGGCGATCAGCATCACCAGCAGCGTGTAGACGATGGCGAAGCCGCGGCCGTCGCTGGGGTCTTCGGCTGCCTGGACGGTGAACACCGACAGCAGTACGAGCAGCGACACCTGAGCGAAGATGTACGTGCGGCTGCGGCCATCCTCCCTGCCGTGCAGGTCGTGGTAGAGGGTGCCGTTGACCCACGCAATCCAGATCAGGGCAAACACGATGAGGACGTCGCGGATGCCCGCCCAGGTGACGTCGCCCGCAAGCGTGCGGGAGATCTGTGCGATCAGCACGACGAAGACCAGGTCGTAGAAGAGCTCGAGGTAGCTCACCGTGCGGTGGGCGAGCACCTCGCATCACCGCGTGGTCGTGTTGTGGGTGGTTCGCTCATGCGGCCCGATCAGAGGTCGAATGTCTGGCCGGTCAACCCTTCGCTCAGGGTCCACAGCTGGCGTGCCCGGTCCGGGTCGACGGCATAGGACCGAACGCCGGACACCTGCGAGTCGTCGTCGATCGCCGCGATGCCACAGTCCTCGATGTAGATGGCGCCCATGCCATCCAGCTCGGGTGCGGTTGCGGCGTACACCGTCGTTGCGGCGCCGGCTGCGACCGACTTCAGCCCCATCGATCCGGGCGGTCGACGCGATTGCAGGTCTTCGAAGTCCTGTTGCTGCATGTGCCGTGAGAGGTCGGTCATGATCGTTCCCGGATGCACCGCAAACGCTCGGACCTTGCGGTCCCGTAGCCGACGGTCCAGTTCGACCGCGTGCAGCACGTTGGCGGTCTTGGCCTGCCCGTAGGCCGCCCACTTGTCGTAGTCGCGATGCTCGAAGTTCACATCGTCAAGGTGCACGTCGTCGCGTTGATGACCACGGGAGCTGAGGTTCACGATCCGGCCGAATCCGTTGGCAACCAGGGTTGGAGCCACCAGGCCCGTGAGCAGGAAATGACCGAGGTGGTTGGTGCCGAACTGCCGCTCGAACCCGTCGTCGGTCGTGTCCTGCGGGCACGCCATCACCCCGGCGTTGTTGATGAGTACGTCTAGGGTTTCGTGGCCGTCCACCCACCGCTCTCCAAACCCCCTGATGCTGGCCAACGAGCCGAGCTCCAAATGTTCAATCTCGATGTCGTCGTTGCCCGTCGACGCCTTGATCGCATCGACGGTGGCGGCGGCCTTGGTGAGGTCGCGTGCGGTGATCACCACGCTCGCACCCTTGGATGCCAGCGCACGTGCGGTCTCTGCGCCGAGCCCTCCCGACGCCCCCGTGATCAGCACCGACAGGTTGGAGAGGTCGAGCCCGTCGACCACCTCGTCGGTGGTCGTGTCGGCCCCAAATGCGCTGCGATCAATGTCCATCATCAGATTGTGGTCGCTGCACTCGCCCACCGTTCGGTATTTCTGGACCGAAGGCTGCGTTGAGTCCTCGACAGATCCTGAATTCCGACGGTGGCGTTGTGAGGGCCCCAAGACAGACCGAGTCCCAAGGCGTGGTGCTTTCCCCCTGAGCAAGATGGGTGAGCCAGCGTTGACATACGTAGATTCATAGGTACGCTATGCGTATGCCAAATCGAACCGTTTACCTGCCTGAGGATCTGGATGCACTCAGCCGTCACTTTGAGCTCAACCTGTCTCAACTGACCCAGGAGGCGATCAAACGGGTCGCGGCCGAACGCGAGGACGAGACCCTTGCGGTGCGAGTGAAGGCAGCCAGTGATCGGATCAGGCGCCTCGATATCGACTGGCCCACGCAATCTCTCGATGGGGAGCGGGCGCAGGCCGGCGAGCGATGACCGTCGTCGTCGACGCAAACGTTGCGATCGCCGTGCTCAATCCCCATCACCTGTTTCATGAAGCGGCGCTCGAGAGGTGCCTGCGCGACGGCGAGCTCCTCATCCTGGGGATCACGCGCGCAGAGGCTCTGATCCATGCCACGCGGTCAAGTCAGCTCGACAATGCCGATGCCGAACTGCGGCGACTCGGGTTCATCACGGAGCCGCTCGACAACGCCGTGGCCGATCGGGCGCGCCAACTCCGGGCCGACCACGGCAACAAGAACTTTCCAATGGTTGATGCCGTCGTGGCTGCTCTCGGAGCAGAACGCAGGCTGATCGTGATCACCTGCGACACAAAGTGGCCCGCAATGGAAGAGGTCGAAGTCGAGACGCTCTCCCCCGCCACTGCGGGCGGGTAACGCCAGGCCAACCCCACGCTGCGGGGTAACCCCTCTGGAGGAAACCGGCATGAAGGGCCGCAAAGAATCGGATCGATACTCTCGCTCGCGTTGCAACTGCGCTCGATCGGCACTTGGTGCTGTCGTTCCCCGTGAGATCCCGGATCAGATGACCGACGCCGCACGGGTTGCCTGAACGCCTGGGACGCAGCCTTGTCCCTGTAGACCGTCGGGCTCATAACCCGAGCTCCGTTGGGACCGCCCCACCCGACCAATCCGCTGCTGCTTCCGTCCGGCACGACGTCTGATTGAAACAGCTCGATCTGTCAGATACAGTCGACACGTGGTCGAGGTCATCAGGACGCACGACTTCGACGTGTGGCTCACGAAACTCAAAGACAGGGCTGGTCGGCTGCGCATCCTGAAGCGCATCGATCGTCTGGCGAATGGCAATCCCGGCAACGTCAAATCGGTCGGACACGGCGTGCTGGAGCTTCGCTTGGATGTCGGCCCCGGTTACCGCGTCTACTACGCGAAGCACGGTGACCTGCTGATTCTGTTGCTGTGCGGCGGCGATAAGTCCACTCAGCACAATGACATCGACAGGGCGCACCGGCTGGCCGACCAGTGGCGCACGGACATGAAGGAGACAAATGATGAACGCCAAGAGTGACAAGTACCAGCCGTTTGACGTGGCCGACTACCTCGTCGATTTGGACGACGTTGCCGGTTACCTCGAGCTTGCGATCGAGGACTCGGGCGATGATCCCTCCGCGGTCCCGCGTGCTCTGGGGGTAATCGCGCGCACGCAGAACATGAGCGCGTTGGCACGCCGCGTCGGGATGAGTCGCGACGGGCTCTACAAGGCGCTGTCGGCTGACGGTAATCCCACGTGGACCACGATCCTCAAAGTGACGACCGCTCTCGGTCTCCGCTTTGAGCTGCATCCCGTCGCATGAGCTCAGCAACAACCGGCAGCTTCAGAATCTGACGATGAACGCCGCAGCAGCCGTTGCGGGACTTCTCGATGAGTACCGGATCTGCACCTCCCCCGTCATCAAGGGCGACGGTGAGCTTCTGTACTCTGGTCAGCGCGGGGCCCGGTCGAGCTTCTCGACAGCAATGTCTGATCGAGGGGATCGGCTCGCGGCGATCTTCATCCGCAGCGGAAGGCCGGATCCTCTCGGGCTTCGAGCGGATGCTCTAACCCGCATCATGAAGCCTGGATCGATACAGCAGGTGTCGACCATGTCCGACAGACACCTCGCGGCGGACCTCAACGTTGGATGATTCGGTTGGACTACGCCCACCGAGGCCAACAGCCTTGGTCGTGTCCAGCCAGGAACAATGCTGCTTGCTGGTAGCAGCTGAACGATGGCAGTTGTGCGGGTTACCGCCGTCGATGGCGACGGTTGGGTTCATTTCAGCAACCTCCCCGGGGCAGTGGCGCAGAACTGCATCCTGCTTGGGCGCATCGTCGCGCAAGGACCAGCCGAAGGCCGCCGCGGTCGCAAAGCTTCGAATGGAGCCTGGTAAGAGGCTGTGGTTTGGCGCGGCTATAGGGGATCGTCGGGCTCATAACCCGAAGGTCGCAGGTTCAAATCCTGCCCCCGCCACCAAGTAAATGCAGGTCAAGCCCCACTTCTCGGAGTGGGGCTTTCTGCTGTCAGGGCGGGCCTCTACCGGGTTTTCTGCCGGGAGCCGGTAGCAGCGCTCGTTGCGAGAGGTCCAAGTCGGCCAACGACCGCGCTCGATGTGGTTGTTGACCTGGGCCTGCTCACAAGCCCTGACGCTGGCTCCCTGAGTCTGGTTGCTGATCTTCTGGTTGGGTCCCCGAAGGTCAGCCGACTCGGCGGGCTCAGGCTGAGCCAACCCGTCGAGTACACCCCTAAAGGCAGGCTGAGTCAGTGCAACCGTCATGATCAGTTCACATCGCGCCGGCCCAGCAGCATGGCTCCCGTCGCGAGGGTGAGGATCGCATAGGTGGCGAAGATGAGGGCGTACTGGGGGCGGCGGAGCGCCACGGCGAGGATTTCGGGGGTGTCGAAGTTTGAACCGACGCCGAGGGTCCGGTATCCGGCGTCGAAGGGCAGGAAACGTCCGATGGATGGGGGGATGAAGGTGCGCAACAGGTTCTCGGCCACGAACCACCACACCAGGACGCCGGAGATGGCACCAGCGCTGTGGCGAGCGATCACGCCGATGCCGAGCCCCATGGTGGCAGCGGTGCTGGTGTAGAGCAGCGCCCATCCAGCGGTGGCCGCCATGGCTGAAACATCGCCGAGGGCGAGGCCCCCGAGCGCTGCGCCGCCGGCAGCTCCGGCCATTCCTACGGCGCCGAGCGTGATGCCGAGGCCGACGGCCACAAGTGCCTTCGACGCAGCGATCACGTGGCGGGCCGGCTGCGCTGCGAGGGTGAGGGCGAGCGTGCCGTGTTGGGCTTCAGAGGTGAACAGCAAGATCCCAGCAACCGCTGCGAAGACAGCGGTGAACACGGCGGGGTAGACGAAGACCTGCGCCACCGTCAGGACTTCGTCGGTCACCAGCTTTGCGGTGGCGAAGGCGGCGATGGCTCCGATCACGGCGGTGAGGGCGAGCAGGACCCTGTTGGAACGGACCGAGGCGAGCTTGATCCACTCGCTTCGCAGTGCATCAGGCATGGCTTGCAAATGGCCTTGCCATGCGCTTCGGCGGGCAGCGCCGACGGAGGGGGAGTGGTCTGGGGTTGGGGCGGTGATGGAGGTCATGGTTGGTCCTTTGGTCTTGGGGTGTGGGTGGGTCAGGCGGAGGCGAACTCGGCGGACGACCTCGTCATGTCGAGCAGGCTGTCTTCGAGTGATCGTGAGGATTCGGTGAGTTCGGTGAGGCGGATGCCGTGGTCGAACGCGAGCTGGGAGACGTCAGCGATGCTCGTTCCCGTGACGTGGAGTCGGTCCTCGACGGTCCGGACGGAAATCTGGTGCTGGGTGAGCACGGCGATGAACTCGTCGGGCTGGGGTGTGTGGGCGACGACGGTGGTTTCGTTGCGAGCGGTGATCGCGGCGAGGGGTTCGGCGGCGATCAGGCGACCGTTGCCGACCACGACGAGATCATTGGCGAACATGGCGAGTTCGCTGATGAGGTGGCTCGACACGAAGACCGTGCCGCCCTGCTGGGCGAATGCGCTGAGATGATTGCGCAGCCAGCGGATGCCATCAGGGTCGAGTCCGTTGGACGGTTCGTCGAGCAGTAGCACCGAAGGCCGGCCGAGGAGTGCTCCGGCGAGGGCGAGTCGTTGACGCATGCCGAGGGAGAAGCCTTTGGCTCGCTGATTGGCTGCTGTCTCGAGTCCGACTTCGGCGAGTACTTCGTCAGCCCGCGTCGTGGTGATGCCGTTGAGGGCGGCCATCGCTCGGAGGTGGTTGCGGGCGGTTCGGCCTGGGTGCATGGCTTGGGCGTCAAGGACGGCACCAACGGTCCGTGCGGGACGCTCCAGTTCGGCGTAGGGCGTGCCGTCGTATCGGACCTGGCCATGATCGGGTCGGGTCAGGCCGACCATCATTCGCATGGTCGTCGACTTGCCGGCCCCGTTCGGTCCGACGAAGCCGGTCACGCGTCCGGCGGCCACGGTGAAGCTGAGGTCATCGACTGCGGCACGGTCTCGGTATCGCTTGGTGAGTCCGGTGATGGTGATCATGGCTGTGTGCTCCCTGGTTGGTGGGGTGATGTGGCGATGAGTGGGCTGATCGAGATGACCTCGGCATTCACTGAGGCCAGGTGCGCGTAGAGCCCGTGAAGGTGTGCGGCGTCGGTGACCTCGCCGACGAGGCGAGTGGTGCCCTCGCTGCTGTGATCGAAGGTGAAGTCGTCGAGCAGCGGACGCAGGAGCCGGGCGCTCGCCCGTCCCCGGATCACGATCTCGTAGGTCGTTCGGTCGGACATGTCTGCATCATCTGATGCCAAGACGTTGCACCGCCTCGCCCAACTCCGGATCTCACCCGGGTGAGATCCGGTCGTAGGATTCGTGGATGGGAGTTGGATGGGATGCGGGTCTCGCCGCCACCAAGGTGCATCCGCCAGTGCCGCCGGCCCGTCTTGTGCGACGTCCCCGCCTTCATGACGTGCTCGATGAGGCGGCCGACAGCACGGTTCGACTCGTCTTGGTGAGCGCTCCCGCGGGTGCGGGCAAATCGACCCTGCTTGCCGGGTGGGTGGCTGGTCGATCCGATGCGGTGGCATGGCTGCAGGCCGAGGAAGGCGATTCTGATCCGGTGTGTTTCTGGAGGTACCTGATCCGAGCCATCGACACGGCGCATCCGATCGCTGACGACGATCTGAAATCACTTGTCGCAAGCTCGAAGGGTGACGACTCCGTTGTTGTCACGGCCCTCGTGAACGAGCTCACAACCCTCGATCGGGACCTCATCATCGTGATCGACGACCATCACCTCATCGCCGATGCCAGCGTCCAACGCGGTCTCGAACGCTTCATCGACCTGTGTCCCAGCCAAATCACCCTGGTGATCGCGACCCGATTCGACCCGCCGTTCCGACTTGGTCGACTGCGCGTGCGTGGCCAGATGACCGAGGTGCGCGCTGCGGATCTGCGCTTCGACGTCGAGGACGCGGCAGCGTTGCTCGGACAGACGGCGACCTCGCTGACACCGTCGCAGATAGAGACCCTGTGCGACCGAACGGAGGGGTGGGCTGCGGGTCTCGTACTCGCCGGCCTGTCACTCGGGCGGGCGCCAGACACGGGAGTGTTCATCGACGCGTTCAAAGGCGACGACATCCTGGTGGTCGAGTACCTCCGCGACGAGTTCCTCGCTGGCGTCGAACCCGATGAGCGTCGCCGTTTACTCCAAACCTCGATCCTGGAGCAGCTCCAGGGTGAACTGGTCGATGCGGTGACCGACAGCGTCGAGTCCGACGGGTGGCTGCGCGCCATCGCGAACGAGAACCAAATGGTCATCGCGCTCGATCACACCGGGACCTGGTACCGCTACCACCACCTGCTTCGCGATCTTCTCCGCCTCGAAGCCGCACGCGAATTCCCCGTCGCTCAGATCGAACTGCTACACGAACGAGCTGCCTCATGGTTCGAGTTGCAAGGCACCTACGGGGCTGCGATCGCCCACCGGTTCGCTGCCGGTGACCTCCAAGAAGCAGCCCGAATCCTTCGGGTCTACGGACCCCGGCTGCTCGCCGAGGGTCAGATTGAGACATTGCGAGGACTGCTCCTGCAGCTCGGCGACGTGGCGCGCACCGTGACATGGTGCGCGCTGCTCATGGGCTGGTGCGAGTTCATCAGCGGCCGAGCATCGCTCGCCGCAGGTTGGCTCGATGCCATGGCAGCGTCGGCACCGACCGACTTCGACCACAGCGTGGCCGTGCCGCTGAGAATCAACATCTCTCTCGCGAGCGGCGACGTTGCATCGGCCCTCGTCTCGGCGCGAGCCATGGACTCCCCGGACACGTTGATGTCACGACCAGCCGATCTCGCTACCGCTGTGGGCGCTGCCTATGCGTGGGCGGGTCGCCACGAAGATGCCAGGCGGGTCCTCGGTCTCGCCGTCACGAAAGCCACGGAGGAAGGTCTGCGCACGGCGTGGGTTCTCGCTCTTGTCTACCTGGCGATCGTCGAGCTCGATGCAGGGACAACGACCTCGGCCCACGCCGCCGCCGAAACCGCAGTGGAGACCGCGGTCGGTTTCGGCTTGGGCGAGTACCACGGTCTCGCGTGCGCTTATGCGATTCGGGCTCGGACCGCCGGTGACGTTGGTCTCGCTCGTGCCGATGCGCACCAAGCGGTCTCGTTGGCGCGCCGGGCATCAACAGACCTCGCGCTCAGCTATGTGCTCTGCACATCTGGCGATGTCCTTCTCGACGTGGACGATGACGATGCCGGCAAGCTGCTCCTGAACGAGGCGCGAGCGGGCGTTGGCCGATGCGTTGACCCCGGAATCGTTGGTCGGCAGCTCAAGCGCATCGAGGCACGTCACCACCTCAGCTCGCCTGGTTCGCACCGCGATGCGCTAGTCGAACAACTCACGGACCGAGAGCTCGCCGTGCTTCGGTACCTGCCCACCTCCCTGTCTCAGCGAGAGATCGCTTCGGAGCTGTTCGTCTCGCTCAACACGGTCAAGACCCACTGCCGGGCCATCTATCGAAAGCTCGACGCAACAGACCGAAAGGCAGCCGTCCAAGCCGCCCGAGATCACGATCTCCTCTGACGCGTTCAAATGACGAGGAGCCCGGGCCGTCGGCCCGGGCTCTCGGTCAATGGGGGGTTGGGTGGGCTCAGTTGGTGTCTCGCCGGTAGAGCAGCAGGGTGCCGATGGCCAGGCTGGCGAGGGCGTAGCCGGCGAAGATGAGGGCGTACTTCGGGCGAGCCAGCTGGTTGGCGATGGTGACGGGGGCCTCGAAGTTCGGGCCGGCGTCCAGGAGACGGTAGCCGGCACTGAAAGGCAGGAAGTGGCGCACCCCTTCTGGGAGGGCCGGGGCGAACAGGCTCTCGATGACGAATGACCACATCAGGAGACCGGTGATGGCTCCTGCGGTGTGGCGGACGATCATGCCCACACCGAGGCCGATCAGCGACGCCAGGGCGATGTAGAGCAGTGCCCACAGCGCCCGGGAAGTGAGGGCAGACCCGCCGCCGAGCTCGACGCCACCGATAGCAGCGCCGGCGAACCCGGCAATCATTCCGATCGCGCCCATGGCAAGCCCGACGATGGTCGCCGTGATCGTCTTGGCGGCCACGATCACCCAGCGAGCAGGTTGGGCCGCAAGCGCGACCGCCAAGGTGCCGTGTTGGGCCTCGCCGGTGAACATGAGGATCCCGACGACCGCGGCCAACATCGCCACGAGTGGGAGCGGATAGATGAACAGCTCGGAAGCGGTGAGCGTCGGGTCGGTGGCCGATAAGGCCAGGGCCCCGGCGATGAGGGCTCCGATCACTGCGGTGAGGACGAGGATGATCTTGTTGGCTCGGAGGGCGGTCAGCTTGATCCACTCGCTACGAAGGGCGGCGGGGACTGCTCGGACGTCGTCGGATCGGGTGCGGACGGCGGAGCGATCGCTGATCGTCCACCCAATGGTCGGGCTGGTGATGTTCATGGTTCTGGTCCTTTGGGTTCGAAGCGGTGGTTGGGGTTGGGAGGTCAGGCGGAGGCGAATTCGGCGGAGGCGCCGGTCATGTCGAGGAGGGTCTCCTCGAGCGATGGGGCGACTTCGCTGAGCTCGACGAGGCGGATGCCGTGCTCGAAGGCAAGTTGGGACACGGCGGCCTTGGTGGCGCCGCGCACGACCAGGTGGTCGCCGGTTGCTTCGACGGTGACGCTCGGACCGGCAAGCACCCGGGCGAGATCGGCGGGCTGGGAGGTCTCGGCGACGACGGTTGCTTTCTGGCGTGCGGTGATCGCCTCTACGGTCTCGGCGGCGAGGAGCTTGCCGCCGCCGACCACGACGAGGTCATTCGCGAACATGGAGAGCTCGCCGATGAGGTGGCTCGACACGAAGACCGTGCCGCCGCGGTGGGCGAAGTCGGTGAGGTGGTGACGCAGCCAGTGGATGCCGTCGGGGTCGAGTCCGTTCGACGGCTCGTCGAGCAACAGGACCTGTGGGTCTCCGAGGAGGGCGCCTGCCAAGGCCAGGCGCTGGCGCATGCCGAGGGAGAACTTGCCGGTGCGCTGGTTCGCGGCCGACTCGAGCCCGACCTCGTCGAGGACCTCGTCGACACGGGAGGCGGGGATGGTGCTCGTGGCGGCCATGGCGCGCAGATGGTTGCGGGCGGTGTGGCCGGGGTGCATGCAGCGGGTGTCAAGCACGGTGCCCACCAGCCGGGCCGGGTGCTGAAGGTCGGTGTAGCGGGCGCCGTCGTAGCGGACTTCGCCTAGGTCGGGGCGGGTGAGGCCGACCATGATGCGCATGGTGGTCGATTTGCCGGCTCCGTTCGGGCCGACGAAACCGGTGACGCGGCTGGCGGCCACGGTGAAGGTCAGGTCGTCCACGGCGGTGCGGTCGCCGTAGTGCTTGGTGAGTCCGGTGACGGTGATCATGAGGTTGCTCCTGGTGATGGGTGACTGGCGTGGGCGTCGGTGCGGGGGTTCTGCGGGTGCGTGATAGCGGTGGGCGTCGGCAGCGAGGTGACTGACAGCAGGGTGATGCCGAGGTCGCGCAGCTTCTGGAGCAAGCCGTGCAGTGCGGCCTGGTCGACGACGGACCCGCAGATGACGGTTGTGCCGTCGACGTCGGTGGTGAGGGTCAGGCCGTCGAACCAAACCGCCCATCGCGATCCGAGATGCTCTCTGACACGGATCGCGTACCGCTGGGCGGGCGGGTCACCAGCAGCCGGTTGTCCGTGCGATGGTTCGTTGGTGCGGTCGTCGTTGCTCACAACGGGAACATAGGAACGAACCTGGTGAGCGCACATCACATGATGTGGTGATCGTGTTGGTGATCCTCGGCGATCGCCGGATCGTGGCTGTCAGAACCCCAGTTGGGCGGCGCGGGTCACCGCTTCGCGGCGGTTGGTAGCGCCGAGCTTGGTGTAGATGTGCTTGGTGTGAGTACGCAACGTGTTCAGCGAGACGTGCAGCTCGCGGGCTATCTCGGGGCCGCTGAGGTCGCCGCGCAGGAGGCGGAGCACGTCGAGCTCTCGGCCGCTCAGCTCGTCGGGATCGCTTGAACGCGATTGGCGGCGCAGCTGCGGCGACCGTACCGAGCCCAGCATCCGGTCTGCGTGTCCGGTACTCGTGTCGTCGAGCGAGCCGAGCAGGTCCGTCGCGGTCTGACCGGCGTCGAGGAACGTCCGCACGTACCCCTCGGGCTCGGCCCGAACGAGTGCGTCCTGGAGCGAAATAGTGGCTCCGGTCTCGTCGCCGGACGCATGCCGGGCGAGCGCCAGGAGCACGAGGATCTCGATGGTGCTGCCGGAGCGGTGTCCGTCGTCGGCGGCGGAAAGCAGGCGGCGGAGCAGGGTGGTCGCCTGCTTGACCGTTTGGGCTGATCCTCGGGCGATGAGCAGACGAGCGAGGGTGAGATGCTCGAACTCACGGATGTAGCTGAGGTCATCGTCGGCGGAGAGCCCGTGTGTTTGCGCCCAGCGGTCCCCGGCATCGAGCCGGCCCAGCTCGATCTCGATCCTGGCCTTCATCGCGGTGACCGGTCGGACACTGGGCGAGTAGTCGGTGTTGTAGCGGGCGGCGGCCTCGGTGAGCAGTTCGAGCGCTTCAGCGAGGTCTCCCTGGGCCTCATGGAGGCGAGCGGCGGCAACCCGCCACCGGTAGGGGTGCTGCGGGAGCCCCAGGTGTTCGCCAAGTTCTGCGCTGGAGCGGAGGTGGTCCGCAGCGGTGTCGAGGTCGTTGTGCTCGACGGCGAGCAGGCTGAGGCCGACGTGCATGTCGGCTGCGCCGCGCAGACTCGGGTCTTCGGTGGTGTGGCGGAGCGCAGACTCGAAGGTGCGCTGGGCTTCGTGGAGGCGTCCTTGGGTGCTCTGGATGTCAGCGAGGGCCAGCGAGCAGCCCATGACATCAGGGAGGTAGCCGCCAGCTTCGAAGCAGGCAACAGACTCGATGTAGCGCTCACCTGCGCCGTCGAGGTTTCCTTGGCTCCAGTAGGCCAGACCGAGCAGCGCTGAGGCGGCGCCACGCTGGAGGTGGTCGTCGGCCTCGATCAGATCGAGGACGCGCTGCGCGTGCTCGATGGTCCCGTCGGTGTCGCCAGTGAGGAGGGCAAGCCCGGCTCGGTGCACGGCGGCCATGGCTGCGAGACGGCCGTACGCGACCTCGTCGAAGACGGAAGGTGCGTCCGTTCGGCGAAGCCAGGAGTCGATGATCTCGAGGAGCGGCTCGAGACCGGTCACGTCGCCGGTTGCCATGCGAGCTCCGACCAGTGCCATGGCCAGTACCGGTCGGTCTTCGTAGAGGTCGGCGGGTAGGGCTTCGAGCCAGCTCCGCAGCTGCGACTCCTGGCGCGCCTGTTGCATCGCTGGCGCAGCCAGCTCGATCAGCTCCGCGGCACGCGCTGGGTTTTCGCCAGCGAGGGCGTGGACGATTGCTTCTTGTGGCTCACCGTTGGCGGCGTACCAGTCGCTTGCCCGGCGGTGCAGCTCGGCCAACCGGCCAGGACGCTCGTCGAGGAGCCTGGCTTGGAGCACCTCGCCGAACAGGTGGTGGTAGCGGTACCAGCTGCGGCGGTCATCGAGGGGAACCAGGAACAGGTTCGACCGGTCGAGGCCATCGAGGATGGCCTTGGCGTCTTGTTGGCCGGTCACCGCGGCACAGAGCGGGCCGGTGAGCCGGCTCAGGAGCGACGTGTCAAGGAGGAAGTCACGGACCTGGGGGGTCTGACGGTCCAGGACCTCATCGGTGAGGTAGTCGAGAATGAACCGGTCGTCGCCTGCGAACTCGGTCAGGAACGACGCCGGGTCGTCGCGGCCCTGCATCGACAGCGCAGCGAGCTGCAGGGCGGCGATCCAGCCCTCGGTGCGGGCCTCGAGCACGTCGACGTCGGCCGCGGTGAGGGTCAGATCCATCGCGCCGTTCAGGTAGGACGCGGCCTCGTCTGCGGTGAAGCGCAGGTCGCCGGCACGGACCTCGAGGAGGTCGCCGTCTGCTCGCAGCGATGCCAGCGGGAGCGGCGGGTCGGCGCGGGTGACGATCACCAGGCTCACCTGAGGCGGCAGGTGCGCGAGCAGGAACGCGACCGAGCTGTGGACCTCCGACGCGTTGATCACGTGGTAGTCGTCGAGTACCAACACGATGTCCTGCGATGCGGTCTCGAGCTCGTTGATCAGGGTGGCAACAACAGTTTCGAGGGGAGCGCTACGGGATTGGAGGAGGTCGATCGCCTCGGAGCTGAGGTCTGGTGCGGTCGCTGTGAGTGCGGCAAGGGCGTAGGTCCAGAACCGCTCAGTCTCGTCGTCTCGTGGGTCGAGAGACAGCCACGCGGTGCCGGGGTTGCCGGCAAACCAGTCGGCAACGAGGGTGGTCTTACCGAACCCTGCGGGCGCCGAGACCAAAGTCAGGGCGCGGTGGCTGACCTGAGGCGCGAGCTCGAGGAGTCGAGGCCGAGCGACCAGCGTGCGACGCCGGCGCGGCGGGTGCAGTTTCGTGGCGAGGATCGGGGTCCCCTCGGCCTCTGGATCAGTGGGCGTCATAGATCGGGGACGTTCGTGTCATCTCGTTGGCTCGCTTGGCGAGATCTCTAACGGGCGAGCGGTCCTCAGCGATTCCCCAGTATCACTCTCGGGGCCGCCGATGTGCTGGCACTCGGGATCCCCTAGATGAGTAGTTCCAAGGGTAGCGGGGCGGGGCGGTGTTGGTTTAGCCGTTTCGCGTCTGAGAGTGACGTTGCGCGCGCTCCGCGCGAAGATCCACCACTTGGACCCTTCGACGAGCGTCGGGCTGGGCTCGACCATGTCGGCTTCGCAGTCGACAACCGCGGAGCGCTTGACGACTGGCAGGCGCGTCTCGCCGACCAAGGTGTCGAGCATTCCCCGGTCGAAGACACCGCATCGGGCTCGGTGCTCGTCTTCCGTGACCCCGACCAGATCCAACTCGAGATGTGGTGGACCAAACCAAGGGTGGGCTGACGGGGCGACCGCGCTCCCCCGGCTCCGACGGCCCCACTCGCCTCAGGCGGCCATCGCTGCGGCCAGCATGGCGACCAGTTCCTCGACATAGCGTTGGCGGTCGGTGGCCGGCCGGGGTGCGCGCTCGATGGCACGAGCCCGTTCTGCCAGGCTCGCCGTGAGGAAGGTGACCAGCGAGGCCACCCGCTCGCGGGCCCGTTGACGGCCGATGCGCTCTGCGATCAGGGTCTCAAGCCGGCCCAGCTGTGCGGCGAGGGCAGTGTCCTCGATGTCGGTCGACGGTTGCGCCGCCCGGACGCCGGAGAACTCGGCCAGCTGCGCAGCGATCCGGAGGAAGTCGCGGCCCTCGGGTGACGTGAGCAGCTCAGCGATCGGCAGGACCACCATCTCGACCACCTCGACCAGGTCGGCGTCGCCCAGGTCGTCCAGCGTCTGGCTCCGTTGGGACTCCATCGCCTCCATGTGCCGCTCGACGATCGCCCGAACGAGACCATCGCGGGAACCAAAGTGGTAACCGACCGCAGCGTCGTTGGCCTGGCCGGCGGCCCGCACGATGTCGCGCAGCGTTGCACCGTCCACACCGTCGCGGGCAAAGCGCTGTTCACCGGCGCGGATCAGTTTGTTTCGGGTTTCGGTTGCGTCACGGGCCACGAGAACGCATACTAACAGTCCCTGTTATTAACAAAGGCTGTTACATGACTCTGAGTTACGACCCAGTGGACCTCGACTTCCTGGAGGATCCCTATCCCACGTACGCACACCTGCGCGACGAGGACCCGGTGCACCACTACGCCGGCACCGACGAGGTTCCATCCTTCTGGGCACTGTCACGGTTCACCGACATCTGGGACGCGGTGCGCAGCCAAAAGGACTTCTCGTCGGCCCAGGGCCTGACGTTCTACCCCGACGAGATCGACCAGCTCGGTCTTCCGCCCAACCTGGTGATGCTCGACCCGCCGGTGCACACCCAGCGACGGGCGTTGATCGGCCGCGGGTTCACGTCGCGTCGGGTGGCGGACCTCGAAGACATCATCCGCAACTTCGCCCGCCGGCGGCTGACCGAGCTGGGCGAACGCGCCGCCGACGGCGAGAACGTCGACCTGCACCAGGAGTTCTCCAGCACGATCCCCACCTACGTGCTCGCCGAGCTCTTCGGCCTCGCCGAGGAGGACCGCCACCGCTTCGGGCCCTGGGTGCAGGCGCTCACCTCCATCCAGAACGACGGCCTGCGCATCGGACAGCTCGACGGCAAGGGTGCGGTGGCCGAGATGCTCGGCTACTTCAGCGAGCAGATCAA
>MTKZ01007174.1_pt1 | contig 16490 bp, 4 predicted proteins | sample 1042781 | NCBI WGS metagenome assembly MTKZ01 (sample SAMN06212207, study PRJNA360539) | anaerobic digester metagenome | biome: Wastewater treatment plant; material: sludge; isolation source: anaerobic digester fed with sludge from wastewater treatment plant | place: Denmark: WWTP Viborg ...
GTGGACCACGCTGATGATATTCGCCTTGTTGTCCCGCAAGGGCTGCAAGGCCAAGAGGAGCTGTCCCGGTATATCCTGCAGCTCCAAATCCATGGAAAGTCGCATAGCATTCCTCATAATCTGATGGAGGTGTGCTTCGGCTGATGGCAAATAAAGGTTGTGCAGAGGTCATGGCCGGGTTGAAAGAGATGATTTATCCGAATATGCTGCAAGAGGCAGTCTTCTGAGGGACAAGATCTCTACGATCCTGAAAATGAAATGCGCTGATTTATGGCAATGACAGAGAGTCTGACTGCAGCAGGACTAAAAAGTAGATTGCAGAGCGGCGAAATCCCGCCCACTCTGCAATCCTATCCCTGCTCCAGCGGGCAGCACTCCAGCCAGCCTTTATCCGGCGCTATGGTCTTATTGGACCATCTCCATCTGTATTTCCCGGTGAGGTTGAAGTCTCCTGACAGACGGCTCTCCATGAATCCCGCTGGCCAGAGGACCTTGCGATCTGCCAGTCCCTCTATCCAGACTGATGTCTCCAGAGTGGTAAGGCTCTTGCCCAGGCTGGCTTTGTAGCTGAGGTTTAGCCTCCTGCCCTCCTGGTATCTATCGCTCCATAAAATATCCCGGTAATCGTTTTCCGCCCGCAGATTGCCCGACCAGCCCCCATTCAGGTTCATGCTGCGATTGCTGGCAAGGCTGATCCTGGCAGGAGATTGGATGGCCTGGATGCGTCGATCGACATTGATATTGCTCTGGCTGTATTTCATCTTCTCCTCTGCCCGGTATTTCCCGGTTCCGTGCTCGCCGTACTTCAGGACCGATCCAACAATCGGCCTGATCCTGGTTGAAACCGATTGGGAAAAGTTGAATTCCCCGGCGAAGATGGAGACGGTGTTGCTCACCGATCGGCTGTCCCTCTCTGTAGAGAGCATCCCTTCCACCCGGCAAAAGCCCTGGCCGAATACAGTACCGGAAAAGCTAGCTTTGGCGGTTGGCTTGGTGCTTCTCACCTTGATGATGATCTGGCCGTGCGCTCCGGGAGCGAGATTGTGGAATGTCCAGGTGTCGTGAGTGCCGGGATCGGGAGGGGGATAGGCGGAGATGAAGATGGTGGCAGGATCGTAATTATCTATGACCACAACATCCACCGGCTCCAGCATATTATTGCCGTAGGTTATGGTATAGGTAATCAGCCCTCCCGCGCTGGCGGAAGATGGGCCGTCCTTTATATCCTCCTCTTCCAGGGGCTCGAAGCTGATGATCTCCCCGCCGATATTGATGTAGTCAAAGAAGGCAATGGTATCGCCGTCGCCCTCATTTTTATAGAGTGTAATCCAGATCTTCTCGATACTTATGTCCCCGAGAGTCTGCTTCAGTGCATCCAGGCTCACATCACCCTCAAATTCCAGATCAAAGCCGTCCAATTCGTTCCATTGGGATAATTGCATCTCGGTAAGACTTATCTCCGCCAGTAGGGGATCTTCATATCCCTGCAAATAAATTTCAATTCTAACCTCTCCATCGGAGGATATCGGCAGAATCCACATGCTTAGCTGATTTAGATCATCAAGATTGAGGGGATCATCAAAATCAATATAAATTCTAGAGAACTTTTTAATTTCATGAACGGTCAGCTTTGCGGAATTAGGACCGTGAAAGCTCCTCTCTTCAGAGATTATGCCATCGGAATATTTTAGGTCGCTCAGCTTGTAATCGAGATTTGTAAGCGAAAATGAGTCGATGATCGACATCCAAAGAACAATTAATATTATTAAAATAATAAATAAAGTCCTAATCTTTCTTCGCATACTATTAGTTTTTTATTTGAAAGTAGAAAAACCATTCGCTTGAAGAACTTCCTAAAGTTATCCTAAAAGGGAATCTTCGGTCTGGAATGGCTTATGGGAAAAAGAATCTCCATTGATTGACTGCCTATCCATCAATAAATGACCTAGATAGGGTCTACATTACCCCTACATGAAAAAAAGGGTTATTAGCTCAGGGAGAGGTCTCCCTATTTGCGGGCAGGAGAGTGGGGACTTATTCCTTGCCGCCGGGGCAGGAGGAGAGAAAAAGGGGGTATCCTCCTGTCCTGAATCCCTCTTCCTTCTTTGCCCATGAGCCTTCTTCTCATATACATCCGCATCCCATTTATGCGGCTTGATCATCCTCCTTCAAGTCGATCCTCTCTAAGACGCCCTCACTATGGTCCCGCTGATGGCGATGAAGAATAGGACTGAGAACAACGCTCCTAAGACCCTCTCCAGTATGAAGGCCTTCTTCATCCATGGCCGGGAGCGCCCCTCGATTTTGGGCAGAGGTGGGGGATCGATGAAGAACTTGGTGCCGGAGAGAAAGACGGTGACGCTGTAGCCCAGGATGTCGGTCAGGTCGCCGTCCAGCCACTCCACCCCATCCTTGAGGCCCTCCTTGGTCTTATCCCTCGGCCCGCCCAGGCCCAGCCACCGCCAGTAGAAAAAGAAGGCCACGACAATTCCCAGAGACCAGAAGAAGGCATGGAAAGGCTTGGTGCCGTAGCCGTAGAACCACTGCAGGGGATAGTCTATGAACTTCCTGATGGCCTCCTCCCAATCGGGCACGGAGGGCCAGTCCACTCCTCTATGGGCCTTGCGATAGGCGTAGTAGCAGCTATCATAGTCCTCGTAGTATCCGATGTCCTTGAAGTTCTTCATCAGGGACATGTAAGCTGAATCGTCATAGGCCAGGCCGCCTTTGATGCTGGACCAGCGGAGGAATAGTTTGGAGTACCTGGCATTAGTCAAGGTGAGTTCGTCCTCAAAAGTGGCGTTCTCAAAGAGGGCATCTTCTTTGAAGCGGGCGTTTTCAAAGGTTGTTTTGCCGGTGAAATTGGCATCTTCGAACTGGGCTTCCTTATCGAACTGAGCTTCCGTAAAATATGTGATATTGAATGTGGTATTCGCAAAGTAGGCATCGCTTTTGAATCCCGCGCCACTGAAGTCGGCAGGGCTATTGAACTCAGCGCTTTTGAAGTCGGCAGTTCCGTTTAATCTTGCAAATAAGAAGCTTGCGGAGCCATTGAACTTGCCTTTGATGAACTCGGCATTTTCGAATTCTGCGCTAAGGAAGTTCCCATCGGCGTTAAAGCCAGCTTCTTTGAAGAGAGCTGCACCATCGAATCTGGCATATTGAAATTCGGCAGTGCCGTTAAACCAAGCATCGCCGAAGTAAGCATCTTCTTTAAACCATGCTTCCTGGAAGTCGGCATATTCATTGAACCTCGCACCGTCGGAGCTGTTGTCGTCAGACAATATCAAAGACCAGAAATCATAAATAATTTTAAATTCAGATTCATCTTCAAACAAGATGTCGTCCGAAAGATCAAGGGTGGAATTGAATCCTGGGTCCTCAAAAACGGCAGTATCAATGAATAGAGAACTTTCGGAGCAATTATTGTTATTCAACCGCTTAGATCCCATGTCCTCCGAGGGGATAGGAGCGATAGAACTCGAGTTATCGAAAGAGGCCTCACTATTTTGCCCTGTACTCATTGAGGCAGAAGATAGATTCAATCCCGTGTTTCCGAAGGATGCAGTGCAGTTGAATATTGCCTTCTGGAAGACGGCAGTGCTATTGAATAGCGCACCTCTAAAGTCTGCAATGTTAAAGCCGGTAAACCGTGCATCTTTGAAGTTGGCAGGACCTTTGAATTCCGCTCTGGTAAAATCGGCTCCTTCGAAACTGACATTTTCGAATCCGGCATTTCCATTGAATTCTGCTCTTTGAAAAGATGCGTAGCTAAAAGATGCATAGCTAAATCTACCTCCATCGAATTGATCTAATAAATCGTATCCCCTACCGAAGACGACATTCTCTTCGAACCTCACGTTATCGAATTTAGCCTCATTGCTAAAATTCACACCGACAAACGAGGAATCGCGTTTGAAGCTACCACCCTGGAAGTCAGCAACGCCCTTAAATCTGGCTCCCACGAAGCGGGCATCGCCATTGAACCCCGCGCCCCTGAAGTAGGCAGTGTCGTTAAAATGAGCATATTTGAAATCGGCTATATCGGTGAAGTTGGCGCTGAAATTGGCGTAATCGAAATAAGCGCCCTCAAAGTCAGCATAATCATGGAACCGGCTATCATTGAAGTAGGCAAAATCCTCGATCTCCGATCCCAGAAAATCGGCATACTCGGAGAACTGGCTGCCGGATAGGTAGGCGCCTTTCTTGAATACGGCTCCCCGGAAGCCGGCATGGTCTTCGAACACGGTGTTCTTAAGGTCAATCGGTGAGCGGAATATGGTATTATTGAAGTTCACCTCGCCTTCAATGGTGCAGTTTGTAATCCTCATGAGAGATGCAATGGCCCTCTTGTCGCCGGAGAGATTCGCGTGAGGTTCCTGATAGAATAGACCTTCCTTTAACGATGGTAGATTCACTAATCTGTCCAGATCCAGGGCCCCCTCGATGGTGTAGCCATCGTACTCCACCGGCTCGCCGGCGGCGATCTGCTCCAAGATCTTGTCGGCGGAGATGGTTCTGCCGTCAGCAGCAGCGACGGAAGATGCTGTTAAGAAGACAAGAGCGGCAAGGGCGAGAATCCGGAAATGGTCCAAAGAGACAATTCCTCCTCATTATTAGTGCAGCGCTTTAACTACAAGAAATTTAGCCTGCTAAACTGAACACGCCGGGAGAAATGGGCATGATTCACAATCCTGTAATCCGTGATTTCGCGCAAATGTTTCACCGTTCGCATGTGCGCTCACTCTTATTCGATATCGCTGCGGGCGGACTGATGCCTTCCTGTCTCCGGGATTAAAGCTGGATTGAGGCGATTGAGCTTTATTATGAAAATATCTCTCCAGTATAGCTCTTAATTCGAGACTGGTGATGCGCAGGTTCCAGGCAAGCCTTAATAAGCTTTTAGGCAGTTAAAAGAATATCGTGGGCAGATATTTATTATCAACTGAGAACTGGCTGATAGCCCTACTCCTGGTGATCTTCATCGCCCTCATGGCTCCCGCATCATCCCAGGGGGAAGAGGAATTGGCCTCATCCCCTCAAATCTCACAGCCACCTTCTGCTTCCCTTCCGGGTACTTTCGTCCAGGCTCCGGATAGCATTCAGATGGCCATAGATGCCGCCCGGCCGGGAGATCTCTTGATCGTAGAGAGCGGGGTATATCATGGTTCGATAAATATAAGCAAGACCATATCCCTGATCGGAAGAGATACCGGCAGCGGGCCGCCGGTGATAGACGGTGACGGCAACGGCAGCGCCGTGATTCTATCCGCAGATGGAATATATCTGGAAGGCTTTAAAATAATCAATGCCAGCCGGAGGGAAGAAGATGCGGCTCTGAAGCTGATTTCAAACAAAAATGTCCTCAGAGATAATCTCGTGGCTCAAAACAATGCAACGGGAATATTATTGTCCGGCTCGATGGATAACCAGATCATAAACAATACCATTATGGAAAACGGCCTTCACGGCATATCCCTGGATCACAATTCATCGCAGAATAATATCTCCCTGAATTTAATCAAAGGAAATAACGGCAGTGCAATTGCACTCTGGAACAACAGCGACGACAATCTCCTGGAGGATAACGACCTCTCCTCAAATCAATTGGGCATAAGCCTCTGGGATGGCTGCGATCGAAATCTTATCCTCAGAAATAACGCCAGTGCCAATGGCTTTAGCGGAATTCAGATCTATAAATGCATGGAAACCACCATAGCCGAGAATACTGCAGCATCGAACAGCTATTCCGGAATTGCCTCCGTCTCCTCGATAAAAAGCAGGATCATAAACAATAATCTGAGCCAAAACAGGTACGGCATAAATCTGGCCGGGGCATCCGATGATATCGTCTCCGGTAACCTGGCCCTGTCCAATCTGATGCAGGGGCTCAGAGTAGCCGATTGCACGAATATAAGCCTTAAAGAAAACCAATTGCATAAAAATCAGGATGCCCTTTTGATCACAGGCTCCCAGAACATTGAGGCATACTCAAACAATGCCAGCCTCAATGAGCTGGGAATGGCCTTCCAGGACTGCCGGCTCTGCACAGTCAAGGAGAACATAATCTCCAAAAATAGCAACGGCCTGGTTCTGGCAGGATCCTCTCAATGCGCCCTGTCCTTTAACAGGATACTTTATAACCGTCTTGAAGGGCTGGCCCTGGGAAGCTCCCACGGCAATCTGATCCAGGAAAACCAGCTGCAGGGCAATTACGATGGCATCTATATCGACAATTCCATGAATAATTCGGTCAAGGGCAATCGGGCATCAGACAACATCGATCACGGGATACTGCTTTTTAATAACTCCAGCGGCAATAGCCTGGCGGAAAACCGTCTGGAGAGAAACGGGAGNNAGTTGAATACGCATGCCCTTTATCCCCGATGCAAGCATCGGGGTATTATAATAAAAATAACTCCAGCGGCAATAGCCTGGCGGAAAACCGTCTGGAGAGAAACGGATGGGGTGTTCTCCTGGCCGAGTCCAGCCATAATATTCTGATCAATAACATTGCCAGGAAAAACTACTACGGCCTATATCTTTCTTCATCTGAAGGCAATAATATATCGAAAAGTACTCTATCTGAAAATACATATAATTTTGGAGATATTGGATTTAAGCAGCCCAACTCAGTGGACCGCAGCAATACCGCAGATGGCAAGAGGATCTATTATCTGGTGGGCCAGTCGGAGATCACCCTGGACGGCAGCTCAAAGGCGGGTGCGATCTATTGCATAGACTGCCGCAATATAACCATCAGGGGCCTGTCATTTTCCAATAGCAGTAGAGCGGTGTACTTGAAGAACACCACCGGATCCAATATAAGCGGCAACAGAATAAGATACTGCTGGAATGGCATCTTCCTGGAGGGCTCTTCCAGCAATCTCATTGAGGCCAATGATATTAAAAGCACTGAAAATGCCCTGTTCCTGGATAGCTCAGAGAGCAATATCCTCAAGGCCAATAAAGCCATTGATAATTCCTATGGCATAGTGCTGGAAAGATCCCGGGGCAATTCCATAGCCTCAAACCTGGCCAAAGTCAACTATGCTGGCCTGGTAATGGCCGACAACAGCAATGCAAACACAGCCCAGGAAAATGACCTGGGTGGAAACGGCATAGGGATACATTTGAACGGCTCCTCCGGCAACCTTCTCTATCAAAATAGCGCCGACAAGAGCGAGTTTGTGGGCATAGATATTGTGAATTCAAGCCGAAATGAGATAAATGAAAATAGAGCTTCAGAATGCTGGCTGGGGATTTATCTCAAGCAATCAGAGGATAACCTACTCCAGGACAATGAGGTCGATGAAAATCAAAAGAGCGGCCTGTATTTCTTTCTATCCCATTCCAACAATTTAAGCAGGAATGAGGCTGATGCCAATGGACTTGATGGAATAGCCCTGGACGGATCCCATAACAATAGCCTGAATGCCAATAAGGCTCGAGACAATCTGAGGACAGGAATAAGGATCATGAACTCCAGCAAGAGCAGGCTGGAGCAGAACATGGCCAAGGATAATTCCTGGGGGATCTACCTGGAAAATTCCCGCCAGGCAGTGATGAGAAGAAATTTTATGGGGGATAACAGATATAATTTTTATTCGCGGGGCTATAACGACATCGATGCCTCCAATAAAGTCAAAAGCGATTCCCGGAAAGATAATGGCTCCGTATATTATCTGGTAAATGATTCCAACAGGATCATTGATCAGTCATCAAATGCGGCAGTGATCTACTGCCTGAACTGCACCAATACCACCATCAGATCGCAGAGCCTCACCAATAATCCCTATGGCATCCTCCTGGATAACAGCACCGGCATCAGAGTAGAAGGATCAAGGCTGACCGACAACATAGTGGGGATGAGCCTGCACGCCTGCAATGACAGTCATCTGGATGACAATAGCATCCTGGCCAATGAAAGGGATGGCCTGGAGATCATAGCTTCAAAGAATAATTCAATCCGAAGAAACAATATCAGCAATAATGAGGAGAGCGGCCTTGTCCTGGCCAATTCATCAGGCAATGATATTTCCTTTAATAGCATGGCCAGCAATCTCGGTTCGGGCATCCGTCTTAATTACTCCCGGCAAAATTCTCTGCAATCAAATCTGGTCCTGGAAAATGGTGCAGGGATGCTTCTTGACTTCTCAGGAGGAAATGCTCTCCGGGAGAACCGTATCGACAATTCCGGCTATAACTTCAATGTCAACGGCAGCAGATATGAGGACTTTGATAACAACATCTCCTCAAACAATCTGCTCGATGGCAAGCCCCTGTATTATCTCTTCAACGCCTCCGATATCGTTCTGAACTCCAGCAGCGAGGCAGGATCGGTATATGGTCTTTATTGCTCCAATCTGACCATTGAGAATCTTGACCTCATGGGGAATTATCAGGGAATATACCTTCGCAATACCACCGGCTCCAGGGTAATTGGAAACAGGCTGACGGGAAATACCTATGGGCTGTCCTTATTCGGCTGTGAGAATAATATCCTGGAGAACAATACCGCCATTGAAAACCGTTTCGGCTATAGCCTGAGCTTCTCGAGGAGGAATACCCTCCAGGGCAACCGTGCTATTACCAGCGCCCTTTATGGCCTATATCTTCTGGGCTCCGGGCAGAACATCATCAAGGATAACCTGATGGAAGAATGTCGCTATGGCCTTGCTGCGGACCGGGAAAATGATATCGATACCTCAAACAGGATCAATGGGCGGGCTGCATACTTTCTGGTAAATGAGAGCAATAGGATTCTGGACGGCAGCTCTGCCGCAGGCACAATCTTCTGCTTCAACTGCAAGAATATCACCATTCGGGACCAGAACATCAGCGCTGGCTCTCAAGGCATATCTTTCTTCAACACCACAGACTCCATGATCGAGAATAATTATCTCCGCCATAACCGGCAAGGAATATTCCTGGATAACTCCTCCCGAAATACCTTACTGGGAAATCAGATGGTAGAAAACGATGAAAGCGGCATCCAGCTATCCCATTCTCCCCAGAACACTCTTATAGAAAACCAGGCGGCAGCCAATAGAAACGGCATCAGCATTCTCTCTTCAGGAGAAAATGATCTGGCCTCTAATCTCCTCTCTCTGAACAGAGAAAAGGGAATCTGGCTCAATGGCAGCCATGAGTGCAGCCTGACCAACAACAGTGCATATAAAAACCGCTATGGAGTCATTCTGGAATCATCAGGCGGCTGCCGCCTTTCTAACAGCAGCCTCTCCTCTAATCAGTACAACTTTGCCCTATTGGCAGAAGAGCGGGCTCATATGCTCCACTTCATCGGACCGGATAACCTGGCGGATGGAAAGCCCATACTCTTTCTCATCGGCTCGACGGGAAGGGTGATAGGCAAAAAGGATGATGCCGGGGCGATATATTGCATTGACTGCCGCAATATCACAGTTTTAGACCAGGAGATCAGCAACTCTCATTCTGGGATTTGCCTGTATAATACCTCGCAATCCCATGTGCTTGGCAGCAGAATCAGCGAGTGTGAGAAGGGAGTCCTTCTCATCGACTCCAAGGACAACCTGGTAGATGACAACCGTTTCCAGAAAAACGGCTTTGGCATATATCTAAAGCATTCCCTATACAACCTGATCTCCCAAAATAGGGTTTCTGAAAGCCTTGAAGATGGCATCAAGCTCTTTGAATCCGATGGCAATCTTATATGGAAGAACGAGGTTTTATCCAGCCGATTGAGTGGCATCCACCTCGATCCCTCCAACAGCAACAATGTCACATCTAATTTTATCTCCGACAATGCCGAAAGCAATGTAAACCATGGACCGGGAAGCGAGAGCAACAACTTGAGAGATAACGGGATGACGGCTTCACCCGCCGGGGGGAAAGCAGGCGACGGAGAGGACAGGGAAGCCTCCGCCGGGGTGGAGAGCATCGATTATTCCTCACTGGTTGAAGAAGAGAAGGCCAAGCTATGCATGGGCAATATCGCCTTTGAGCCGGAAAGGGAGATGATTGTGGGGGAGGTCTATCGGATTGAGGTTCGCATATCAATCAATGAGACGGTGCAGGATCTTATCGCCGGACTTTCATCGCAGGGAGAGGTTAAAGTGGAGAGCATTCCGGTCAGCACCTTCATGAAGGTCAGGCTTACCGGTCCGAAGTTCGATATATCTCCCATAACCGACGAAAGGCAATTGGTGGCCAAGAGCGGCTACCGGGAATGGCTCTGGGACGTCACCCCAATGGAGCCTGGGATGCATGATCTCACCCTATCCGCCTTCGCTGAGATAATCCTGCCGGGACAAGAGCCCATGACCGTGGATTCAAGGGTATTTTGCAGCCATATCCAGGTGATGGCGAAAGAAGTGCCTGTGGCGGATAAGACAGAAGGATTTATCGAGAAGAACTGGCAGTTCATCGTGGGGACCCTGATCATGGGATCGGGGCTGCTCAAATGGATACTGGGCAAGATCAAGGCCAAATCCGGCAAGGCCAGAAAGCGGGAAGAAGAGCAGGAGCAGAATAAGAAAGAAGTTCAGAATCAGGAAGGGACCGAGGAGGCGGTCGAGAAACAATGAGCGCTATCGGCCTGATAGAAAAGTTGGCTTCAGGCCCGGCAGCTTAGTCACAGTCACTTTCTGTTTTATAACCATCATCCTGCCGCTTCAAATCCGGATCATACGCAAGATGTCTCAACGCACTGAAATCCCCAATCCTCAGGCGGCTTCCAGTCATCCGGCCAGGTCTCTGCATTCTTCTGTCCCAAAACCAGGACTGTGCTGTCATAGGCAGGATTTATATCGCACCCTTCAGGCGAGACTGCCTCCACCTTGACCTGATTAACCTGCTTTCCACCAGCTGTGATCCGAACCTGGTATAATATGGATATGACATCATTCGGCTTCAAAGATACGATATTCCAGAACAGGGTATTGCTCTCCCGGTCATAGCGGGTGACATCAGGAGTGGCCCCTATCAGCTTCATGCCTCGGGGCAGGCTATCGGTGACAGTGAGGCTGGGGGTGCAGTTGCCGTGGTTTTCTATCCTCAGCAGATACCAGACCAGATCGCTGGCTGACTCATTGACAAAGGCCCTCTTCTTGACCACGATCTGATCCCCCTGGGTGGGAGCACAAGGCAGCCATCCGCATTCCAGGACGGAGATGTTGCTGGCAGAGGCCCAGCCCGCTGAGTGGCTTCCCGTCGCCTGCACCCTGTTGACCAGCTTATTGCTCAGGTTCTCCCCAATCTCCAGCCAGAGGGTGACCTCAGACCGGCCGCCCACGGGCAGGTGGGTCAGAGACCAGTTGGCACTGGACTCGGCCAGGCTGGGTCGCAGGGAGGAGTTGACATAAACCGCTCCCGGAGGGAATAGGTCGTTGACATAGATGGGTGAAAGCATCTCATTGCCGTCGTTTTCAATGATTATTTTGTATCTGGCATATGTTTTGCTCTGGTTTTCCGGCTTGATGGTCTCGCCTTCCTTGATCACATTAATATGGGGGCGGTCAAATTTGGCGGTCCCCTGCAGGCTGGTCTTGTATCGGATGGAATAACGGCCCAGGTACTCCTGCTCCAGGTCCGTCGAGCCCTCAATGGCCTGGCGGTAGCTGGCTTTTCCGGTGAAGTTGGCCTGGCTCTGAATGTAGTTCAAGCCCGCCACCAGTGTCTCCTTATCCATCTGTGTCAGGCTGCGGTACTCCTCTCCCAGGTAGGTCTTTCCCGGATCTCGGGAGTAGACTCCCTCCGTCCACTTTGATGATTGATCGGGCCAGCGTGGAATGGTCCGGCTCAGATCAACCGGAGAGCGGGACAGATTGATATCCTTGTGGATGAAGTTGGTGTAGGTCTCGATCGCCTCTTCCGCAGAGTAATTTCCAGTTCCTGCTTCATGGCTCCTCTGGCTGCTTCCCACTCTCCTATCCCCGGCCACGAATCCTGTGCCGGAGGCGGATCGCCTCGAGCTCAATCCGGATCCGTATTCGTCTATCTTCTGATAAACCTTGAAGCTTCCAGCATAGTCGTCCTGAGAATCCAGGTAGGTCTTCTTGCCGTCCTCGCTCTTCTTTCTTGTTCCAAACTGGCCCTGCCCCTCGAACTCAGAGTAGAGATCTACGACCGACTCGTTTTCGTCCAGCTTGATGCGACTGTCCAGGCTGATGTTTTTGGCATGGGAGACGGATCCGGTCATGGACAGGCCTGTGACACGGTTTCTGGCCAGAGTCCTATCGGTCCAGAGAGAAGAGGAGTTAAGGGTGCGGCTGCCGTAAAGGCTGAGAGTCACCGGCTGGTGCATGGCGGTCATTGACCGGTTCGCCTGGATGGATTTGTTCTCGGTGATGATGCGAAGCTCTTCTTCGCTCTGGTAAGTGCCGCTGCCGTGCTCCCGGTTGGACAGCTCTGTGCCCGCCTCACCCAGGACGGTGACCATAGCCGTATCCTCGCTCTGCCATTTGATGCTGGAAGAGCTGGCATAGACGGTATTCTTTATCACGAACTGGGGCAGGGTGGTGGAATAGTCGTCGGCCACATTGACAAATCCCAATCCGGATACGGATGAGGTCATATCGAACCGGAAATTGCTCTCCGGGACCTGGACGATCAATGTGATAGCCGCGCACTGGCCGGGGGCCAGAGTACCCAGGTGCCATTTGCCGTCCTCTGCCGTATCCATGGAGCTGTAGAGAAGGATGAGCTGCTTGTCGATTACATCCCAGGCTACCACATCCTCAAGGGGCAGGCTGCCTTCGTTGCAGATGGTGATGGTATAGGTGATGTTCTCGCCGCGCTTGACCGTCTTCCGGTCCGCCTCCTTGCTCACATTAAGGGAGAGGATGTCCACCTCGGCAATGTCCGAGGCGAAGACCACGCTGCCATTTTCAGTGGCGGCTGAGACTCTGGCCGTATTGATCTGTAACCCGGAGGCATCTTCATCCACCCTGGCCGCCAGGCCAATCAGCCTCGACTCACCCGGCTCCATGAAGCCCAGGTCCCAGGATACAAGACGGCCGGATGCTGTCCCATTGCTGTCGTCGGAGAGGTAGCTCATGCCCTGGGGCAGGGTATCATTGACCAGAACCGATGTCAGATTGAGCTGGCCGGTGTTGCTGACATTGATGCGGAAGGTCACCGGGTCTGAGGCCTGGGAAAAGGCAGGATCGGCCTCCTTTTCTATGCTGATATTCGCCGCCGCATTAAGCTCCAGGGAGGCTTCGTCACTCAGATTCCGGCCGTCGGCAGATATGGCCCGGACGCTGGCCCGGATGATCAGGGTCTCGGGAAGGGGACCCTCCAGAAGGGCCAACAGCCCGATCTCCCTGCTCTCTCCCGGCCCCAGAGGCCCGAGGTCCTGCCAGCGCAGAGTGCGGGTGCCGTTCGGCTCCAGACTGATGTCCGGCTCCAGTCCGCTCTCCACGGCTACGCCGGCAATTCCCGAGGATAGCTGGTTGGTGATGTTGATGCCTCTGATCTCCGAATCGCCCAGGTTGGTTATCTTCAGGAGGTACTGGGCCTGGCTGGCGGGCGGGGTGGTCTGGAGAGAGCCATCAAGGGAGATCTGGATTGCGGCCGCTTTGGAGAAAAATTCATACATCATCGGATAACAATCGTAGGATACTCCAATACCGCCAAAAATAGGATAATAAATATCGCCAATGCCGTCACCATCGTTATCATTTTCAGGATTTCTAGAATATTCGGACCAATAATTGCCGGTAAAATTGTATTGAGTTGTATTGTTGTAGGTATACTTCATTTTCTCCTTGGAGTGCCATTGGTTATCACTACCGTCGTCCCAAGCATCTATCAAATGGTTAAGGAACATGACGTTATTGTTGCATAAGGAATGGATCATGATACCAGCATTGCCAATGGCGATATTGCGAGAGATGATGTTACTAGAGCAATCACGGAGCTCGATGCTGCCGACGGTATTACCAGAAATGTTGTTACCGTATGAAAAATCAAGATAGATGCTGGAATTGGCGTCGGTAAGAGTATTGTTCGAAATGGTGTTTACCTGTGAACGCTCGAGCCTGATTTTGATATTATCTGTGGCATTATTGTCCGAAATTTCGTTAGAATTGGACTCAAATAAGTTAATAAAAGAGCCTTCGCCACTGGCGGAATTGCCTGAGATAGTGTTGCCACTGGAACCAGAGAGGCCGATACCGTAGTCATTGTCTGTAGCAGTAATGGCTGATATGGTATTGCCACTGGAACCAGAGAGGAATATGCCATAGTCATTTTCGGTGGCAATGCCGCCCAAGATAGCGTTGCTACTGGAGGAAGCAAGCCAAATCCCCGCAATGCCGTTGCCGGAGGCGGTATTGTCCGAGATGGTGTTTCCGCTGGCGGAATCGAGCCGGATGCCGCTCTCGGAATTGTCGGTCGCATCGTTGCTCGATATGTTGTTGTTGCTGGAGGAATCGAGGTTGATGCCGTTTTCGTCATTGCTGCTGGCGGTGTTGTCATTTATAATGTTATAGTTGGAGTTATCTTCAATGAATATGCCTGTCTGGCCGTTGTCATTAGCTGCATTGTCCCAGACGGTGTTGTCACTGGATTGCACCAGATAGATACCCCAAGCATTGTTGTGGCTGGCGATGTTGGCTGAAATGGTGTTATTTTGGCATGGCGAGAGTTTGATGCCATTGTGGCCGTTTCCTGTGGCAGTATTGTTCTCTATGGCATTATTGTTGGAGGATTGAAGGTAGATGCCAGAGGCACCATTGTTCGTGAGGGTGTTGTCCGAGATCATATTGCCATTGGAGTTATTGAGGCTGATGCCATCCCATTTGTTTTTCGAAGCGGTATTATCCGAGATGATGTTGCCTTTTGAAGTTACATGTATTCCTGCACAAGGCCAAGCACTGCCCGAGTTCCTGGCCTCAAATCCCTCCACGGTGCATCCGTCCGCGGATATGGTAATGGCGGAGCCTGAGCCGCCGGCATTCACCACCGGCAGGCCGGAGCCGGTGTCGATGCCCTGCAGAGTGAGTGTCTTGTTTACCACAACATGTTCATTGTAAGGCCCGCTATAGACCTCTATGGTGTCGCGGGGGCAGGCGGCATTGATAGCTGCCTGGATGGTGGTATAGTTGCAGCCCGAAGCGCAGACGGTAAGGGTTCTCGGTCCAGAGCTGTTTGTCAGCGGGTAGTTATCGTGCTCCGATCCGCCTGGAATGCTGTAGGGCGTATCTCCGATACCGTTGCCGTCGCAGTCTTTTCCGGAGTAACCGGACCAGCGGTTCCCCACATAAGTAGTACCGTTTCCGTAAACGATCTCTGTCGGCGAGTTCCAAGTGTTGTTCCCGTCGGACCATCCAAGGTCGAAGTTGTTTAGGTAGATGTTGTTGCTGTTAGAGGAATCTAGGCGGATGTCCGCGGAATTGCCGGTGGCGTCGTTGCCTGAGATGGTGTTGCAGCTTGAGGATTCGAGGAGGATGCCCCTTTTGGAATTACCGGTGGCGATATTGCCTGAGACGGTATTGCCGCTGGAATAATAGAGGAAGATGCCGAGGTCGTTATTGCTTGCAGTATTATTCATGATTGAGATATTATTGCAGGAGCTTCCAATCATTACGCCGGATTCTTTGTTGCCTATTGCAGTGTTCCCTCTGATGATGTTGTCGCTGGATGGACCGATTATGATGCCTTTGTGACCGTTTTGTGTGGCAATGTTATCCACTATAGTGTTGCTGCCTGAATTACGTAAGCAGATACCTGAAGCTGTGTTTTTAGTGAGGCTATTTCCCGAGATCGTATTGCTGCTGGAGCCTTGTAGGCGTATGCCATCCCAGTTGTTGGTTGCGATATTGCCAGAGATTATGTTGCTCTTTGAAGTCGCCAATATCCCCGCGCAAGGCGCACTGCTCCCAGAGTTCCTGGCCTCAAATCCCTCCACAGTGCAGCCGTCCGCGGATATAGTGATGGCGGAGCCGGAGCCGCCGGCATCCACCACCGGCAGGCCTGTGCCAGCGTCCACGCCCCGCAGAGTGAGCTTCTTGTTCACATCGACATGCTCATCATAGGTTCCGCTATAGACCCGAATGGTGTCGCCTGGCTGGGAAACGTTAATAGCTGCCTGAATAGTTAGGTAATCGCAGCTTCCATTCTTGCAGACTGCCCAGATGATTTTTCTATTTCCAAAATTTGCGCCCTCCAGTGAAGTTGAATTTATAATTACCTCATACACCCCGCCCAAAGGACAGGTCTGGGTAAAACCTGTCTGAAGGGTCTCTTCAACTGAATAGCTCCCAGGCCGCAGATTGGTGAAATTGTACATACCATCGCTATCGGTACTGGCTGTCCTGTTTTCTGCCCCGGACAATTCAATAGTCCAGTCTTTCAGTCCCGGTTCACCCTCATCTCGGTCGCCATCGTCGTTATAATCCATGAACTTGTATCCCGATATGAAAAGATCGTTTCTGCAGTTGCCGAAATTCAATCCCGATATGCTGGAGTCACAGAGAGTTACATTATGTATCCCACTCTGGCCA
>MTKZ01129042.1_pt2 | contig 16488 bp, 12 predicted proteins | sample 1042781 | NCBI WGS metagenome assembly MTKZ01 (sample SAMN06212207, study PRJNA360539) | anaerobic digester metagenome | biome: Wastewater treatment plant; material: sludge; isolation source: anaerobic digester fed with sludge from wastewater treatment plant | place: Denmark: WWTP Viborg ...
GTGCAGCGGCTGCTCCAGATCATGAGCGAGCAGCCAACGGTGAAGCCGCCGGTCGCGCCCAGGCCGCTGGCGGAGTTCAAGCGCCATATCGCCTTCGATCAGGTGAGCTTCACCTACGGGCGGGAGCCGGTGCTGCGGGAGGTGAGCCTGGAGATTCCGCGGGGCACCAAGCTGGGAGTGGCCGGCGAGAGCGGCTCGGGCAAGAGCACGCTGGTAAACCTGCTGTTCCGGTTTTTCGACCCGGTCCAGGGGGCGATCCGGATAGACGGGCTGGATTTGCGCGAGATCGCCAACGCCGACCTGCGACGGCTCATGGCGCTGGTGAGCCAGGACATCGTACTCTTCGACATGACGGTGGCGGAGAACATCGCCTTGGGCCGGGAAGGCGCGACGCGCGAGCAGATCGAGGCCGCGGCGAAGGCCGCCTTTGTGCATGAGTTTATCCTGTCGCTGCCGCAGGGCTACGAGACGCGGATTGGCGAGCGGGGCGTGGCGCTGTCAGGCGGGCAGCGGCAGCGGTTGTGCATTGCGCGGGCGTTTATCCGCAACGCGCCGATCCTGGTGCTGGACGAGGCGACGGCGTCGCTGGACTCGAAAGCGGAGGCGGAGGTGCAGGCGGCGATTGACCGGCTGACCGAACATCGGACGGTGATTTCGGTGGCGCACCGGCTCTCGACGCTGGCGGCGATGGACCGGGTGATCGTGCTGGCGGGGGGGCGGATCGTGGAATCAGGCGGCTTTGAAGAGTTGTTGCGGGCAAGCGGCGTCTTCGCGGACATGGCGGCGCGACAGGGCATCCTCCGCAACGACAACCCGCCCGGAATGGCGTCGCCCTGAATCTGGCGCGCGGTTGCCCCCAACCAGTCGTCAAGCCGTGCCGGAGGGCTTCCGACCGGAGAATTCTCCCGCTGGCGGGGCGGGGGTAAGCTGCGGGTGGCGCCCGGCTTGCCTTTGCTTCTCAGCCAGGAAGGCATATTTGGCGAAGACCGTCAGAAAGGAGGAATACGCGATTAGCCAGCCGCGCCAGCCGTCCCGGAAGCCCTGTTTCAGGATGAGCCGCTTGCATAGGGCGAGCCAGGGTGAAATGGCAAGGTGATACCAGCGGCAGCGCCGGTCCGCCGCCGACAAACTGTCCGCCGAGGTCCGCGCGTAGCGAATGGTGCGCTCCAAATGCCCTCGCAAATCTGTATAGGAGTAATGGAGCAAGTCCCCTGACAATTTGGCGGAGGTGCCCGCGACCGAAAGCGAGGGGTGGGGGTCAGCGCCGATCCAGCGCGCGCAGTCGTGGCGGACCAGGCGAAGACACCACTCCGGGTACCAGGCATGCCAGATCCATTCGCCGAGGTAGCAAGTGCGGCGGTTCAGCTTGTAACCGTTGACGGCGGGCTGGCCGGTGAAAGCCCGCCGAATCGCCTCGGCCAGTTCGGGCGAAACCGCTTCATCCGCGTCCAGGCACAGGACCCACGGTTGGGAGCAGCGTTCGAGAGCGAGGTTCTTCTGCCCGGTAAAGCCCTGCCAGGCTTGCAAGACAAAAACCGCGCCCGCCTGGCGGGCGATTTCCGGGGTCTGGTCGGTGGAGCCGGAATCAACCACGACGATTTCCGCCGCCAGGTCGCGGACGCTCTCCAGGCAACGCGGCAGGTTCACCTCTTCATTCAAAGTGATGACGGCGACTGAAAGCGGCAGATGGCTCTGCATGCGTCATTGGTAAATGGCGCCCGGCCCGCTCACAAGGCATTTCCTGCGGTTTCGACTCCGTGACTCCGTGTCCCGGCCAACAAAGAGATTGTGAAGGCCGGGTGATTGTGAAAGAAAGAGGGAAACCACCCGGGCTGTGGAGCAGGGTGGCGGCGATGAAGATCCTGCATCTCAACAACGAAAAGACCTGGCGCGGCGGCGAGCGCCAGACGTTCTTGCTCGCGCAGGCGCTGCAGCAGCCAGGCGTCGAAAACCCCATCGCGTGCCGGCCTGGCGGCTTGCTCTGGCAGCATGCTGTCGCGCATGGCGTGCCAGTCATTCCAATGTCCGGCAATTCCCTGCGCGCCATGCTGCAACTCGCCCGTTTCGCGCGGCGTTTCGACCTGCTGCATTGCCACGCGGCACGCGCGCACAGCCTCGCCGCCGCGCTGGGCTGGCTCGTGCGCAGACCGTTGATTGCCACGCGCCGTGTGGACTTCGAGCCGGCGCATAATTGGTTCAACCACTACAAGTATAGCCGCGCCGCCAAAGTGGTGTGCGTCTGCGAGCACATCGCCCGCCAGCTCGCCAACTGGGGGGTGGCACGCGATAGATTGGCGACCATTCCAAGCGCCATACCGCTGCCACCCGACGATGGCCTGGACCGGCTGGCGTTTCGGCGTGAGTTGGGGCTGCCGGCCGATCGTCCCATCATAGGGAACATTGCTGCCCTGGTCGGCCACAAGGATCAGGCCACGTTGCTGCGCGCCGCCCGGGCCGTGATCAGCCGGCGGCCGGACGCGCTGTTTGTGGTCATGGGCGAGGGCGACCTGCGGGATGCGCTGCTGCGCCAGCAACGCGAACTGCAGCTCGACCAGGCGGTGCAATTCCGCGGATTTGTTCCCCAGGCGCAACGCTACATGCGCGCTTTCGACGTGTTTGCGATGAGTTCCTGCATGGAAGGGCGGGGCGGGATCGTGCTCGACGCATTTGCTGCCCGCGTGCCTGTTGTGTCCACAGCCGCGGGAGGATTGCCGGAAATGGTGCGCGATGGAGAAACCGGCCTGCTCGTTCCAGTTGGAGAGCACGAGGGCATGGCCCAGGCCATCGTGCGACTGCTGGAAGACGAGGACCTTGGCAGGCGTCTATGCGTCGCCGCGCGCGATTGGGTTGAGCGCGAATGCTCCGTCGAACGCATGGCGGATGACTATTTGAAGATATACAGGCAACTCCTCGGGCTGGAAGCCGCCGCGTCTCCCCTGGGGCGGTGAATCATGCAAACTGAGGACGATCCCACACCCGTCTGTGCCCTTGCCGCGCGCCATGCGAACATCCGGAACTCAGGTTGCCGGCCATGATTGACCTATCCCAAGCAACTCTCCTGGGCCAGGGCAACGGGCGCAACTGTTACGTGCATCCGCTGGAACCCGCTCTGGTGATCAAGGTGCGGCGTCTGGATCGGAGGTCGCGCGATCAGAATCGCTCCGAGTTGCTTTACCTGTCCTCGCTGGTTCGCCGGCGCGTGCCGTTCGATCACATCCCGCAATTGCACGGCCCGGTCTGCACGACGCTGGGCGAGGGACTGGTGTGTGAACGCATCGCCAATCCCGATGGTTCTGCTGCGCCGTCGCTGGCAGAGACCGTGCGCCAGGGTGTGCTCTCCGGCGAGCGTGCCAATGCGTTGCTCGATGGTTTGCTTGCCTATCTGCCTCGGCACTGGGTCGTTTATGCCGATGCCGAACAGCGCAACCTGGCATGGCAGCAGCGACCAGATGGCGCCGGCAGGCTGGTCATCCTTGACGGCCTCGGGGCGCGCTGTCCGGGCCTGAAGATGTGGTTGTTGAGCCATGTCCCGTTTCTGGCGCGGCGGAAGACCCGCAAACACTGGCCACGCCTGCTGGAAAAAGTGCGGAAAGGTCGTCCTTGATCTGTTACCCCGAAGTTCATTGACGGGCAGGATTAACGCCTTGTCGGCTGATTGGGCGCGCGGCTAAGCTCGCGCAAGGGCCGCAACTGATCGGGCAGGTGCTTGCGCTGGCTCATAGTCGTTTCGTGTGCGGCTGTTCCTTGTTCTTCAGGACCGTAGTGAACTTGCGGAGTAGCCGGACCGCGAGGAAGAAGAACAACGCAGCCACGGCAATGAGGTTCCACATGGTGTCATCGGGAACCCAATAGCCCAGCCGCCAGTCGCCTGCGACCTCAATGAGGTAAAACATCACGATGATGCCGAAGAGAGTTTGATGCTCCCGACGGAGGACCTGCCGCCAGTTGAAAGGCTGGACGGGAGGCCGCCAATGCGACACCCGAGGCATAAAAGCCGGGGTATTGGCGGCCCAGTCCAGGAATTGCCGGCCAAACTTCTCGCGCAGAAAATTCTCTTCCATAAAGACAATGCGCTCATAGTAGAGGGCGGAGACAAGGGTGTAGATCACAGGCACCCACCAAACACGCAGGACCAGGGCAACGCCCAGTCCCGCGATGAAGTTGCCGAGATAGAGCGGGTTCCTCACGACGGAGTACATGCCTTCGGTGTTGAGGCGATCGGCGACTTGTTTGCGGACGTTGCGGCCGGAGGTGCGGTAGGGAGCGTAGCCGATGGTCAACACCCGGATCGAGAGGCCCAAAAGGGAGACAGCAAGGCAGATTAGTTCCCAGAACTGATCATACCGATGACTGCCGAACGGATAGGTGTAGTGTTCGAGCGCCACCGGCAGCAGGCCGAGCATAATGAGCGGGAGATAGCTCCGCCAGCGAAAGAGCCAATGGCCCATTCTTTCCATGTGTTCGATCATCGGCATACGCGTCCCTTTTACGCCGGCGAGCACCCAGGAAGCCAGGTGAAGCAGAGGTTAGGTATCTGACCGAGAGTCATGGTTGCACCGACAGTAACATTAAAACAAACTCAGGTGACCCAACGCTTATGCTAGCCGTTGGGAGGGCAAGGTGGCAAGACAAGAGTCAAACATGCGGATCGAGAACGACAACTTGGATGCCGGGGAGATTAGGCGACGCCTGGGCGGTCGCGCTGCTGGGTGTCAAGCCGTGCTTGACCTCACGTGAGCGACTTGGTTGGGCGAGGGCAACGGGCGGAACTGTTACGTGCATCCGCCGGATCCTCAACTGGTGATCAAGGTGCAGCGTCTGGATCGGAGGTCGCGCGATCAGAATCGCTCCGAATTGCTTTACCTGTCCTCGCTGGTTCGCCGGGGCGTGCCGTTCGACCACATCCCGCAGTTGCACGGCCCGGTCCGCACGACGCTGGGTGAGGGACTGGTGTGTGAACGCATCGCCAATCCCGATGGTTCTCCTGCGCCGTCGCTGGCAGAGACCGTGCGCCAGGGTGTGCTCTCCGGCGAGCGTGCCGATGCGTTGCTCGATGGTTTGCTTGCCTATCTGCTTCGGCACTGGGGCGTTTATGCCGATGCCGGGCAGAGCAACCTGGCATGGCAGCAGCGACCAGGTGGCACCGGCAGGCTGGTCATCCTTGACGGCCTCGGGGCGCGCCGTCCGGGCCTGAAGATGTGGTTGTTGAGCCATGTCCCGTTTCTGGCGCGGCGGAAGACCTGCAAACACTGGCCACGCCTGCTGGAAAGAGTGCGCAAGTCCTATCTGTAACCGGGGGGCTCTCTTCTCTTCCCTGGCGCGGCGCCCGCTGCGGATTCATAACGCCCGGGCTGGAATCGGTGTGCGCTTAGAGGAGAGGCTTATGGCCAGGATGGCCGCTGTGCCTTTTGAGGATGGCAAACTGGTCCCGGATCTTCCCCGTCGCATCCAGGAACCTCGCATCCAGGCGCGAGCCCTCGACGTCAAGCACGAGCGAGCCGGCCACGTTCAGGGACGTGCACATGACCGGATGCGGCACGGCGCGCAAGCGGCTGGGGTGCCCCGAACTGCCCGCCACAACATAGACCGTCCCCGAGTGGGGCGCGGGTGTATCGGCAGGTTTCTCATACGGTCCACCCCCATCTGGTCGTCCATCGCTCTTGCTCTTGAGAAACGCCTCCGAAAAGGTCTTGGATGTTCCGTAGTGGCCGTCGAGCAGGAAGGAGCGTTCGTAGTTGTGGCTGTGACCGCTCAGGACAACGTCCACACCCGCGGCTTCCAGAATGGGGAGAACATTTTCTCTCATTTCGCGCATTTGAAGCCCGCAGTCCGAATCGTGTGATCCTTTCGTGAAAGGCGGTTGGTGCCAGTAGGCAACCGTCCAGGCTTGGGTGTTCTGTTGCAGATCTTTCCTGAGCCAGGCAAGCATGGGCCCGTTCGGCGAGCGGTCGCTGCCATCGGAATCGAGACAGACGAAGTGCAGGTTGGCGTAATTGAAAGCGTAGTAAGCTTCAGTGCCGGACATCACGCCACCGCATTGACCCTGTGAGGGAAGGTTGAACAGGTCAAAGTACACGCCGGTTTGGGTAGCGGAATCTGCGCTGTAGGCATCATGGTTACCCAGCGTCGGCCAGAACGACACCCGGCTGAGCATGCTCGGATACATCTCAAAGAGAGCCTTCTGATACTCCGCCTCCGTGCCTTTGCGGTAGGCATTGTCGCCGAGCATTAGACAGAGGTCCGCAGGATGGTTGTTGCTGAAGCGGTAGAAAGCGTCGCGAACCTCCTCTTGCGCGGGCAAGCAGGTCCCGGAATCGCCCAACACCCACACCCGGACCGGGGAGCCGCTTCCGATTTCAGGTGGCGTGAAGAAGCTATGAATGTTCTTGGCGCGCTCCGAACCGGGGCTTCCGGGCGCAACGTCGTAAAAGTATTGAGTGCTAGGGGACAACCCGGAGAGCAACATGGCGTGGTCGGTGCCGCGCATTTTGCCGCGCAGTAAAACCTCCAGGCGGTCCGGCCTCAGACCGTAACGCAGCTCTGTTTCCAGTGGCCGGTGGGTAGTCCACCGAATGATGACGTTGGTGGGTGAACTCTGTTGCAGGTATGGACCGCGAGTGACCTCCTGTCCGCCCCAGAAGAATATGGCGAGGGCTGCCGTTGCCAATCCGCTCCCGGTAATGACCCATGGAAAACCGCGCTTAATGCTCATTATTAGACATCTATTCGGCCTGCGCGTGCACCGGCAGGCCCTGCGTACGGTGTATTTGACACGGGCCTTGGCGGAGCGTTCAAACCCGGCATTCATTCCGCGCGTCAGGCATTTGGACTGATTGCTTGTCCGCGCCAGGAACCGCGTCTAAACTCGCGAGCCATTGAGAATACGCATGGCATCCGAGAGTTTATGAGTCCCGACAGCTTCGACCAGGGCGGCCTGGCCACCATCCAGGAACTGCTCGCCTGCCCGCATTGCGGGGGCAGGCTGGAGTTGGCGGGGCTGGGTATGGGATGCGACGGCTGCAAGAGGGCGTTCCCGGTTCAGGACGGTATTCCGCTGCTTGCCGTGATGGACGAGCCGGAACCGGAAATCGCGGCTCACCGAGGGCCGAGCCGCACGTCTTACCAGCAAGAGTATCAGCAGGTGGAGGCGGCGGCAGATTACAATACGAAGTATGAGCGTGAGTTGCTTAAGCGGTGGAGCACGCNNGCGAGAGTATCAACTGCTGAGCCGGCTGCTGGCGTCGCAAGCCCGCTGCCGCACGCTGCTGGAATTGCCCTGCGGCGGTGGTCGGCTGAGCCCGGCCATGGCACGATATGCCGATCTGATGATCGAGGCGGACGTGGCGCTCGGCCAGGTGCAGTACGGCCGCAAGAACAGCCGCAGCAACACTCCGCAAGTCTGGCTGACCGCTTCGGCGCTCCGCATTCCGTTCCGGGACGCAGCGGTGGACGGGGTGGTGTGCGTCCGGCTGTGCCATCACCTGCCGCATCCGGCCGAGCGGCAAAGGCTGGTCGCCGAGCTGCTGCGCGTGGCGCGTCGTTTCGTGATCCTGACTTTCTTCGATTACCATTCGCTCAAGAACCTGCTGCGGCGGATTCGTTGCCGCTTTAGCGGGAAGCGTCCCAAGTACACAATGACGAGGCAGGAAGTCCGGGACATCGCGGCCCGGCAAGGCGCGCGGATGGCGGCGTGTCCGGCGCTGTCGTGGGTTGGCTCAGGCCACCGCTACGCGCTGCTCATCAAGCGGTGAACACCCATCCCCAGGACGACGGATACTCCTTCACCGTCGGCGATTCCCGATTGGGTGCGCTGCCGCAGCAGATCCGGCGTGCGCTGGCGTTTCCCGGCGCGAGTCCCCTTATCAAGGAGGAAAACAGCACATTCATCTGGCGGCTCAAGTTGACGCTGCCGGGCCAGGGCGAGGGCGGGGTGGTGAAGTTGTATCGCCGACGGAGCTGGCGTCACCAGTCTTTGCGATGTTTTCGGCGCGTCCGGGTTCAGCGGGAATTCTCGGCGCTCTGTGTCCTGGCGGATGCGGGCGTGCCGTGCAGCGCGCAGTTGCTGTGGGGCTGGGGGACGGCGCCGGAACACGGACGGTTCGAGCTGATCGTGACGCGCGAGATTGCGGGGGCGATTAACCTCAAGGAAAGGCTGGCCCGGGGCGAGCAGGGGCTGGGCGCGGAGGAGCTGCTGCCGCTATTCGGGGTGGTGCGACACATGCATGAATCCGGCGTGTATCATGGGGCACTCTCACCAAAGAACATCCTGGCCGTGGCGCGTTCGGGCGGGGGATATGATTTCCACTTGATAGATCTTGCGCGCGCCGTGTGTTTCCCCGGAGCGGTCACAGGCACCCCCATGGCATGGTTTGACCTGCTGAGCCTCATCCGGCGGCTTGTGCAGTTGCGGAGCGGCCTGGACTGCGAGAAGTGTCTGCTGAAGTATGGATTGCCGAAGGGAGAGATTGGCGGCTTCCTGGCGCGGCTGAAGCGGTTTCGACCCACACGCCACACCCGGAACTGGCTGGCGCTGCGTTTTCGGCTGCGGGCCGGAATTGCCCGAGCCTTCGGTTAGGACGGTGCCGGTTTGCGGTGGGTTCAAGCCGTCCCGCCCGCGGCCTGGAGCCGGCGCGTGTAGAAGGCCGTCAGGGCTGTGGCTTGCTTGTCCAGGCAGAATTCTGTTTGCGCCTTGAGCGCGGCGCCTTTGCCCAGCTCCTGGCGTAGCGGCTGGTTTGAGGCGAGCTGCGCCATGCACCGGGCCAGATCGTCCGCGGTGTCATTGAAGATCAGTCCGGTCTTCCCTGATTCGTTCAGCTCCGGCAGCATGCCAATGTTGTTTGCGATGACCGGCCGGCCCAACGCCATGGCCTCACGCATCGCCCGGGCGGTGCCGTCCGAGCCCGCAATCAGGAACACAAACACGTCCATCGCCGCCAGACCCTCCCGGTAACGGTCCGTGAGGTAGCCGGCCAGCTTGATGTGCGATTCCAGGCCCATCTGGCGAACGGGGTTCACGACCGTCTCCTGCAACTGGCTGCCGCGTCCGACCAGCATCGCTCTGAGCTGCGGGGCTGTCTTGCGGGCCTCGGCGAACGCCTGCAGGAAGAGATCCATCTTGCGGTATTTCTGGAATCGCGCCACCACGCCCAGGACGACATCGGATTCGCCAAAGCCCAATTCCAAGCGCATCCGCTGGCGGCCCGCCTCCGGCACAGGAACAAACGCCTCCGGGGCCAACGCGGGATTGATCCGAACCACGCGCTCCTCGGCCAGGCGAAACTGGCGCACCAGGCGCAGCCGGGCCTGTTCGGAAAAGGTCACGACGCCGTCGGCCAGGCGAGACAGGAGCCAGCGGTTCAGAAGCCCCGGCCCAAAGGAATCACGGTGGTGATCGGCGCGAATCACCACAACCCGACGCGAGCACAGGCGCGCGGCCAGTCCGCCCAGCAGGTGATCGTGGGAAAGGTGCGTGTTGACGACATCAATCGAGTTGCGGCGCAGGAAACGTGTGAGCCGCCTGAGTTCTGGCAGGGTGGTGCGGAGCACAGCATGGTGGTTCAGCTCGAATTGATCCGTGAGGTTGACTCCGCGCTCCCGTGCGAAGGTGGCGATGCTGCGAGCTTCGCGCCAGGCCCTTGGCTGGCAGGCCAGGGTGACGGCGTGTCCCAGTTGCTGGAGCCCCAGGCACATGTTTAGCACCGGCTCGGACGGGCCGGTCCATTTCCAGTCGCTGATCAGATGAAGAATATTCACAGCAAGGGCCGGTCCAGGCCGCTCCCGGCTCGCTCACGAGGCGAAGCGCGGCGGGGCAAATTCCGCCCGGCAAGCAGAGCCGTCCGACCCGGAGAAGGTTCTGGAGATGCGTAATGCGTTGTCGCGCTCAATCGCCCGGAGGCTATGGCCCGAACTATCTGACGTCAAGTTGCGCCGCCTGGGCCGCCTGGGCTCGAAAGCGCCGCGCAGTCGAACATGCGGGAAGCCGGGCCCGGCACGCCGGAGGCCTATTGACTGCTGGCGGAAGCGAGACGCCGCTTGAGCGTGTGGAGGCCGGTGACCACAAAGGCATCCAAATCACGCACAAGCGTCGCGGTTCCAGAGCGTTCGGCGTCGCTAAGATCGCCGGAAGCGCTTGGCGGGAAACCGAGATCGAGGCTGTAAAGGTGCGCTGGCGAGCCGGTGCTGGCGACCAGGATTTCATTGCCCTTGATCCAGCCGAGCATCGGTTCGCCCGGGCGTTTCACGTAAGCGTGCCCGGGATCGTCCGCCGGGAGGCGGAAAAGGTCGCGTCCGAAGGCTTGGTGGGGGCTGTCCAGCCCGATCAGCCCGAGGATGGTAGGCAGGATGTCCAACTGGCTGGCGGTTTGATGGCGCACCCCTGGGCTGCCGGCCAACAGCGCGGGCGCGTAAAAGAGCAACGGCACATGCATGTGCAGCAGGCTGACCTCGGTGATGTTGGGCGGCACGCCGAACCCGTGATCGCCGACGAAGACGAAAAGCGTATCCTCGAACCATTCCTGCTTTCGCGCCGATGCCATGAATTGTCCCACGGCCCAGTCCGCGTAGTGGACGCCGTTGAGCCGGTTGTTTTGTTCGCCGCCGGTGGTAATGCGCTCGAGCCCCTCGACTTTGGGCAGGTCGAAGGGCGCGTGGTTGGAGAGGGTCAGGATGACGCCCAGGAATCTTTTCCGCTTCGCGGCCAGGTCGGAGAACTCCTCGATCGCACGGTTGAACACGTCGAAATCGCAAGGCCCCCAGTCCTGATCCACAAAGGTCGGGTTCTTGAAATCATTGCGTCCGATGAACCGCTGCACGCCCTGGTGGCGGTAGAAGCCTTCCATGTTGTCCCAGGAAAACAGCCCGTTATAGAGGAAAACGGTTTCCCAGCCGTTCTCCGCGAGAATCCGGGGCAGGCTCCGGAAGGGTTGCTCGCCCGTCGAGGTCTTGGCGGGCCGGTCGTTGTCGGGCAGATTCGGGAACGAGCACAAGGTTGAGAATGCGCCTTGTACTGTGTGGGTGCTGACCGCGAAGGCGCGATCAAACAGAATCCCCTCGCGGGCCAGCGCGTCAAATTGGGGCGTGGCGCCGAACGGCGCGCCCACGGCGCCGCAGAACCGCGCGGTGAAGCTCTCCATCATCACGAGCACGACATTGCGCGGGCGTTTCCCCACCGCATCGTTCGGCGGCGATACCCGCAACAGCGGGTAGGTCCCGGCGTCCACCAGCTTCTCCCCCGGCAGGACGACGACCTGCCGCGCGCGTTGGATGGCCTCGTCCAGTGGCATCCGCCGCTCCCACTGCCGAGCCAACTTCTGGCCCGAGGAGGAAGACCGCGCGGCATCCAGCAGGCTCCAGAGCCCGTTGAGCGTCATCTGGTTCACATAGGTGCTGGTGGAAAAGTAGGCGTTGCCCCAGCGCAGGGGCGCGTGCTGAAAACCGCTCCGGATGCCAATCACCGCGGCGCCCGCCAGGAGCACAGTAGCCAGGGCGCAAGGGGCCAGCTCAAAGCGGCTGGCCCTCGGTCGAAACAGCCGGCGCGCGATCCAGATGAACACCGCCCAAAGGACCAGGCACACCAGAGTCCACCGGACCACGGGATACCCATGCCAGATCATGCCCAGGACAATCGTGTTGTGCTCCGCCTGGGTGCTGAAGTAGTCGTAGGCCAGCGGCCCGAGGCGCATCTGGAACTCCTTGTAGAACTCCACTTCCGCGATCAGGGCGAATATGGCGACCAGCGAGATCAGGCCATACGCACTGAAGACCAGGCGGCATTCCCACCGTCCCGGTGAACCGCGCGAGAGCCGCCAGAGGGCGAAGGGCAGCGTGAGCCAAACAGCCGTGGCCGCGTCGAACCGCATACCGTGCAAGAGTGACTGCCAGATCAGCCCCAGGGTAGCATCCCCATGATGGGACCACGTGGCGACAATTAGAAGCCCGCGCAACATTTGGAATACCACCAGCCAGATCAGGAAGAGCCAAAGAACCGGTAGCAGCATTCTCCAGCTTGCAGCGAAAAGCGAAGGTGGAACAACGAGTGCCGGCGATTGCTCGCTTGACGAGGACTGTCTGTCGCCTGTGCCAGGGGTGTCCCGGCCAAGCTGTCCTGGAGAGTTCATCTTATGGAGTGCTGTAACTCATAAGCGACAATGCAAGGCGCCGGCGCGTTCAATTCACTCCGGCCCAGTGGCGGCGGTTGGCAGTTGTTCTTTCCGGGCTGACTGCGGCTGGCGCGGGTCTAGGCTTTGCTGGCATGCTTGAAACGTCTTAGCAGGTAGTGAATTGCCAGCCAGGTGGCCAGAATGCAAACAAGGGTTGCCAGGCCCAGCTTGACGGGCGTCTCGGCAGCCGAATGGAGCACCCCGGCCCCCAGAAGAACCAACGGCGCCGCTTCCGGGATCAGCCCCAGGAACGAACCCATCAGGTAAACCGCTGCGCGCACATTGCACATGGCCAGTGTGACGGTGACGACCATGCCCGGCACGGGCAGCATGCGCGAAACGATCACCGCCGCCAACCCGGGGCGCCCGGCCAGAAAGGCCAGCTTCGGATGCAATGGCGGGGCGTTGTCGGGGTTGAGCTTGCGTCCCCGGATGACCTGGAACACAGCAAAATAGCTCGCCATGGTGCCGGCAATGATCACTGCCAGTCCGCCCCAGAAACCGAACAGCGCCCCGGCCAACGGACAGAAGAGCAGGCGCGGAACACCCGCCACAATCAGGACCGACATTCCCAGCAGAAAAGCCGCCGCGCCCCAGAAGCCGCTCTGCCGAACCCACGCGGCGGCTTCGCTGGCCGGTTGCAGCCAGTCTTTGAGCGGCGTAAACCGGTAGGCCGTCGCACCGGCCACCGCGATCGCCAGAAAGATCAAAGCCTTGATCAGGAGCGGGCCTGCCCTAACCGCAGGCTCCGTGGGCGCTGATTCAACCCGCTCCCTGCTCTGGTCCGTCGTCGCCATGCGTTAGTCGCCAGGAGAATCATCCTCCTCTGGCAGGAGACGGTCGCCGCACACCGCGCGCGCGCTGAACCAGCGAACGCCAAAGCAGTCGCGCAGCCCGCGCCATAGCCGGTTGCTGATGCCGTACTTCGATTGACCGCGCGCGCGCGGACCGTGGTTAACCAGCAGTTCCACGACCTCGTAGCCCTGCCCGCGCAGCAGTGTGGGGATGCACCGGTGAAGGCCGTTGAACACCGGGAGCTCCCTGATCGCCGCGCGACGCATCGCGCGCAAGGCGCAACCGGAGTCGGCGATCCGGTCCCGCGTGACCCAGTTGCGGAAGCCGTTGGCGATGCGCGAAGAAATTCGCCGCGTGGCGTTGTCGAGCCGGCGCCGGCGCACGCCCGCCACCGCGGCAACGCCCGGTCGGAGCGCCTCAAGCAGGGCCGGAATGTCGTGCGGATCGTTCTGCAGATCGGCATCCATCGTGATAACGATCTCGCCGCGGGCGCAGAGGAAGCCGGACGCCTGGGCCGCGCTTTGGCCGGAGTTAACGCGATGGCGCAGGACGCGCAGCTCCGGGTGCCGCGCGCGGAGTTGGCGCAACACCTGCAGACTGCCGTCGGTGCTGGCATCATCCACACAGAGGATTTCAAAGGAGCGCCCCAATGGACGCATGACCGAAGTCAGCTCATCCAGCAAGGGGGGCAGGTTGTCCGCCTCGTTGAAGACGGCAATGACCACGCTCAGGCTGGGATGTTGGTTGTCCATTACGATCGTGCCGCATCGCCGTTCGGTTAACTCATAGTCGGAGCTGGATTTGCGCCGGAGGCTGGCCAACCGAGCAACATGTCCAGCGCACTCACGGCTACCTCCGCTGCTAAGGGTGCGTTCAGCCGGCCCCAATGCACAAATTGCACTCTCTCCGTCGGGTTCATCAGTAAGCCACAGTAGAATGCCAAAGAACGGGGCACGGCACAAGCAAATGGTGAGCTGTGAGCTTGAGCCGGGCATCTCCCAACCATCCGCAGAAGCGTTGAACCAGCAACCCTCCCACTGCCGACCTTAACACCCCCACAGCCCTGCTGGGGTGTCCATTTATTGGACACTCGCCCAGACTTTGGCTATGACAGCCACGCTCCCCCTCCAGCCAGCATTACCCCCCCTTTTTGTATATTCCGCACCATTCCGGGCGTGACTATGGCCAGCCACAAGCCGTGTACAACGGGTGTACACTNNCCACCGGCTGAACAAGGGAAAATCCCTTGTACACCCCATGAGCATCCGGTGTACACCCCTTGTACACGGCGCGAGAGCCCGGATAGCAAAGCGGACGGGAGCCGCTTGACTGGGCGCTGAGGTTGGATCGCGAGGGGCAAGGGCAGGATTATGGGCAGCAAATGCCGGAAGCCGGGTCGGGGGTGCCGGTAAACCGGCGGCCATGTGTGTGCCTGGAATGGCCACTCCCCAGCCCGACGGCTGCGGCGGATCATCAACCGGCGTCTGCGGAGGGCTGACAAGGTGCAGGGGGGGTGCTAGAGTCGGCCCGCTTTGAAAACCGGTCCCGCTCCTGTGCTGATGATTCGCGCCAACCTTGCGTTCCTCTTCTCTGCGCAGGCGCGCAACTCGTGGCATCACCAGCCAAGGCTGCCGGTTTCCCTGCCGGCGGACTTCTTTGGTGTATGCGTTGCGAGTTCCGAAGACCCGGCTTGTGATGATTATGTAGTCGCCCGCCTGCGCGAGCTTGGCTTGAGCTGCGTGCGCGTGGATTACGGGTATGATTCACCAGGTGGCTGGGTCGAGCGCTTTGTCGGGCGATTGCTGGACGAGGGGTTCCGCGTGGCGCTGCACCTGGTGGCGCCGCGGCGGGCGACCGAATCCCTGGTCGAGCCGGGCGGCGCGGAACGCTGGCGCGAGTTTGTGCGCGACGCCTTCGCGCGTTTCGGCGGGAGAGCGGAGCTGTTCGAGATCGGCTCGACGGTGAATCGCAGGCGTTGGTCGGGCTTTACCGTGCCGCTGTTCCTCCGGGCGTGGGATATTGCCTGGGAGGAAGCGCAAGGGCGAGGGCTCGTGCTGGCGGGGCCGAATGTCACGGACTTCGAGCCGTTCTATAACACGGCAATTCTGCATGCGCTGCGGAAGCGTGGTCGTTTGCCCGTTATCCATACCGACAACCTGTTCGTCGAGCGGGCAACCGAACCTGAGGCGTTTGACCACAAGATCCTGGGGCGTTGGTGGGCGCCGCGCATCAAGGTTAACACGATCAAGAAGGCGTCGCTGCTGGGGGCAATCGGGCGGTGGGCGGGCGTGCCGCGGACCGCCAGCATGCATGTTTCGTGGAGCTTGCGCCGCATCCGCCGGGTGCTGGAGGATGCGGAGGAGCAGCAGGCTGATTATGTGGCGCGTTATTGTTGCCTGGCGGCGTCATCGGGCGGCCTGGAAAGGGTTTACTGGGGGCCGCTCATCGGCCAGCGCGAAGGCATGATTGACGACGGCACAACGTTCTTCCCCGAGGTCTTTCACGTGACGTTGTACGGGCGGGCCAACGGCCAGGTCGGCGAGTACCGCGTTCGCCCCGCCTTCCGCGCATTCCAGGCCGTGGTCCGGTTTCTCGCCGGCACGACTTTCACGCGGAAAATCCCCGCGAAGGGCTCGCTGGAGGTACTCGAGTTCGGGTCTGCCGCTCACATGCTGCACGCGGTTTGGTGCCGGAACGGCGACTGCGCCGCCGCCGCGGATTGCTACCCCGCGGACGTCCTGGGCGCCGCGGAGGTCTTTGATCGCGCGGGGGCGCCTCTCTCCGCGGCGCCGGGCTTGTTCACCCAACGGCCCACTTATCTTCGCTGGAAGGCGGGGGCCTCGATTCGCCTGCATCCTTCGCCCGGCTCGATGGCGGGCGTTCGCCTCTCGGCCGGTGGAGAAGCGGAATACGCCCCGGTAAAGCAGCCTGATTGGCGAGGGCTTGTATTGGCGCGTTTGGCGGGGAACAAGACTGATCCTGCCGCGCTACTGCCCGGCCGGCTGGCGCCGATGGATTCCACTGCGGCCAAGGTCCTTCGCAACAAGCGCAATCGCGTTTGGTCTGTGGCGGCGTCCTGGGATGCCGGCCACAAGCTTGTGGTAAAACATTTCCGGCTTGCGACCGGGCTGCGCGGGTGGCTGCAAAGGTCCAGGGCAGGCAAGGCGCTGCGCAGTTGGAATGGCGCGCATGAACTCCTGCGCCGGGGAATCCCCACGCCACAGCCCGTCGCCTGGCTGGAGCACCCGGCGCGGCCGCACGCGCATGAGAGCTACTACCTCTGCGCCGCATTTGAAGGGGGTTCATCGGCGCGGCAGGCATTCTACGCGTTTAACAACGGAGCGGCAGAATTTCTCGGGGTGCCCGCCGCCGACCTGTTCGGGCGCATCGCGACATTGCTGGCCAAGATGCATGCGCGCGGCGTCTTTTATCGCGACCTGTCGGCCGGCAACCTGCTCCTGCGGCGAACGGACGACGGGGGTCTTGAGTTCGCGCTGATTGACACGGGGCGCGCGCGTGTCGGCACGAAGAGTAT
>MTKZ01025168.1_pt1 | contig 16481 bp, 10 predicted proteins | sample 1042781 | NCBI WGS metagenome assembly MTKZ01 (sample SAMN06212207, study PRJNA360539) | anaerobic digester metagenome | biome: Wastewater treatment plant; material: sludge; isolation source: anaerobic digester fed with sludge from wastewater treatment plant | place: Denmark: WWTP Viborg ...
TGAGAAAAAATTGATTTAAGTTTTACAAGCGAATTTCGCCACTCATTCTTCGTTGACTTGCGGGGCTTGGTCTTTGAGATATTCTTTCACACCCAAATCATCATTGTCTTCTTCGGCGGCCGCCGTGCTCTTGCGGTTATCGCTTGGTAACGGGATTAAAGTTATTTTGATTTTATAAGAATTGCCCTGCTTTTCGGACGATGAGCGATAAGGATAAAACGGGTCATAGTCCAGCGAGAAGTAGCTTTGCAGAGCTTTCGCCAAAAGCTCTTTTTGCTTTTTATACTTGTCTCTGGCTTGAGCATCTTTTATAGCCAGCTCGCCGTTGACTTGAGCCAGCACTTTAAGGAAAGTCCAGAGTTCGCTCGGATTTGGGTTTTTGCCCCGTCCGACCAACCCCAATTCTTTATAAGAGGCAGTGTGTTTGAATTGTTTTACTTGAATATAAACATTTTCGTCATCCTCAAATTTAATCGTGATTTCTTCCCATTTTGTGCCCGCTGGGAGCTTGTGAGGAAACTTCGGTTTATCTTCTGCGACTTTATTTTTTACAAGCTCACTTAAACCTTTTACTTGTAGCTCTGGCATTTCAACAATTTTAAGGAGCATAGGCTCTTGTTTGTTGGCTTGAGTTTTGAGCGTATAGATTTTTGCAACTGGATTATCTTTTCCCGACCACTTTCCGAGAAAATTTCCTTTATTATCATATACTGGATTACTTCTCAACTCTGTAATTCTTAAGAGATTTTCTTTTTCTAACGCCAGTAATGTTTTTAGCACATCAACTTGCTTGTCAGAAAAACCAATGAGCGGGATTTCCAGTTCTTCTTTGTTATCTTTACTGATTTCGTCAATTATAATCGCCCTCTGTTTGTAATAGGGATGAGAAATTTCTTTTGGCTTTAATGCTTCCAGAACGGCAGTTTTTTTATTTTTATTTGTTTCATTTTCAACGCTCGCCAGTATTTTATTCACTTCCGATTTGTCCATCATAATCCCCAGCGGAGTATAAACTTTGTCATTCATAAATTCTTCTATCGCTATGTCAATTCTTCCTTTAAGTTTTACCTCATCAAGTATTTCGGTATCAAAAATAACGCAACCATTTTCTGTATCCATCTCTTGTTTATTTTTGTCCAGTTTTTCAACCATTTTCCAGTTAATAAAACCACTCTTGTCTTCAATGCCTTCCTCTTTTTCAGTTCTTTCTGGACGGGTATTGGCGGATAGATAAAGGATTTTATCTTCCATCAATTTATTTATTACCCTGCAGATTTCCTCAAGAGAATTGCCGTTAAAAGAAAGTTCCTTTGCGAGAAAACCGCCATCGTCTCTGCGTTTGTGTTCAAGCTGTATTTTTTTAAGTATAAATAACTCCAAATCGGTATTTTCGTAAGCAGATGAAATGCCGCCGTCATAGCTAAACACATCTTCCTCATCTTCTTCTTCCTCGTCCTCATCCAATTCTGGTTCTTGGTCAATTTTTTTGAGCTTGCCTTTCTTGATTACGAAATTATCGTATTTTAGCAAGCTGTTAAATTTATCTTCGTATTGTTTGGCGATTTTTTCGTCTCCCTCGTGCATTAAGGGATGGATAGCTTCCTCAAGAATTTTTGAGAGTGTTTCTTGGTCTTGGAGTTTTTGAGACGAAGCCAGTGTAATTAGAATAGTGTAAACCATCCGCCATTTTGTGTTTGGATATTCAATTAAACTTTGCTCCACTCCGCAATTAGCGAGAAATTCCACCAGATTTGAACCGCTGTCCATATTGCCAATTTCTTTGGCGATTAACTCCAGAGATTTTGGCTTGATGATTGATTGTAAATTGTTAGGCTCTGAAAAAACTTTTTGATTTTCCGAATAAACACCGCCATTTTCGTAAAGGCGATAAAGTTCATCAAATCTCGGCTGTTTAATTGTCAGCCGATAAATACTGGGGTCTATAAAACTGCTCCCACGAAAAACATCGTCAACTGCTTCCACCTCATCAAGAGCTTTCCATTCCTGCAATTTGAATAAAAGTTTTCGCTGGACTTCTTCCTGCGGAAAGCCGTAATCAACATTCTTACGCCGTATGCTTTTGGTTTTCGGCAGGGTTCGCAACGAAAATTCAACCTTCTGCCCTTTCGGGGTAAGGTAGCTGTCTTTCTTTATTTCCTGCAAAATCCACCAAACATCTTGGTTAAATTTTTCTTCTGGGGTCATAGTAATTTCTGGTAATTGTCATTTATGTTGCAGATTAAATTAACCTGCTGTATAATAATGTTATCAAATGTTAAGTAATTAAGCAATGACCGAAACAGCAAAAAACGAACAGGAAATGCCCGAACTTCTGTCGCTCAAAGAAGCGTCAGAAATTTTGAAGTGTCATCCAAACACTTTGAGGCAGTGGGACAAGAAAGGCATTTTAGTTGCCGTTCGTTTTGGCGAACGCAAAGACAGGCGGTATCGGAAGGAAGACATTTTGAAATTGTTAAATCAAAAGAAAAGATGATGACATAACTTTTATTACAATTTAGCATTGCCCAACACTTAACCTTAAGTAGTGGTAATCAAATTCCCGACCAAGATAGTAAGCTCCTCATTGAGCACTCTTGGTCGGGTCAGTAGTAGGAATACTGCTGGGTGGTCGCAAGACCGCCGCTCGTGGGGAGCTTTCTGTTTCTCCACGAGATTAAAACCCGACCAAGAACTATGAGTAAAAAATTACAATTACAATCGGCGGCCAAGCACGCCACAAACAATCATTTTGATATTGAAAAAGCCAAAGGCAGGCCAATGCTTCAATGGGTTGGCAAAAAACCTTTGGACAAAGTGGAATACTATCCAGCCCAAGAAAAAGAATTTTACGGCGACAAAAACTCAAAGGATTTCAATAAACTTTTCTGGGGCGACAATCTCCAAGTTTTAGCCCATCTCTTAAAAGAATATCGTGGCAAGATTGATTTGATATACATTGACCCTCCGTTTGATAGTAAGGCGGATTATATGAGAAAAGTTCGTCTACGAGGACAACAGATAACAGGAGTTGAACAGGGTCTTTTTGAAGAAAAACAGTATACAGATATTTGGGCAAGAGATGAATATCTGCAATTTATGTATGAGAGGTTGCTTGTAATGAAAGAACTTTTGTCTGAAAAAGGAAGTATTTATTTGCATTGCGATTGGCATAAAAACTCATATCTTCGTTTGATAATGGATGAGGTTTTTGGTTTGGACAATTTTATGAATGAAATTGTATGGTGTTATAAAACTTTCGGCGTTGGAGATAGAACCTTTGCAAAAAAACACGACACGATTTTGTTATATGCAAAAAATGCAAATAAATATACCTTCAATATGCTGAAAGAAAAATCATACAATAGAGGGTTCAAAAAATATGGCTTCAAGGGTGGAAAATATGAAGTAAAAGAGTATGAAGATGAAAAAGGTTGGTATACGATTGTAAATATGAAGGATTGGTGGATTGATGTTTCTGGCATTTTCAAAGACAGTCCAGAGAAAACCAATTATCCGACACAAAAACCAGAAGCTCTGATAGAGAGAATGATTATGGCATCTTCAAACGAAGGCGATATTGTTGCAGACTTTTTTGTCGGCTCTGGCACAACTCCCGCTGTCGCTCAAAAGCTCGGCCGAAAATGGCTTGCTTGCGATATAAACTTGGGAGCGATACAAACAACGGCAAAACGGCTCAACCAAATCATTCAAGACCAAAAGAAAGGCCAGCCGAAACTCTTAAAGGATTTTAAGGGTTTGCCTTCTTTCAAAATCTACAATGTGAACGATTACGATGTCTTCAAAAACGAGCTGGAAGCCAAAGAAATCGTGATGGAAATGTATGGTGTTGAGCCGATTAAGCGAAGTTATTTTGACGGCGTTCTGGACAACAATTTCGTGAAAGTAATGCCAATGAACCGAGTGCTCAATAAGCTGGATATTCGGACGGCATTAAAGAGTATTGAAGACAAAATTGACACTTTCTCGGTCAAGAAAAAATCAAAGTCTGGCGAGGCCGTTTACGAGGAAGGCGTTTTGATTATCGCTTCTGGCGTTGAGCTGGATGTTTCCGATTTTCTGAAAAAGGAAAACAAAACTGGCGTTAAGGTTGAAATCCGAGATATTTTGACCGACAAGAAAAATCTCATCTTCAAGAAAAAGCCCGAAGCCAAAATTGAAGTTAAAGCCAAAGATAAAAAGCTGTCTGCTGAACTCAAAGAGTTTTACTCGCCGATTTTGATGAGAAAGCTGGAAGTGGAAAACGGCAAAATGCTCAAGAAAGAACATCAGGCCAAAGTCGGCGACTTCAAGCAGATTATAGACAGCGTGGCGATTGATGTTGATTACAACGGCAATCTGTTCAATGCCGAGATTATGGACTTGCCGACCAAGAAAGAATTGGTAAAGGCAAAATACGAGTGGGAGTATCCGAAGAAGGGCAAATTTATCGTTGCCGTGAAAATCGTTGATGTGCTCGGCGAAGAATACTTTGAGACTTTTAATGTCTCGGCATAGCTTATGGACAATCCTTTTTTACAACATATCCAGCAGAAAGTCGCCGTCTGGCGGGACGAAAACTATAAAGGCGTTGAGCGGGAGACGCTGAACATTTTGACCCACATAAAGCGGGTCGGCTTTTTGCATAAGCCTCAAGTTGAAGCGTTGGAAACTTATATTTACCTTAAAGAAATTGTCGGCAATAAATCATCGCTGGAAGTCTTTAAGTCCTTGTTTGAAAACGAAAAAGATATGCTCTTGGGGCTTGGCGTCTCACGGGACGAGGCGTTTGATTTGCTCGGCAATAAGGAAAAAGTTGAGGAGCTGATGGCGGATAGGTTCGGCGTTTCGGATTACCCTAACCAAGTTTACGCTCTTACGATGGGAGCGGGTAAAACGATTTTAATGGCAGTGATGGCGACTTACGATTTCGTGCTGTCTTTTTATCATCCAGCCGACAAACGCTTTGCCAAAAACGCTTTGGTGTTCGCTCCCGACACGACAATCATTGAGAGCTTGAAGGAGATAAAAACTTTTGATTATGAGCGGGTCATTCCGAAGGAATACCAGAACATTCTTTTGAACATCAAATACCACTATCTGGAAAGCCCAGAAACTCCGCTTTCTCCGATTGGTAATTACAACATTATCATTTCTAACTCCCAGAAAATTATCTTGAAAACGAGACGAACCGAAAACGGGACAAAGCGGCTTTTTGGCGATTGGGGCGAACTGGAAAAGCGTGAGATTGAAAATAGGCGTCTGGCCGCATTGCGGGAGCTTTCAAATCTCATCGTGTTCGTTGACGAAGCCCATCATTCTTACGGCAAGACATTGGAAGGAACTTTGAAGAAAACGAGGCAGACTATCAACTATCTGCACGGCAACGCTCCGCTTGTCGGCGTGGTCAATCTTACGGGCACGCCTTATGTCAGCAATAAGATGATTGCCGATGTCGTCTATCATTTCGGCTTAAAGCAGGGCATTGAAAAAGGTATTTTGAAGCAAGTCAGGTTCTTTGAATACACGCAAGTTAAAAGCGACAAATTTATTCGGGATGTCATTGATAAGTTCTGGGACGAATACGGGAAGAAAAGAATTGAGGCCAGATTGCCTAAAATCGCTTTTTACTCCGCCAACATTGATGACTTGCGAAAAGACCTGCGGCCGAAGCTGGAAGCTATTTTGGCCGACAAAGGCATTTCGCTTGATAAGGTTTTGGAATATCACACCGAAGCCGAAGAAAACAAAGACGAGTTTTTGAATTGCGATACCATAGACAGCAAAAAGCAATTTATTCTGCTGGTCGGCAAAGGCACGGAAGGCTGGAACTGTCGCTCGCTTGTTGCTTGTGCTTTATATCGCAAGCCGAAAAGTGCGATTTTTGTGCTTCAATCATCCACGAGATGTCTGCGGAGCATTGGCGACAATTCAACACTCGGCTCAATTTTCCTTTCGGAAGAAAACTACCGCATTTTGGACAAAGAGCTTAAAAATAACTTTTCTACTACGATTGAGGAGCTATCAGCTCAAGAGACCAAAACCTTTGAGCACACTCTGAAAATTGAGAAAAAGAAAAAGCTCAAAGTAACGAAACTGCTTAAAGAAATTCTGGCCATTCAAAATCAGGATTTGGATAAAATAAAAATTGATTTGGGCAAGTTTAAGCCAGAGGATTATAAGTCGCTTGTTGGCGAAGGCGGGATATTCTTAAGCGAAGGGCAGGCTGGCTATCGCCGAGCACAAGCGACACAGGAGCTTAAAGAAAGCGGCGACCTCACCTTTTACGAGATAGTTGAGCTTATAAACCGCTATACTCATTTGCCCTGTTTAGCGGTGGAAGAAGTTTTGGACAAAAACGGGCTTTCAAAAAGCGAGCTTGTCAAAAAGATAAACGCAAATACGGCTTTATTGCCGTTTGTCATTGGCGGTATTCTGGCCAACGCTTACCAATATCAAGAAAAGACCGAAACGATTGAGGAAGAAATTGAGCTGGCGAAAATGTATCCGTTCAAAATCAGCGTTGAGCAGGGCAGGAATATACTCGTTGTCTCCAGAGAGCAGATGGAAGAAGCTCACGGCAAGAGCCGTATCGGTTTTCACATCAACCCTTATAATTTTGACAGCACCGATGAAAAAGACCTGTTTAAGTATTTGCGGGATGTTTTGGATAAAGACGAGGCGGTGGTTGATGTTTATTTCACTGGCGGAGCTACCGACCCGACCCATAACGATTTTTATTTTGAGTATTACAGCCCAGAGAATAAAAGGGTTGCCCGCTACTTCCCAGATTTCTTAATTGAGACCACGAAAGGCAGATTTTTGGTGGTTGAAGTTAAATCTCACCGAGAAAAAGAGGGATACGAGAAAAACAAGCAGGGCTACGATGGCAAGATAGAAAATCTGTTTAGCGAAGTTTTTGCCAAAGAAATCGGCTTTAAGGAGTTCCAGCAGGCCAATAAAAACTTTGAGTATCGCATTATCTTTGACGCCTCATTACAAAAACGCCAGCAAGAGTTGCTGGAGAATATAAACAAAATTTGATATAGTAAATTTGGAGTAGTGAGAGTTGGTGTTTATCGGCTTTTGCCGATGACAAAGTTGTGTAATAAGTCCGCCATCCGCCTTTGTGCGGTGGATTTGTCCGAAAGGGCGAAGGGTGCGGTTAAAAGCAATCGTGGCTTACGGGCACATCAAGAGTTCAGCCGAGTATAATTGGAGCATAATTGAGGGCTGAAAAGCGAAAAAGGTTTTTCCTCTCGCTTGCTACTCCCGCAAAGAACTCCCCGAACGGGAGTTTTTTGTTTCAAACAATAGTGAGTGGTGCGGTGGGGCAAATGTTATGCGTTAGTATGCGTTAGCGTATTCTCTCAAATCTGGAATGTAAATATACTCATTTTGCCGCTGTATAATGGTTCTAACATTGTCCACAATGCGGAGCCAAATTGTATGTTGCGAGTTTGTTGCCTCGGCGCTTCGCGCCGAAGCTGGCAGATTGTATAGTATTTGCCAAGATTTTTTGGGTTCAATCGCCACCTTTTGCGAAAGCAAAAAGCGGTTCGAGCCAATCCTTTTGAGAAAATCCCGTCCCGCGACGGGATTTTCTTGCAAAGCGATAATTTTGGCTTGTTGAGCCGCTAAAATGAATTGTCTTGCCGGTTCGAGCCAATGATTGCCGTTTCGCTCAAAATCTTTACTTTTTTCGGAAAGCTCGGATTTTTCGTTGATGATTTTCTCTTTTTTAGCTGTATATTCCTCGCGCGAAATTGTGCCGTCCAAATGCGCGTCTAAAAGAAGGTCAAGCTTTCCTTCAAGCTCTTTTATTTTGTCCTTGAGATTTTGAGCGAAAACGGCTCCGCTTTGGGCGGCTTCCGCTTCTTCCTTGTTTAGTTCGTTTAACATCCACTCCGCCCAAGCGGAAGACAAAGAAACTTTTTGAAGCTCGTTTGCGACTTCTTCCGCCAAAACTTCCTCGCGGATATATTTTTGCGAACATTTTTTATCTCGCTTTTTGGTGCAACGATAATAGTTGTGTCCTTTTTGCGTTTCGGAAGTTATGGCACAACCGCACTCTCCGCAAACGAGCATATTTCTAAACGGATAATCTTTTTGGCTTGGTTTTTTTGGACGCGAACGATCCGCCATAACTTTCTGGCACGCTTCAAAAAGTTTCTTTGGAATCATTGGCTCGTGCTTTCCGTCGTACATTTCGCCGTTGTATTTGAAAACTCCGTAATAAAACGAATTGGAAAGTATGCTTTGGATATTAGAGACGGAAAGCATATTTCCTTTGCGGCTCAACAAGCCGGCGGAAGTTATCAACTTCCGCAAATCTTTCAGAGAATAATTTCCGGTTGCGTAAAGTTCAAAAAGTTTGCGGACGAGGCGAAATCTTTCCGGGTCTTTATACATTGTGTGTTTTAGTAAGTCGTTCAAATATCCCAGCGGAGCGTAGCCGGGTAGTTCGCCTCGGCGCAATTTTTGACGCAACCCTCTTTTGGTATTCTCTGAAAGATTATCCACAAAATATTTTGATTGCCCAAAAGCGATATTCAGCATGAATTTGCCTTGCGGGGTCGGCTCAAACCAAAATGTCGGGGATTTTAGCGCTTTGATTTTTCCGGTGTCTATGAGAAAAATAATCCGTCCGCCGTCTATGCTGTTTCTCGCCAATCTGTCGGGGTGCCACGCTAAAATCCCGTCCGCTTCGCCGCGTTCCATTCGTTTGAGCATATCGTTGAAAATCGGTCTGCCCGGCTCCTTGGCGGTTTGCGATTCACGGAAAGTCGCGGCGATCAAAAGATTTTCCCGCAAGGCAAATTCTTTCAATTCTGTTTCTTGCGCTTCCAGCGACAAAACTTGTCTGTCGTCCTCGTCGGTTGATTTTCTGATGTATAAAAAGTATTTCATATCGCTTTTGGGCTATTAAAAATTATCGCTTTGCTTTCCGCCTTCGGCGGAATAAAAAGGATTGGCTTATAAATTTCATTTATCCGTTGCTTCGCAACGGCGAACCGCGTTTTGCTTTCGCAAAAGGTGGCGATTGAACCTAAAAAATCTTGGCAAATACTATACAATCTGCCAGCTTCGGCGCGAAGCGCCGAGGCAACAAACTCGCAACATACAATTTGGCTCCGAACCTTGAACGAAATCCGAACTTTTTTTAGCGAAAATCCGAACGCTGAATTTTGACGCTCCGCCCCGCCGCCGCTCGCTGAAGCTCGCTCCGACAAAGAAAAGTTTTGTTCACAATTTTTCTTTTGCGCGCGCCCGATTTTTTCTTCTAAAAGAAAAACAAAACTTTTCTTTGGCGGTCTGCTCTCAAAGAGCAGGGCGGCGGGGCTTCGCTTCGGCTCGGGCGAGGCGGAATTCCCCCCACATCCCCCTTCCGCCTCGCCCTCGCTTTGGACGCCGACGGAATTTGTATTTTGCTTTGCAAAATGCGCCGCAAGAAAGGATGTTGCCCTTGCCCCAACCCACCCGTGCGCGGGCAACGACAAGGAACTCCCTAAAGATTCATTTACATTTTTCAAAAAATTAGTTATCATTATAGTATCAAGAAAGAATGCTTTATATTATATTCTATATACTATAATGTTATACAATTAGAAAAGATATGTCAAATAATAAAATTGCTGAAAACATAAAGAAACTACGAGCTAAAAAGGGGCTATCTCTCGAAAAGATTGCTCGCCTTGCCGATTTATCGCTTAATACCATTGTTAAGGTTGAAAATGGTGTTAATCAAAACCCGACAATAGAAACGCTGACCAAAATCGCCAAAGCGCTTGAGGTTGGTGTTGATGATTTAATAAAGTAGAAATTATGCAAAAAGAAGCCAAAGCAAGATTAAAAATAAACGCACTACTCCAAGAATCCGGCTGGAGATTTTTTGATGACAAATCAGGTGCAAAAAATATTGAAGTTGAAGGCAACGTCAATTTAGAAAGTTTGGGCGATGATTTTGAACACGGCAAAGGTTTTATTGATTATCTGCTTTTAGACACAAAGGGATTTCCTCTCGCTGTTTTGGAAGCAAAATCTGGAAGCAAAGACCCTGTTGTCGGAAAAAAACAAGCCGAGGATTACGCTAAAGCAAAAAGATGCCGTTTTGTTATTTTGAGCAACGGCGACACACATTATTTTTGGGATTTAAACCAAAATGCCGAAAAAATCATTTTAAAATTTCCAACGCAAAAAGATTTAACAAAATTATTGACCGCGACAACCGCAATGCCTTTGTCCGGCATTGATATAAAAGATGATTGGATCGTGCAAAGTCAGGGAGCTGTTGCCGAAGTAGACAGAAAGTTTTTGCGAGATTATCAGCTTGACGCTATCACTACTATTTCGAGCAAATTTGATGAGGGCAATCGTCGTTTTCTTTTAGAAATGGCGACCGGAACCGGAAAAACTTTACTTGCCGCCGCGTTTATCAAATTATTTCTGAAAACCGGTAACGCGAGTAGGATTTTGTTTTTGGTTGATCGCATAGAGCTTGCCGACCAAGCCAGTCAAAATATCAGCTCTTATCTCAAGGAATATAACGTCGCTATTTTTAAAGAAAACAAGGAGCAGGCGCTTCAAAATCAAGTAGTCATCGCAACAATTCAAAGTTTGTCCTACAATCAAAACTTTTTGAAATATTTTAGTCAGTTTGATTTTGATTTGCTCATTTCCGATGAAGCTCATCGCAGTATTTACGGAAACAATCGGGCAATTTTTGAGTATTTTCAAGGAGCGAAAATCGGCCTTACTGCCACGCCAAAAGATTATCTGAAAGGAATTGATGAAAAGAAACTGATTGAAACCGACCCTCGCAAATTGGAAAAAAGAGTTTTGCAAGATACTTATAAAACTTTTGGCTGTGAATCGGGCGAGCCGACTTTTCGTTTTGACTTAAAAGATGCGGTTACTCATAAACCGCCTTATTTGGTTAATCCTGTCATTTACGACAAGCGAAGCGACAAAACCAATCAAATGCAGTCCCAAGAAGGCTGGCAGGACGCTTTTATTGATGAGATAACCGGCGAGCAAGTAGAAGAAACTTTCAAAATCCGCCAACTTGAGCGCAAAGTATTTTCCGATAGTTTAAATCGCTTGATTGTTGATGAGTTTTTGAAAACCGCCAAGAAAGACCCGATCACTGGCGAAATCGGCAAATCAATTATCTATTGCATATCGCAAAATCACGCCTCAAAAATTGCCCGCATTCTGAACGAAGCGGCCGACAAAAACTGGCCCGGAAAATATTCAGGCCATAGCGGAGTTTTTGCTCGCCAAATTACCAGCAATGTTGTCGGCAGTCAGGAGCTTACGAAAAAATATAGAAATAATCAGTTGGGCAATACTCGCATAGCCGTTACCGTCAATATGATGACGACTGGCTATGACTGCACTGACCTTTTGAATGTCGTTTTAATGAAGCCGATTTTTTCGGTGAGCGATTTTGTTCAAATCAAAGGCAGAGGTACAAGACGGCATACTTTCAAAAACGAGCTTACCGGACAAAATATTGAAAAAGATTTTTATCATTTGATAGATTTCTTCGGTGTTTGCGAATACTTTGAAGAAGAATACGACTATACTGAACCGTTAAAATTACCAGTTGGCAAAGAAGCCACGCCAAAACCAATTCCTGAACCGCAACCAAAACCGGAGCCAAAACCCGAACCAGAGCCAGGCGAACCGCCGATCGCCGTTGCTCATGGCAATTATATTTATGTTGGAACTGATTTTTTGGTGAGAGATAACCAAATTCAAATCGGTGATGATTGCATGAAAGTTGATCGCGAAGCATACCGCAATCATTTTGAGCAATCGGTTAAAGATTTAATGGGTCAAGATAAAGATTTTGAATCTGCTCTTGAAAACAACGATGTGGACGAAACAGAACGAATCGCCAAAGAAAAATTGCTTGAAAAGCCAAAATACTATTTCTCTTTGGAATCGCTTCGCAAAGCGTATCAAACCTCAAACGGTCTTGCTGATTTTTTGCGCAAAGCCGCGGGCTTCATTGAACGCTTGCCGGATAAATACGACAGAATGAACGAGGGCTTTGAAGAATTTAAACTCGTCTATTCCGGCACGCCTTACGAAAAACTGAACTATTTTGAGAATATTTATCAATGCTACCTTACTAATCCCGATTATCGCCACGCGCTTGAAAAAGGTAATTTGAGCGTGCTTGACGACCAAACTTTTGGCGGAATTGTCCCTGTCGGCAGAATAAATCGCGACGAAGTGGAAAAAGTAGTTAGTTATATAAAAGAATCCAATATCGCCTATGTCAACTAAACCCCAAGAATTAAATAAAGTTATTGCCGACTTACGCCAAATAATCGTTGGCAAGGTGGCAATGCCGACCGATCAAATAGAACAAATCACTTTGTTTCTGTTTTTAAAGCAATTATCAAGAAAGCATGATGATCTTGTTCGTATTGGCTCAAAGGAATTGATTTTTACCGGTGCGTGGGAGCGATACCATTTTGATGTTTTAATGCGCCATAGTGGCGAGGAATTAGTCAAAGAATGTCGCGAAGCCGTTGAATCGCTATATAAAAACCCCCACATAGACGCGACTGTCCGCAAAGTTTTTGAACGCTCGTATTTGAAAATTCTTGAGCCAAAAGTTTTAAGCTCGTTTTTGCAATACTTGAATGATAAATTTTCCGATGGTTTGGACTTGGGCGATTTTTACGAAAGTTTATTGCCGATTTTAGGCACGCAAAACGAGCTGGGACAATTCCGCACACCTCGCCACATCATTGATTTTATTGTTCGCGTTGTTGATCCAAATATCGGCGAAAAAATCGCCGATCCGGCTTGCGGAACAGCTGGATTTTTGGTCGCGGCTTTTAATTATCTCAAAGGAAAATACACTGATGAAAAAGGCAGATTGAAACTTAATCCGGAGCAAACGAAGAAACTTTATAACGAAACAATTTTTGGCTGGGATATGGAGCCGTTAATGGTGAAGTTTTCTCTCGCTAACTTGTATCTGCATGGCTTGAAAGTTCCAAATGTTTCGGAAAACGACACACTACTCAATGAAAATCTTTGGCAACATACTTTTGATATTATTGTCGCCAATCCGCCATTCATCACACCGAAGGGCGGAGCGCGCCGACATTCTCGTTTTGCTATAACTTCAAATAAAACGGAGGTGTTGTTTTGTGAGTATATGGTTCATCATCTAAATTTCAACGGCAGAATGGGGATAATCGTTCCGGAAGGAATTATATTTGACGCAAGTAAGGGTCATCAGGCGATCAGAAAGTTATTTTTAGATAATGGGTTATGGTGTGTGGTTTCACTTCCTCAAAAAGTTTTCAATCCATATTCACCAGTTAAAACTAGTATTGTATTTTTAGACAAAACCTTAAAGCCAGACCAAATTTTATTTTATGAAATAGAAAATCATGGCTTTACCCTCAATACTAATCCTGCGCCGATAGATAAAAATGATTTACCGAATGCCTTAGAGGTTATTAAAAAATATCGTGAAGATTTGCAAAATGGAAAACAGCCAAATATTGATGATGAAAAATTTTATACCATTGCAAGCAAGAAAATTATAGAAAGTAATACTACGAATTTGACTGGTGGCGTTCATCGAGAAAAGAAAATTAAGTCAAATGGCGCAATACCCATGATTGAATTGGGGCAAGTTTGTGAAATATACCAACCGAAGACAATCACCTCAAAAGAAATTAAAGAATCAGGAAAATACAAAGTTTATGGTGCAAACGGTGTTATAGGGTTTTACGATAAATACAACCATGAAGAACAAGAAATTTTGGTAACTTGTCGCGGGGCTACTTGTGGCACAATAAATTTTTCAGAACCACAGTCATGGGTTACCGGCAATGCAATGGTAGTTCACCCAAAAGATGAAAAAGTTTTAAATCAGCGATATCTGTATTTTGTGCTTGAAAGTTCAGATTTAAGTAAAACAATAACCGGAGCTGCTCAACCTCAGATAACAAGAGCTTCATTATCACCATTTAAAATTCCTCTTCCGCCTCTTGAAATTCAAGATCAAATCGTTGGCGAGCTAGAAAACTATCAAAAAGTAATAGACGGCGCACGAGCAGTCGTTGAAAGCTGGAAACCAAGTTTTGAAATTGATCCAAGATGGGAAATCGTAAAACTTAAAGAACTTGCTGATTTACAGAATGGCTTTGCTTTCAAGTCGGACGATTATGTAGAAAAATCTGAAGTTTTAAATTTTCGCATGAGCAATATAAGACCGGACGGAAGCGTTGATGTTGATTATAATCCTAAGTATTTACCAAATTCTTTCTATGAGAAATATAAAGATTTTGCTTTGTTTGATGGTGATGTCGTTATTGCTATGACCGATATGGCTGGTGATCCAAAAATCCTAGGAGTCCCGACCATTGTTGATTCCAAGGGGAAAAAATTGCTTTTGAATCAGCGCGTGGGTAAGTTTAAGGATATAAAAATTGATAGGTTGAGTATTCCGTTTTTGAAGTATGTATTACAGCGAGATGTGGTCAAGGAATACTACAAGAAACTTGGTGGCGGTGGTGTTCAAATAAATATCGGCAAGGATAACATTTTGAGCATTGAAATTCCTTTACCGCCTTTAGAAATTCAAAAGCAAATTGTCGCAAAAATTGAAGAGGAAAGAAAGGTTGTTGAAGCCAACAAAAAACTGATTGATCTTTTCCAGCAAAAAATTGAAGCGAAAATAAAGTCTATTTATGGATGAACTCACGGAAAAATTTGTTGAAAAAGCGATACTAAAACACCTCGCGCAAAAGGGCTGGGATTATAATGTCAAAACAAAAGGACTACACGAAAAAGGTTGCGATATTATCGTTACCGATTCACGAAACAAGAACAAAGCTCGCCGATTTTATATTGAGGTAAAGGGTAAATCTTATTCAAAATCTGCAAAATCGGTAAATGAAACAATTTGGCTTTACGCACTAGGACAGATCGTAACTCGCATGAGCGTAATTGCTCGGCACGCTTACAAATACGGACTTGGCTTGCCAGAGGCAAGTGCCAAAACAGCTTTACGAAGGATTCCATGGCAAGTTGCCCGACATTTATGTTTGTATATATTTTCTGTTGATGATAATGGAAAAGTAACGGAATATTCGCCAAAAGATTTTAAGAGATATGAAAGAAAATGATAATATCACAAAAAATCAGCACTATGTTCCACAATTCTATTTGCGAAAATTTGCAAACGATGAGGACAAGCTAGAAATATTAGATTGTGAAAGAAGAAAGGTTGTTGCTTCAAGATCTCCTAAAAGCGTTTGTAACGAAGAATATTATTACAGCGCGAATAATAAACTTGATGAAGTTAGCCAAGCATTAGAAAAAGAGTTTCAAAGGATTGAGTCCGATATTTCAAAAGTTTACGATAGCATCGCCAAAAAATTTGTTAATTTTGAGCAAATCGCGGAAAGCGACAAAATGCTAGTCGCGACTTTTATGTCGCTCCAGTATTTGCGAGGCCCATATATGCGCAAGCAAATACAGAGAATGAATGAGCAAATGATTAAACAGATTACAAAATTACATTTTGGCTCATCGCATATTCACAAATTTTTTGATCAGCATGAAAAAGAAACGGGCGAAAAATTAACAGAGCAACAAAGAAACGAAGTTATTGAATTTGCACAAAAGGGCGAATACAGAGTGGAAATGGGAAATGCGGCACATCTGCATTTGATTGGCGAGATGGAAGGATTTAGAAATTTATTATTCGGCAAGGAGTGGCAAGTTTATATTTCAAAATCAAGCAAAAAATTTATAACATCTGACAACCCTGTGATTGAGCTTTTTCCGGAATGGACGGGCAAATTTTTTTATGGCCCAACATTTTTACAAAGAACACACCAATTTTCTATGACACCAGACATTTTGATAGTTGCGACCGACCCAAGAAACCCACCAGAAATTGGAAAAGTCAAAAGAAAAACCTTATTTGATAATAAAGAGCATAACGAAAAAATATTAGAGTTAAATTTTCAACATCCGAGAAACGCTATTGCTTACGCATACGCAAGTAGTCCCGATTTATTGCAGGATATTGTTGACAGCGCGAATCTTTATGACAAGCAACAGCGGCGCGCCAGCTAACGCTGGCACAAATTCCGTCGGCGTCCAAAGCGAGGGCGAGGCGGAAGGGGGGTGTGGGGGGAATTCCGCCTCGCCCGAGCCGAAGCGAAGCCCCGCCGCCCTGCTCTTTGAGAGCAGACCGCCAAAGAAAAGTTTTGTTTTTCTTTTAGAAGAAAAAATCGGGCGCGCGCAAAAGAAAAATTGTGAACAAAACTTTTCTTTGTCGGAGCGAGCTTCAGCGAGCGGCGGCGGGGCGGAGCGTCAAAATTCAGCGTTCGGATTTTCGCTAAAAAAAGTTCGGATTTCGTTCAAGGTTCGGAGCCAACAATATTTTGGTGTTTAAGATCGACACACGTCCGGTTTCTTCAAAATTAGTGTTT
>MTKZ01002146.1_pt1 | contig 16477 bp, 13 predicted proteins | sample 1042781 | NCBI WGS metagenome assembly MTKZ01 (sample SAMN06212207, study PRJNA360539) | anaerobic digester metagenome | biome: Wastewater treatment plant; material: sludge; isolation source: anaerobic digester fed with sludge from wastewater treatment plant | place: Denmark: WWTP Viborg ...
CTCCATCTCTTTAATCAGACTCTTGGTTTTTATCACGCGGGAGTCGAAAGCAGCGGTGGCGTCACCAATTACTTCTCCCACAATGGCTTTCTTGAGATTCTGGGCCAGTGGGGCCTTGTCGGCTTGATTCCTTATTGTTTGGGAATACTAGCGATCTTCATTATTGATATTTATGTTGCCGTCAAGAACTACAAGGTAGGGATACCGGCTTTAATCATCTTTGGAGCGTTTTTAGGCTATACGATGGTGGAGACATCAACCTTATTCGATCTGACGATTGAAGGCGTGACAACGACCTCACTAGTGGCCCTTCCAGCGCTATCGTGGCTCTACGCTTATCGACATCCAGAGAAGAATAAAGAGATTGTGAAAAGCGCGGAAGAAATAGAATATGGAATGCCGCGCTACGACACGGCTAAATTTGAAAGACAAGAGGCAAAATATGTCGCTTTGTTTTTGGGCGTTACCACATTATTTGCTTTCTATGGTTTTTATATTAACGGACAAGGCATAGCGACCTATCTCTTATTTGTAACGTTGATGCTTGTAGTCTTTATTACCTTGCCGCGGACATTAGCGAACGCCTATCAGTTAAGACACAAAAAGCGAGGGGCAATCTTTGGATTACTATTCTCCTTTAGTGTGCTGATAAGCCTTGCGGCCTTATTACTCTATATCTTTACCACATCTCCATTAGTAGTCATCTTCGCGGTAAAGATACTTCTTATTAATCTTTTGTTAAGCGAGAGGTTCTTTAGAACTGAGAAACACCCATTTAAGTTATACTTAACTGATGTTATTGCTCGCTCCTTAATTCTTTTAATCGCGGTTATTATTTCTGGTTCTTTGATTGTCTTTTTATATCGAGGTCTTACCTGGTTTATCTTATCCGAAATCGCTGGTCTTTTCATTATCTTTACAGTTCCTTTTATTCGTGAGTTTGATTTAAAGAAGAGTCCGATTAATAAGAAGATGCTTTTGCTCTTTGGGCGAAGTATCGGTAAATAACAGTTATAAGTAATTGAATTTGGCGCAATCAATAAAACACTTCATTATTTATGATGTAGGTTATAAAAAAGTGTCATAAACGTAGTCACAATAATTCACATTGTCCGAAGTCGTTTTGACTACGATATCGATGATCAATCATTAAAACTTTAAGTGGTGGTAATGTATCACCTCAAATTAGTAACCAGATCTTTCTTTATTGGAGTAATTTCTATCTGTTTATTAAAAAAATTTATAAAAATAGTATTAAATTATTTTCCATCTTATCGACTAAATATTGAATAACCACAAAAACGTAACGTCAAAAAAAAGTTAATAACATCGTTTGACAACGTAGTTTTCTTCGTGTAAACTTTTATTATATAAATTTCAAATTTGGAGGATTTATGAAAGATAAAAAGAAATTTTCGATTTTAGTTGCCACTTCTTTTCTAAGTGTTTTCGGATTATTTGGTTTTCAGTTAATTAATTCAGCCGAGAACAATTTAAGATTTCCCGTTAGAGCGACAGTTCCAGGCGTCTCTTGTTCGGGTGCATCGTTTGGGGTTGCGGACACTGCAGATACTACGGATATCACTGCTAGTGAGTTCTTGGCTCGGTTTCCAGCCCAACGTATTGTATCAAGCATTTCAGGTATCTCTAAAATTTATGGTGATGGAAACCCATCTACCGAGAATTTGAAGTATGGATCAAGCAGTGCCCAAGGGAAGTTTACTTTAAATTTGACTAAATCTGTTACAGCCGTCAAGATGGGATTGAAAGCCTGGTCTGGTGACACTGCAAAGAATGTTATTGTTAATGAAATTGAATACACTGTTCCTTCGAGTACCGAATACACAGATTATGTCTTTGAATTTCCAGCTCCTACCAGCACTGTAACTTTTTCCGCCAAAAAAGCATCTAAAAATAGAGGCTATATTAGTTACATTAGTTTCTATTATTAAATGATTTACATTCAAATTTGTTTATTAGGAAGTTGTGATTAATTTTGACTACTCAAAAGTTTAATAAGGTCTAATTTCCAACCAACTAATAAAAGAAAGGTTTTGCAATAATAGATATCAGCGAGTTAGTTGCTTATTAGGAAGTAGGCCTTAGAACTGATTCTCGTCAAAGTCAAAATTACTTTACATTTCCAAGGTTTCTACGGCGAAGAGCGCTAGAAATCATCGCATACTCAAAAAATTAAGTTGGTCTATCCTCGGGGATTAATGTCAATGAAAAGGTGGTCGTAGACTCATAGCAAAGTTTATGAATATTTTTGACTCAATGAAATAAAAGGTGGAAAAAGGTGGAATCCTTAATTCACTTCGAAAATCTTTGAAATTAAAGGTGGAGACCTAGGAAGCAATTCCTAGGTCTTTTCTTTATGGGATTTTGCATAGGTTAAAATCAACATCGCCCTCTTTCTAAATCGTTCAAAATTACGAAAACCATAAGCTGCTTTGGTAATGGATTTGATGTGGTTGTTGATGGTCTCAGCAACTCCGTTGTGATAGCGAATATTGTTTTGAGTTTTGCTAAAAGCATTGGCAATTTCAAATCTCCATTTATGATAAGAACGACCCACTTCTTGAATGATTGGCGATTCACAGTTCTTTAGATTTGTGCTAATTCTTTCGATGAAATTTAGCGCTTCATCAAAGGTATATCGTAGTTGATAATTAAACAGATCTTGCAGTGAATTGTGAGCGGACCATAGCGAAGGATTAAGTTGAATGCAGCATTTAAGTAGTTCGTCATAATGAAACATTTGGCCGGTTTTTTGATGCGTATAGAAACGATCTGGAACCCTAGACCATCGACATAAAAAGAGCTTCCAATTCTTCTTCATAAAGTTATATTCGGGAGAGTTATTGTCAGTCATGAGGTTCATGGTGCGAACTCTTAAAACATTAATCGCGGTGGTCAGCAAGCGAATCACATGAAACATATCAACGATGTGAATGGCGGATTTGAAATAGTGAGAAACGATGGTTGAGTACCCATCATACATATCAGAAATGACGATTTTCACCTTATTTCTCTCTAAAATATTGATATTTGAGAAGTGTTCTCGTAAATAAGGCATTTGCCGAGAAATGATCACATCAACGATTTCACGACGGTGAAAGTCGTAAAGAATACAAACATATTTACGGTCCACATCAGTCTGAAATTTGATTTCATCGATACATAAAACTTCGGGAAGTGGTCGACGAGGAACAAACTTTATTTTCTCATCAAAGATTTGCATCACTCGACTTGTACTTAACCCATATCGTTTAGCGATGTCAGTGAACGTTATTTTTGATTGAAAATCATGATAGATGAGTTGAAGCGTTTGATTGCTCGTCTTCGCGTAAGGTTCAATCCCATTTAGGGAAGGAGTGAAAGTTTTACCACAATCTTGACATTTAAATCGAACCCTCTTTACTCTTAATGTGTCGGAAATGTGATTCGTTTCCGAGCAATTAAACTCAGCTGTGAAATACCCTTTCACATAGACATTGTTAGAGGGGCAAAAAGGACATGGAAGTTTGTCTTTCTTTTGCTCAACTTCATAGATAAAACCTGTGTCCGTTTTGATTGGCTCATTGACACGGTTGACAAAATTACTCGGATCTAAACCAAGTCTTAAAAGCATTGAATTATAATCCATAAAAAAACTCCTTTATATACCTTAGATAAAGTATACAAAGGAGTATCAAAGTGACCAAAGCTATAAAGAAGAGTGGGGAGTGACTATTTTTTGTCCCCACTTAATTTAATAGAACCTAAAAAGCGCGCTCATTACATTGTGGGCGCGCTTTGCCATGTCAATATTAAATTGTATTAACGATTATGAAAGTTATAAACTATAATTAATAAATTATGATAAATCTCCTCCGGCGAATCTTTATAAAAGATTATCAAAATGTCAGTGATGCAAAAGTAAGAACCTCACACGGAAAACTTGCTTCCTTTTTTGGCGTTATCACGAATGTTTTACTATTTGCTGTCAAACTCGTTTTTGGTTTGCTTGCTAGTTCGATTTCAATCATTGCTGATTCAATAAATAATTTATCGGATACCGGCAATTCTTTTGTAGCCCTTATCGGTTTTAAAATATCTTCCAAACCGGCGGATAAAGAACATCCCTTTGGCCATCAAAGACTTGAATACCTCGCTGGCCTTATTATTAGCATCGTTATTGTTGTTTTAGCCGGTAATATGCTCATTCAGTCGATACAAAGAATTATTAGCAATGAATCATCGACTTACACATTGTGGACCTTTATCATTTTAGGAATTGCAATCTTATTAAAAGTTTATCAGGCATGGTTTAACTACCGCGTTGGCAAATTAATCGGTTCAATTACTTTAAAAGCGACAGCGGTGGACTCTTTAATGGACGTCATCGCTACTTCGGCCGTTTTGGCCTCATCTCTGGTCTCGTATTTTGTCGGTTGGAATATCGATGGTTATATGGGCATTCTCGTTTCGATTGTCGTCGGTTATTCCGGTATAAAGATGATTAAGGAAACAATCGATCCTTTAATTGGGACACCCGCGGACAAACAACTAGTTAATAAAGTTATTAAAGATATATTATCTTTTGATGGCGTTTTAGGTGTTCATGACCTGCGCGTTCATTCCTATGGACCGACCAAGATTTTCATGTCGGTTGACGTCGAAGTGAACTGCAAAGACGATATTGTTTGTTCTCATGGCATCGTCGATAAAATCGAATCGTTTATCAAAGAAAAATATGATATTGACCTCGTCATTCATATGGATCCTATTGATCCGACTGATGAAGAGACAATTATGGTGATGGCCAAAGTTCAAAGCGCCTTAGTTAGTGTTGATAAGAATTTATCGATGCATGACTTCCGCATAATTAAAGAAAAGAATAAGAAGAAAGCTATTTTTGAAATCATCGTGCCTTTTGAGTTAAAACTCAGTCACGATGAGATAATTAGAATCCTTTATCAACAATTAGAAAAAGATGGTTTGACTATCGAACTAAATCCCCAATTCGAAACGCCCTTCATTGAACAATAATTAATTATTTATAAAAATATCTTCGCCCTGATTGTCTTTATATATGCGGAGATAAGAAAGGTCTCCGATGCTTGTTAAAAGAAAAGTCATTATCGATTTTATCGCTAAGGATGAAGAAGCTTTTAACAAAGTATATGTTGCTTATCGGAAACTTTTGTTTTTTATCATCATCTCGATTGTTAAAAACGAAACAATCACCGAAGACCTTCTTCAAGATACTTTTATTAAAGTATACGAAGCAGGAGAGATGATTAAAGATCCGAGCTCCTTTCACTCTTATATCACGATGACGGCGAAAAACCTCGCCCTCAATGAGCTTAAGAAAATGCGAAGAGTGGAAAGTTTAGAGCCCTTAATCGACATCTATGGCTACATTGAACAAAACTTCACCCTTCTTGATGAGATTGCCGACTATCTAAGCGATATCGAAAACACGATTGTCGTTTATAAGATCGTTCACGAACGGGGCTTTCAGGAAATAAGCCAATTAACTGATATCCCCGTATCGACTGTTTATCAAATCTATCAACGAGCTTTGGCTAAAATTAAGAAACAGTATGGAGGAAAAAGAACATGAATTATCGCAAGCATTTTAAAGAACAAGCTTCGCAAGTTTTAGATAAGAAAACTCCCGACCTTAATTTTGAAGGCAAGCTCATGTTTAGTAAGAAGAATACTGGTACACCAAAGCCTAAACTAAAATGGGCCATTTACGTTCCCGTCTTTACTAGCGTCGCAGCCTTAGGTCTTATCTTAGGTGTCGCCCTTTGGCCCAAAGGCTATGACGCCATGAATCCGCCTGATTACTATGTAAATGTTCCTGCGCAAAGAATGGGAGCAGACGACGAGTCCTCGTTACGTAATGACATCGGTTCAATCGATGTCTATAACAATTTTGTGTCCTCTGTTTCTCCGCTTGTTTTTAATGGTGAATTTGACGCGCGAAGTTTTTCCCCAGTCGATGCTTTCGTCAATGTCGCAATTCTTGCCTATGTATCAACAGGTGTTTCTCAAGAGGAAATACTTACGGCTTTAGGCGTGGACTCCATTTCAGAATTAAATCAAGTTACCAAGGACGTTATTGATGTCTTAGGAAGTGGGGCAGGTTATACCTTAAATTCCTTTTGGTTTGACGATGATTTATATGATTTAACTGATAATAGTGAAAACTTGCTCGAAGTATTATCGAATTATTACTACACGAATATTATCGCCCGCCGCCCAACAACTGAGTTAGTCAACGAGTGGCTCGATATCTATGTTCCTAAAGATCGTTTTCCAGTTATTCCTGAAGTTGAACTAAAAGATGGCGGTGTTGAAGCAGCAATTGTCTCTTCATATTTTGCCAAAGACACATGGAGTGATGAAAAACTATCCAAACAATTTGAAGATGAGTATAAAACGCACAATCATAAAATGACTTTTAATGGTCGAGATGAGAGTAAGGAGATTGACTATCTTAAGGTTGGTGCTCGAAAACTAGTAGCCGATAACTATATCGGTGCATCGCTATTTCTACAAGAGATGAAGGTGAATTTCTTTCTTCCGAATGTTGATACATCGATTAACGGAATCTTTAGTGATGTCCTAGCAAATAATCACCTCGATGATGATGCGGTCGGCATTCAGGCTCCCTACTTTAAAATTGATAATCGTCTTGATTTAATACCGGCCTACCGAACATTAGGTCTTAATAGTGTCTTTGACGTTGCTGCCGCCCAAGGACTAATCGACATACCTCTTGGCGAAAATCCTTTAGTGGTCACGAGCATTGAACAATTTTCGACAATGTCTTTTGATTTCGGCGGGCTATATTCGGCTTCGGTAACGGTGACGCAGATGGAACCGACATCGGGTGGGGATTTCTTTGATATCGAAGTGATTGTCTTTGATCGCCCCTTTGTCTTTACGGTCACTTATCACGATGCGACCATCTTGGTTGGTCAAGTATATAATCCCATTTACTAATATTTACTATATGGTTTTAATAATTTATTTGATTTGCAGAGAATATAGATCATCAATTATGTAAGCTTTATCTAATGCTTTTCTTGCGTCGTCGCTATAACCTGATTTGGAAAAGGCTTGATATGATGTTGGTCGTAGATGACTAGCATTTTGCTTGAAACTTTTTACTTCAGCGAGCCTAAACAAGTCGTTTGTCCATTTGCATTCATACACAACTAAGGCATTTTTACCTTTAGTTACAAGGTCGATTTCAACTTCGCGCTTTAAATCTTTGTTATTTCCCCAATAGCGGGCGATTTCAAAAAATGGATCAACTTTATTTATTTTATTTTTTTTGATTAAAAACTGTTTCGCAATTGTTTCGAATTTATTACCAACATATGTGCTTAAACTTGGAACGATAAAAGCGTCATAAAAATAGTTATCATCCATCAAGGCAATCTGCGATTTGTTTTTGTGAATAAAAAAGTAATAAAAATTAAAAAAATTATCCTTTATTTTGTAGATGGTTCTTTTCGAATTTATTTTTTCGCCAAAACAAACTTCCTTTTCTACAATATTCAAATCGCGTAAGGTGTCGATGTATTTTGAAGCAGTCCCTGTTTCTTTAATTAAAGCACTCTGTGCGATTTCGTTTAATTTTGTCGCACCACTGGCAATCGCAGAAATAATCATGCCGTAAACGCTGATAGACCGCAGTTCTTGTTTGAGGAAAAAATCGATCTCATCTTTGAAATCGGCGTTTTTGCCACTTAATAAATTAATTACGTTTTCTTTTATAGTTAAACGATCACTTATTCTAGCAAGATAGTGAGGGATGCCACCAAAAATGCTATAGGCAATAACTTTATCTTCATTACTATAGTTGGGATAAAAAGAAGACGCATCAAAATAATCAAAATCCTCTAACTTGATCTTAAAAGTTAGACGTCCGTATAAAGGTCGCTTATAAGATAAGACATCTTCAATCATTCCCACTTGACTGCCAGAAAGAATCAAAGTCATATTTGCCTCATTGATGACGTGATCAAGAATATTTTGCAGCATTGACTCGATGCCTTTTTCTCGCACAAAAAGGTAAGTAAATTCATCAATCACGACGAAAAGTCGCTCTCTTTCAGACTTCTTCTTAAGATAGGCAAAAATCATTTCTAATGAAGAAAATGATATTGGTTCATTAAAATAATTAGCTACAACTCGAGAAAAAGCTTCAAGATTATAGGATAAATCCATTTCGCTTGCGACAAAATAGATTCCTCTTCTTTCTTCTAAAATGTTTTTTAGCAATGTTGTTTTGCCAATTCTTCGCCGTCCATACAAAATACCAAATTCCAAATTGGAGCGGTCAATTCTTTTAATTATGGCTTTCTTTTCTTCGCTTCTACCGACAAACATAAACGTTCTCCTTATCTAACTGTATTACGATACACTTTATTACGATACACTTAATATACCAAACCCATTTTTCCATGTCAATACAAGAAATTAATGCTCCATTACTAAATGGCAAATACATTTGTTTTATATAGACGATCAATGACCTTCATTTTCCTGTTTTTGTTTCATTTGTTATCAAAGCAAAACATTAACTGTATTACGATACATTTTATTACGATACAGTTAATTAACTAATTAGAAGGCAGTGATTTACAATCTTTGCAAGTTTTAACAAAAAGGGCAGATTGGAAAAATCCTTTTTAGATTCTCGAGCTTATCGTATCGATAATCCGTATTCAGGGAGCGTATTATGCGACGGTTCGAATCCCATAAATAAGACAAACGCTTATAGATAAAAGGTTATTAAGACGATTTCTTATTTCAGTTTGTTTGACGAAATGAAATTAAAGTGCTACTTTATGATTGTAATTTCAGTTGCGAGGTGACCATGAAGAGATCAGGAACATATGTTAATAATTTAAGCGGTAAACTATCGTACCAATCTTTTAAGCCTAGCGATTTGCCGCCTTCTCCGGCCATTGTCGTTGATGCTAACTTAAATGAAACTCTAAAAAGCGCCTATCTCCTTCTTGGCAAATTGGATGGGGTCTCGGCCTTAATTCCCAATCAAGTCCTCTTTCTTTCGATGTATATTCGCAAAGAAGCCCTTCTATCAAGTCAGATTGAAGGCACTCAGGCCTCGCTTGATAATCTTTTCGATCCGCGGATTAAGGCAAATGCCAATCGCGATGTCGAAGATGTCATTCAATACTTGCATGCTCTCGAACACGCGAAAGCACTCATTGTAAAACTGCCTATTTCAGTACGCTTTCTGCGCGAGATACATCGCGTTTTATTAACCTCTGCCCGCGGCCAAGATAAGCAACCTGGTGAATTACGCAAAACGCAGAACTGGATCGGCGCTGTCGGAAGCGGTCTGCAAAGCGCCCGTTATGTTCCGCCGAATGTCAGCGATATGCAGCAAGCTCTCGCTAATTTAGAACGCTACATTCACGAAGAAGAGGGTACCGATCCATTAATCAAAATCGCCCTTATTCATTATCAATTCGAATCAATACATCCTTTCTTGGATGGCAATGGCCGCGTCGGAAGATTATTGATTACTTTGCTTTTAAAGCAATATAACTTACTAAGCCACAATACTTTATACCTTTCTTATTTTTTAAAGAAGAATCGCAGCGAATATTATGACCGTTTAACATGGGTCAGAACCAAAGACGATTACGAAGGCTGGATTCGCTTTTTTGTCACAGGTGTTATGGAAACCGCCATGCATGCCTTGCAAACCATTGATAGCCTCCTAAAACTAAGAGCCAAGAATCTTGAATTAATTGATAAGATAAGCGCCAAGCCCCGCAAGACGGCGCTTCTCTTGTTCACCTATCTCGAAGGTCAGCCGATTATCGATATGCAAACGGCGAGCAAGAATATCGGAAAAGCTTTTAATACGGTGTCCAGCATAGTCACAACCTTTGTGAAATTAGGCATTTTGCAGAAGATTGAAGGTGACAAAAGGTATCGCATCTATGCTTACGAGGAATATTTAAGCTTGCTCCGCGATGGCACTGAATAAATGATTCTCTTCAAGTGTTTTTGTCTTATTTATTCTAATGTGTGAATCTAGTTACTAAGTAATGTATAATCTTTGTTGCGAAAAGAGGTCGCATGGAAAAAGAAGGAATTAAGATTCTAGTCAAGAACGCCAAAGCTCACTACAATTACTTTCTGAGCGACTTTTTAGAATGCGGCATCGAACTAAGAGGCACGGAGATTAAATCCTTGCGCAGCAACGGCGCCTCGCTTAATGACGCCTATGTCTTTATCAGCAATAACGAAGCCTTTCTTTTAAATATGCACATCTCCCCTTACGATAAAGGCAATATCTTTAATCACGACCCCCTGAGGACGCGAAAGCTCCTCCTCCACAAAATCGAGATTACCCGCCTGCGGCAGAAGTCCGAAGAAAAGAGTTTCACGATTATTCCGACAAAGATATACCTCAAGCACGGCTTAGTCAAAGTCGAGATCGCTTTGGGCAAAGGCAAAAAGAACTATGATAAGCGCGAGGCCTTAAAGGAACGCGATGATAAGCGGATGATGGACCGCATCATCAAGAATAACGGCAAAGGCGACTAGTCATGCAAAGCATCAGTGACCTCCGCGCTTTCTTTGCTAAGCGTGATTTATCAAGTTATGACCGCGAGAACTTCGACCGCTTTTTAAAGGCCATTCGTTTTTCGTTTAGCGTACCCGCGATTCACATCACGGGGACGAACGGCAAAGGATCGACGCTTAATTATCTAAAAAGCATATATATGCACGCCGGCTACAAGGTCGGAACTTTTATGTCGCCTTATTTTGCGAGCATGAACGAGATGATTGCGGTGGACGATCAGCCCATCAGCGATAATGATGTCCTGCGCCTTTTTAACGCCCAGGAGGTAAACTTCCTTAAATTCCAATTAACTTCATTCGAGATTCAGACGTACTTAGCTTTTGCCTATCTCAATGAGCAAAAGCCCGACCTCGCCATCATCGAAGTCGGGATGGGCGGCTATCTCGACGCGACGAACATCTTTACGAATATTTTAGCCATCATCACCAGCGTCGCCCTCGAGCACACGAATTACTTAGGCAAGTCCGTCAGCGAAATCGCCAAATCAAAATCGGGAATCATCAAAGACCGCGCGCCGGTCCTGGTGGGTCAACTCGATGAAAGCGCGATGTACGCGATCAAAGAGACGGCCAAAGAATGCCGTTCGCCCTTCTTTATCGTCGACGATTATCATAATGATAAAGCCGAGGATGACATCACCTTTGATTACCGCCCTTATCACGGCTTAAAACTAAACACTAAAGCCAAATATCAGATCAAGAATGCCTGCTTAGCCATCGAAGCCACAAAAATCCTCGCTGGGACATTTAATGTCGCCGAAGAGGATATTCGCCATGGCTTAGCCATCCATCCCTTAGTGGCCCGTTACGAGCGCATTAACGAGCATTTTCTCGTCGATGGCGCGCATAATCCGGAGGCGATCGATAATCTCATCGCCACCATGCTAGAAACCGAGGCTAAACCGGTCCACGTCCTCTTCGCCGCCTTTCGCGACAAGAACCATTCGGCGATGCTGACTTCATTAAGCCGGGATGCGGCTTCGCTTACCCTCACGACTTTTGATCACAAGCGGGCGCGAACCAAAGAAGAGTATTTTTTGTATTTGGAAGAATACCCGTTTTACGATGATTACCGTCTGGCCATTAAAGAATTGCGCGAAAAGTATCCGCAAGATATTATTCTTATCACCGGCTCGCTATACTTTGCTTCGTTAGTAAGGCATTATTTATTGGAGTTACAACCATGAAACTCGACTCCGTCCAGAAGATTACCCTCTCCGGCATCTTTATTGCCTTGGTCATCATTTTGACCCGCTTTTTAGCGCTTCAGTATATTCCGATTATTCCCTTTGTCCGCATCTCCTTGGGACCGGCTTTAGTCATCTTTTCTTCTTTGCTACTCGGCCCCGTATATGGTGGTATCATCGGGGGACTCAGCGATTTCCTCGGTATCTTGCTCGTGCCTAATCCCCAAGGATTTATGATTAATCCATTTATCACTTTGATCTATACGCTTCTCGGCGTTTTACCATGGGTAACTTTATTTGTCATCAAGAAGATTAAGATGACGAAAAGCGCGCCTTATATCTTCTTTGGCGCGATCTTGGCCATCTGGCTTTTCGTCTTGTTCTTCCTGCTCTTTAATGACTCGATCACCCTTTATGGCGCGGTCTATCAGTTTAATACCTTAAGCAAGACTCTAATCATCGTTATTTCCTTTGTCTTATCTGTCCTTATGAGCGTTGCTATTTTCTTTACTAATCGCTATATAACAAAGAAAAACTTTAACAGCACTTTGCTGGCCACTCCTTATCAAGTGGCTTTTGTCGCTTTGGTCTCCGAAGTCCTCTTGATGTTATTGCTCGGGTCGGTCGTTAAGACTTACTTATTTGGAGTGAACTTCATGTTTATCTTTTTTGCGCAGGCGGTGGTCCTCTTTATTAATATTCCGCTTAATACCTTTGTGACATCTTACCTCTTAGTGTTGTCATCGAGGCTATACATTATGCACGAAGGAGATATTAGCAATGGATAACGAAGATAAAAAGATTGAAGAACAAGAGGCTCGCCCGGCGAAAGATCTTGAGATTGACGAGTCCTTATTAAGCGAAGAAGAAAAAGCCAATAACAAGATAAGATATCCTAAGGGGATGCTGATTTTCATTATCATAGTTATCCTCTTGATTGTCGGATTGTCTATCGCCGTCATATTGCTCTAAGCTGAGTGACTTTTAGTGGGCTTTTATTACATTGTTTCTGTTAAGGCATTTTGGTATACTTTAAGAAATATATAATATTTTTTAATTTTCAGGGGGAAAACAATGAAAAAGAAAACAAAAACAATTGGGGTGCTATTGACAGGAATCGCTTTGGCCGTCGGCATCGCCGTATCTGGCGGAGTTATTCATAATTCACATATTGTGGATGAAGTAAAGGCCGAAACCGGCACTATTACTCTGTCGAATATTGGCGCAGATGTTGGCGCATCTCTTAATGAATCAATTTTAACGACGACTGTCAATTCATACGAACTGAATTATTTGCAAGGAAAAAAACAAACCTCTTCCACCTCTCATGCTATTTTCTTGGCAAAAAGTACGACTCCGGCCGCTTTTATTTCAAATAAAACGGCCATACCCGGCGCAATCAATTCAGTTAAAGTAAGTATCTTATCTGGTGCGGCAGGTAAAACTACGTATTATTGTCGCTTTGGTACTTCCGAATTTTTATCAGCAGGTAGCGGTGGAACGGCAGTAAACATCACTGGAGGTAGCTCTTATACTTATAGCAATGCCGTTTCGGGCGCTACTTATTTTAGCGTTTCTCTTGGGAACGCAAATAATGGGCAAGTGCTAGCGCTAGAAATAAATTATGATTTGCCTCCGACAAAAGTACTCGATAATATCGAAATCACTAGCCCTCCCTCCAAAACATCATATTATTCCGGAGAAGCATTTGATTCATCCGGACTCGAGATTACGGCAAACTACGATGATGAAACCACGGCCATAGTGACACAAGAATGCAGTTTTACTCCAGAATCTTTGACTGTCGAAACAACAGCAGTGACAGCTTCATATACTGAAGCCGGAGTAACTAAGACAGCATCGATTAATGTAACGGTTTCAGCAAGAAATCTTGAATCTATTGAGGTTTCTAGCAATCCTACAAAAACGATGTATGTTGTTGGAGATTGTTTTGATCCCAGCGGCATGGTGATTACCGCCACATATGATGAAGGAAATCCAGTAGTTGGCTATACAAATTATTCTTATAGCCCAACTGGCGCATTAAGCGTTTCTGGATCCACTATGATTACTATTACATCATTAGAAAATTCATTGATAACAACTTCCTTGCAAGTCCAAGTTTCTGCCTTGACTTCAATGACAATAGTTGCTGATGATACGGGTGCTGCAACATCTGGTTACAATACTTATACATTTACCAAAAACGGTGTTGAATTCACAATGGTTGATATAATCAAAAACGGAAACAACATTCAATTTAAGAGTGACACTTTTTCGATGCATAACTCAACGGCATTACCTGGTTCAATTGTAGGAATTACTGTTAATCGTGCCGGAGGAACTCCTGATGCATACGACTCGTCTTCGGCGAGCTTCTCTTGGGAAGTTAATGGCAGTCTTGCTCATAATTTCTTTAGACTGTTTAATTTCACGGGAAGTAGCGCATTGACCTTTTCGAGTATTGAAATCGATTTTCTTTCTGAACCCGAAGCAAACGAAGACGCAATTTCCTGGGGAACAGATTTCTTAAGTGCAACAGCGTCCGGATGCTCGGCTTTAGATCAAAGCCAATTACTGACTGCTTGGAACGGATTAGAAACCTCATACAATGCTTTGTCAAGCGAAGCAAAAGGTTATTTGACTTCCTTGACTCCAAATGAAGCCGGTAATGACGCCGAGCACGCTGTTGCTCGTTATGTATTTATCGTCACAAAATACGGAGATGTGACATTCAATGACTTCATGAATCTCGGCATTTCCTCAAGTTCAAATAACATTAACGAGATAGGAAAAAACACTCCCAACATAGCTATCATTCTTATCGTAAGTTTAATTGGAGCCTCGGTTTTGGTCGGTTATAGGCTGATGCCGAAAAAGAAAGAAGATTAATATTCTTATTAATTGTTAATCAAATAATTTATATCAAATATTAAGGCGAGGGTAACCACGCCTTTTTATTTAAAGCACTAGCTTATTATTAATAATAAAATGTGCTAATTTGCAACAACGGCCCATTCGTTTTCCGCATTGATAAATGTTTACAAAATCACTAAACTCGCGGCGGACTCTAATATGAATTATGTTGTTTATGTATATACAAATTGAGTTTCACGATTTTTGACAACAACCCGAAATTTTACAAAGTAAAAATTTAAAAAAGTTTGATTTTTCTTTCAAAAAAGCCCCTTTTTGGGATAATTTTTATGAGTCCGCCAAGATTCACTAAAATCAAAACCAAATGGAGCTTTTACTATGATTAATTTTAACAATCTAGTTCGAGATTTAAAAGTCGAATTATCAAATTACCTTTTAGGTAATATTTTAGTAAATATTGATAGAAAGACCACAAAATTTGTTTATGATATGGTTTGGGGAATATTGTCTTCCGGCAGTTCAAAAATTTCAAAAATCGGAAGATACTTATTCGAACAAAATATTCACGTTACCGAAAACCGTTTAACAAAAAATCTAATAGACATTAATTTGGAATCAGTAAAAGAAAATTATTGGAATTTTATTTTTAATAGAGAAGCGAAAACAAATCCAAATATTTTGATTGATGAAACAGATATTGCTAAACCATTTGGACATGTTTTTGAAGGTTTATTTTTCATTCATGATGGGAGCAAAGAAGGCAAGCCAAGAGAGAAAGGCTTTCCTGTTACCGGTATTGTCACATTAACCGATGACAATTTTATTTTGCCGCTTGTAACAAACATTTATTCAACACAAATAGCTGGCTACAAATCAGTAGGATTAGAAACAAAACGGCATCTCGACAAAATCTTTAAATCCATCAAAATCCCGGAGACAACAACATTAAGTTTTGATCGTGGATACGATGGAAGTTTGTATGCAGAATACATTAGAGAAAGACAACAATTTTACGTAATTAGAGCTAAAGAAATGCGAAAATATACAACAAAACACGGTGTTTTTACAATTTCTCAACTATCCGAACGCTATAAAGGAAAGTATGAATTTACTTACAAAAACAAACAAGGAATTACTATTTACGCAAAAGCTTCTGCTGTTGAAGTAACGCATAAAGATTTTAAAGAAAAATTTTGGATAATTATTGAAACGATTTTTTGTGAAAATGATGCAAGAGCTTATTTAACAAATATCGACTGCTCAACTAAAGAAGGAATTATCAAAGCCTTGAAAGCATATCGATTGCGATGGCGTATCGAGGAATATTTCAGATTCATAAAACAAGAATATGAACTCGAAAAATACATGATTAGAAGTTTGGCAGCAACAAACAATTTATTCTTTTGTATAAATATTTGTGTGTCCTTTTTAACTCACATAATACAGTGCAACAAAAATTTGTGGTCAAAAATAAAAGAAGTCTATCAGCCATTAACTGATTTGGAAAAAGAAGAAATGATTGAGAAAAAATATGGTTACCATGGCATTGATCTCTACAGAGCAAAAGAAGGCATAAGAATGATTTTAGGTCACACCAAAGGAAGACCAAACATTCCTGGAAGGTGCAGAAAACAAAAATTTGAACAAATGAATATTTTTAATCAATAATTTGAAGTTCTATGAACTTATAAATTGGCAAAATCGTGAAACTCAATTATTCTTTGTTTTATTTCTTGAGCGCTTTTGCTAAAATACACTTGTATCGAAAGATACTTATT
>MTKZ01027104.1_pt1 | contig 16476 bp, 12 predicted proteins | sample 1042781 | NCBI WGS metagenome assembly MTKZ01 (sample SAMN06212207, study PRJNA360539) | anaerobic digester metagenome | biome: Wastewater treatment plant; material: sludge; isolation source: anaerobic digester fed with sludge from wastewater treatment plant | place: Denmark: WWTP Viborg ...
GTCCCCCGGATCACCGGTTCATGGTTGGTGGTGAGCCAGATCTTCGCGGTCGGGGTGAACTCGAATTCATTCTCATAGAGCCTCCGGACGGTGATGGCATACTCCCCGGTCAGCTGCTTGATGATGGACTCGGCCAGGCGTGCACCGTCCTCTCCTTCACTGGCGGTCGCCATCCGTGCCCCGGCCATCCGGGCAAGGTCGGACCGGATCCCTTCGTACCGGTGGACCATGAGCGATTCGGCGGCGATATTGACGGCATAGTCGCCAAGGATCGCGGCGAGGACTTCGATGGTCTTTGACTTCCCGTTCTTGCCTTTTCCAAACAGGATGAACAGGAGCTGTTCGGGGTTCGCCTGCAGGAGTGAGTACCCGCACATGGCCTGGAAGCCGCTGATGTACTCGGCATCCTGGTCAAAGATCAGGTCGAGATGGGCTCTCCACTGCGGGCATTCAGCGGAAGGGTCGTAGGCGACGCCGCAGCTCCGGGTCAGCAGGTCCTCTCTTTTATGTTCCCGGAAGGTGAGGGTGTCGAGCTCGAGGGTGCCGTTCCGGCAGTTCAGGAGGTATTCCCGGGCATCAAAGGCGTCGAGCTCGACTGCCGCAAGCGGGGTGGCCGATTCGATCATGGCTTTTCGTGTCCGGAGATTCTCTGAGGTGATCGCCCACCGGGCGAGGGATTTTGCCTGGTCCGGGGTCGGTGCATCGCGGCTTTCATCGTAGATGCTCCGGGCCACCCGGGTTGCCAGGAGATACATCCGGTTCGAAGAATCCTTCTCCCAGAGTGCACCGTTCCAGAGGTACCAGGAAGCGTTTGTCGAACAATACCGGATATCGTCACCAAACCGGGCAACGAGCCGTTCTCCATTGCCGGCATCGGTCAGGGCGTAGTCCCGGGGAGGGGGAGATTGGTTCTCCCGTTCCGCATACGCCGGTTCATGCATCCTCCGGAGTTCCTGCCACCGCTGCCGTCCTCCTCCGCACCCGGCATGGTGGCAGCCGGCGTGGATGGCCCCGTTCTCAAACTGGATGACAAATGCCCCGTCCTTGTGGGCGGTGGTGAAGGGGCATTCCTCAAGGGTGAAGAGCCTGCCTCCTTTCCAGGACTTCACGGCGCTGACCCTGATGCCGTGCTCCCGGAGCCATGCGTCGAGGTCAAGGGGAGCCTGGGGGTCATCGTAGATTTTTATGTTCGGGGATCGTCCTTCGGGCGGTTTTTGATCTGCTCCCTTTGCAGCGAGGTCTTTCAGGAGCGTTATCGACACGATGCCTGTTTCTTCGGGGACAGAGATGATCCGGGATCTCCGGTGGGGTCGATCGGCGGTGGCATCCCCTTTCCGGGAGACGGTGCCGTAGAGCTTCCAGATCCGGGCTGCATTCGAGACGGCGGTGTCGATGGTGCAGGTGCTATCGTTGAAACGCTCTGCAAGGGCCGCGAGGCACCGCTGGACGAGATCCCGGCTGGTCTCGTCGTTTGCGAGATCGATCCGGTAGAGGAGGTGGGCGCCGTTCCCGGAGTCTGCCCGGACCGGCTCCGGGAAGCTCTGGTCTTTGAGCCACCCGGCGACTTGTTCTGCTTTGTTCAGGGCCTTTGCGTGTTCCTCGTCGGTTGATGAGACTCCGCCGGGCCGGACCGGGTCGATGTCCACCGGGAACCACCGCCTCCGGATGATGTCGGCATCCGCGGTGGTGGAGTCTTTCCGCGAGAGGTGCATCTTCACCCGGTTCGACCGCCGGGCCAGCAGGGCCGGGTTCAGCTCGTTCAGGGTAAGGTAGATGCCGTGGACGTCGGGCAGGTCCAGAAGTCCGGCTGCTGCTGCAAGGAGGCGGGGATCATCGAAATACCCGCTGTGGGTCCCGTCCTCGGCGATGGCCCGGATCTCGACCACGCCGCCCGGGGCAGTAAGCAACCGGACGGCCTGTTCTCTCTCATCCATGGGCAGCCACCTCACGGGGGTCATCCCTACCATACTCTTTCCCATAATCCGGTGCATCCCTGACCGCCGGGTTGGTGCTGCTCCCCGGGATTGCCCTGATCCCACGGGGGAGGATCTCGTAGCATCTCCATCCGTCGCCCCGCACGAGGATCCAGCACTCCTTCCGGACCGATGATCTCGGTGAAAACGCCCTCATCCGGGCCAGTTCTTCTCCGAAATGGACAGCGACCTGGTGTGCGGTGTTCAGTCTCTTATGGCTCCGGCGGACCATCAGCACGAGCAGTTCGCCTTCACGGACGGCGAAGAGATCCGGCGGGGGATTCCGCCGGTACCACAGGCTCACATCCCAGCCCTGCTCTTTCAGGAATCGCCGGGCCTCGTGCTCGGCGGCATTTCCCCACCGGTAACGGTCATCGCCACCGGGGGAGGGCTTCATGTTGCGTCTCTCAGGCGACTCCTCCGTGATGCAAGGTACGCGGTCACTTTCGGTTCGGGGTGCGGGACCGGAGGAGCCGGGTATTCCATCCGGCTCGGCCACCGCCTTTGTTGTCGGTTCTTCTTCCTGGTTCATGGGTTTTCACGTTTTTTCCTATTGTGTCAACAATGTCGGTCGGGAAGCAACGCCCTGGCTGTTTCTTCTGGTTCTCTGGCTGGAGTATCGGCTCGCGGAATCTGTTTTCCCAGGATCCTTTAACAGCCCTTTCAGGCTGTATCAGGTCGGTAAGCCGGTGCACCAGCCGTCAACGTTGGCGTGAGAAGAGGGGGATTGGTGTTTTGGATAACGGTGAGGGAATCATCCGATTCGATGATCCCGGTTCAGGGTACTGCACGACCGGCGGGTTTCGGATGATCCCGGCCAGCCCTTCCACGATAAGTGAGGTCCGGACGAGGAAGGTAGTGAGCACTCTTTGTAAAAACGGTGGAGCGCCCATCTTCCGCGCCATTGCGGCCAGTCTCGTCAGGAATTCCCGATTCATTGGTGCAGGAGTAAGATTTGCGTGATTGGATATCAATTTGACTGAACCGGGAGGTTAGGGGAATGGAGGAAATGGGAATCCTATATGGTGGGCATAATCAATCGCACCTAGTGACAAGAGTGTCGGAATTCCGATTTATTCCACAAATGCTACTAATGCATTGAGTCAAAATCCCAAATAAATTTGGATTATGTTATTCAGTATGATTTATCAATTATGGTGGATGAACATGAATTGGTATGCTTGAAAATTTCCCATCATTGAACCTAATTTCTAACATTTTTATGCTTCTGCTTGTATTATTATTCCTAACAATATTATTCGCTTATGTTTTCTATATTTTAATAGTAGTTATCTCTGAATCAGTTACTCATTTGACCCTTTATCATTTTTTAATCCCAAATAATTGGCCAATAGAAATAGATCCGATTTTTGGGGAATATTTTTGGGAAAAATTTCAAAAGGTTTTCATCTGGAATCTTTTACTGGCTATAGTACTAATGCCAAATTTTTTCATAATTTTTGACCCAAAATTATCATTTCCATCCAAGGGAATGACTGAAGCGGATTTTGCTTTTATTTTAGCATTATGTTTAATTCCAGCTTTTCTTCTTTCGCTACGAATTCTTACAAATCCGACGAAAAAAGGATTTCAATTTCTAGAAATGATTCATCTAAATATCCGAATCAAAGAAATCGATACGATTAAGAGAATCAAGGAACGTATGGCTTCTTTTTTTTCTTCATTTATAATTGTCAATATAATAATTTTAATTGTCTATATTATCTATGAGATATTTAAATCTGGTTCTAAAATGGATATTAGCCGTTTTTTTCCATCTTTGTCTTGGGAGATAGTATTAATTTTAATTTTAATCGAAATTGTGATTATATTCTTAACTACCCTTTTCGGAGAGATTTATTTGAAACATATGATTCCGATTGACCAGGAATAAATAAAATTCAAAAATAGGCCATCGCATCAAATGAGGGACATAGTGTCGCTAGCTTCATTAAGCTTTGATAAAATTTAGATAGATGTTTGATAATCAATAACATTCAAATGAAAAAATATTCCGAATCCGAAATCCATTCGGGTGAATCAGCAGTCATTTCCATGATTCCAAATGGAATGGGTGAAATTTTTATTAAAAAGCAATTAAAAGCTGATTCAGACAAATATCAAAGGAAACGATTCTTAAATGAAATTAACATTTTAAGTAAAATTAAGTCCGATTTTCTGATTCCTATGTTAGATTATGATACCGATGGTGAGTTCCCCTTTTATATTATGCCAAAAGCGGATATGAATTTGAAACAATATTTACAAAATAAATTCGGATTTTCAGAAATAGGTCTATTTGAACAAATTGTCCAAGGACTTAAAATATTACATTCCGCTAATATTCTTCACCTAGATCTAAAAACTGATAATATTTTGATTTTTAATATCGGAGAAGGAGAAATTGTTGCAAAAATTTCTGATTTGGGCCTCGCAATGCATATAGATGAAGTGAAGAGTGCCGTAGAAGATGGATATGGATGGCATGGAACTTTTCCGTATATACCATATAGAGACTTAAAATCAATAAGAAATGCTGATTTTTCGAGCGATATCTATAATCTTGGAAGAATTCTTCATCGTGTTTTAACAGGTAAAGAATGTACAAGAAATAGTGAGTTTCTGACTGAAGGGGGATATTTTTCGATAATAATTAGAAGAGCTTACTTCGAAGATACTCCGTATTATCATAATATTGACGAATTTATTTCTGATTTTAACGAGGCTATAAGATTCGAAAAAATGTTCAATAATAGTATCAAATCAGGATAAAAATACCATGTAGAGATGAAAGGTTGAGAGAGATTGGAGGCAAATTGTTCGGAAAACTCCTAAAAAGTTTTTAAAAAGGATTGTCTCCTTTAACTTAAGGCTGGAATAGTTCTCAGCGAAAGCCCCAAGTGCCCCAAACATAATTCTGGACTTCATAGCGGGGGGTCCCGGTCAGCATGCCTAGTGTATTGCGGACCTGGGTGTGGTAGAGTGAGGTGCTGTTCGGGATTATGGTGATTGAGCAGCCGTTTCGCGCTGGGGCGGGCATGATGGCGAGGGATTGGTGGGGCATTGGCGTATAGGTAAGATGTTGGTGAAGGATCTGAAATTGTTGAACAAGGGGGGTGGGGGAAGAATATTTAGAGTCAGTTAGAGGAAAGTCAATGAGGAGAGGTGTTTGCGGGGAATGGAGGGGGGTGATTTTTTTATTTGAATAACGGCAACTTATTTAGATTAAGAATCATATTTACGAAATTGTAACGTGCTACCTATGCCTCGGTATGAAAAATATATGGATATTCCAGAATTTGTTCCAAGAATAGAATATCTACACGTAAAAAATTATAGAGCATTGAACGATCTTGAATTGAAAGATTTAACCCCACTTACAGTTTTTCTTGGTCCGAATGGAAGTGGAAAATCCACAATATTCGATGTTTTTGCTTTTTTATCAGAGTGCTTCACAGTCGGATTACGGAAAGCATGGGATAAACGTGGTAGGTTCAAGGAATTACGAACCAGGGGATGCACAGGGCCGATTGTAATTGAATTAAAGTATCGAGAAAAAAAGGATACTCCTCTTATCACTTATCATATTGCTATTGATGAAGCTGAGAAGGGACCGTTCATTGCCGAGGAATGGTTACAATGGAGAAGAAAAGAGGCCGGAAAACCATGGAGATTTTTGGATTTTAAGAATGGCTCCGGTCAGGTCATAACCGGAGATATGCCAGATGAACAAGATCAGAGAGTGGAAGAGACTCTTGATTCACATGAGCGATTAGCTGTCAGTACACTTGGTCAATTGGCTAAACATCCACGGATAAGTGCCTTAATGCGCTTTATTTCAGATTGGCATCTTTCATATTTAAGTGCCGATGCAACTCGAGGAATACCGGAAGCGGGACCGCAAGAAAGGTTGTCATCGACCGGTGATAACTTACCAAATGTAATTCAATATTTGAAAGAGCAGCATCCCGATCGCTTAAGTGAGATATTGTGTGTACTTTCAAAAAGGGTCCCACGGCTTCAGACTGTGGATGCGGAGCTTCTCGCTGATGGTAGACTTCTTTTACAAATTAAGGATGCACCCTTCGAACGTCCAGTTCTAGCAAAATTTGCTTCTGATGGCACATTGAAGATGCTATCCTATTTGACCCTTTTATACGATCCAACACCCCCCCAGTTGATTGGAATTGAAGAGCCCGAAAATTATCTGCATCCAAAATTATTGCCCAGTCTTGCAGAAGAGTTTCGCAGTTCGTCATCAAGATCGCAATTGTTAGTAACCACACATTCTCCCTATTTCGTAAATGGACTGAAACCTAAGGAGCTTTGGGTTCTCTATCGTGATGAGAAAGGATATACCCAAGCAAAATGTGCAAACAACATGAAGGGAATCCCAGAATTTATTGAAACTGGAGCACTTCTTGGATCTTTATGGGCAGAGGGTTATTTTGAAGTGGGTGATCCGCTCACTAATGCAGGCGGTCCAAAAATTACGAAACAGATTCAATTAACTTTTAATGAGGGATAGAATGCATATCGAATTTTTAGTTGAAGAACCCTCAATAGAAGCTGCTCTGAAAAATTTACTTCCAAAGATGCTCGATCCCAAGACGTCTTTTGCAATTCGCGTTTTTCAGGGAAAACCGGATCTATTGAAAAAGTTGCCAGTTCGTCTTCGTGGTTATAAAAAATGGATTCCTGAAAATTATAGAATTGTTATTCTCATTGATAGAGATAAAGACGATTGTTTACGATTAAAACGAAAAATTGATGAAATGGTGCTAGAGTCTCAATTAGTGACTAAAAGTTCGGTTTCCCAGGGTGAGTCATTTCAAGTCTTGAACCGGATTGTCATTGAAGAACTAGAATCTTGGTTTTTAGGAGATCCGACCGCTGTTAAAGCAGCATATCCTGAAATTTCAAATAATTTTGTTAGAAAACAAAGATATTCGAATCCCGATACAATATCTGATCCCTGGAAAAAATTAGAGACCATCCTGAGAAGATATCATTATTATCCTGAAGGTATGCCAAAAATTGAAGTTGCCGATAAAATCTCTTATCATATGTTTCCTGAAAGGAATCTATCATATAGCTTCCAAGTTTTCCATTCAGGTCTTGTATCGATCCATACACATTAATTTTTCACAGAAAATCACAATAAGTCCCGCAGGATGATTTCATTAATTATCTGGGCTACACTCCCGATATATACTCAACGGTGTTATTGAAATAGCAGGGAATTTTACACTAGAAGCAAAATTTTGGACATTGTCGAGTGCCAGGATTACATTTTCTATCGAATCTTCCATCAAATTTCCAGAAGGAAGTATAATTGAATTTGAAGTTGTTTTCTTTGGAAAATTAATCTGACCTAATGTTATCCAATTGGCATCAATGTCACATCCATATTTTTGGTAGATTGCCGAGGACAATTCATTGAAATATTTCGGATCTGCAAGACCAATAAAGAGGTTCCCGGGTATGCTCACGTTGGGGACGATTTTTATTTTTATTATTTCACCAAAAATTTGTTGTATCAATTTTTGCATTTCTTGTAGTTTCAATTCCTTAATTTCTTTCAGACTTTTTTCATGTTCTTTCTTTTTTTCTCCTCTGGCATGTTGATCTTTGATTCCTGCCAATTCATAATATTGAACTGTTTTAATGACATTTTCGAAATTGCCCATCCAACTTAACATCCAACGATAATCCATTAATCTTAAAAATCCTTTAATCTTAACAAACTGTCCGTCGTAAAAATTATTCTCTTTCCAATCTTCGTTGCCAGTCTTCGAATCAAAAACATGAATGAATTTATCTTCCGACAATTTTTCTTCAATGAGTGAATAAACAAAATGGTGGAGACTTCGTGTTTCCCCTTCTGAATGAAAATAGCGAATGTCATGACCTGTTGAACCCTTAAAAAATGCGAGGTTACCTCCAATTTCTGTATTTTTAGTATCCTCATGCCCGCTTGAAATTTGTTTCTCTCCGGGTATACCTTCAAGGATTTGTGCCGCAATTGAACGGACTCTATCCCAATCTAAATAGATGAAATCTCGATAAATAATCCTCTCTTTCACGCAGAATTATTCATTGAAATATTATAAATAGATAATTATCGCGGTGTGAAAATGTTAAAGACTTTTATTTGGACTTATATTATCATTGAGTGTCAGAGAGTTACGATGAAATAATGAATTAATGCAATAACGCCTTCAGCTCCTCCACCTTCCTCCTGATCTCATCCTCCATATCCCCAATCCGCTGAAGAATGACCTCCGGCTTTTCGTACTGGACCTCCTCATACTCAATCTCCTTGTATCGGGAGACCGTGAGATCATATCCGTTCTCTTTAATCTCACTCACGGGAACAAAGAAGAATTTCTTTTTCCGGTCAACAGGATTCTCTTCACGACGCTTCTTGAAGTGCTCAATCACATCCGGGATATCGCCTTTTCCATCGATGAATGTCCGTTTATCGTCGAGGGAATATCCATCTACCTCCATATCATAGAACCAGACTCTTTCGGTCGTTCCACCCCTCGTGAAAACTAAAACAGCGGTGGAGACTCCGGCATACGGTCTGAATACGCCGGACGGCATCGAGATAACGCCCTCTACCTGGCAGGTCTCGAGTAATATCTGCCTCAGTTTCTTGTGGGCATTAGAGCTACCGAACAGAACCCCATTAGGCACAATCACCCCACATCTTCCACCGACCTGGAGCAGTTGCATCATTCGTTCAACGAAAAGGAGTTCCGTTTTGGTGGTTGAAAGGGTAAGCTTGTCGTTGATGTCAGTCTTGTCGATACTTCCCTTGAACGGCGGATTCGCGAGGACAACAGTATACCGGTCCCGTTCCTCGAATCGTTTGGACAGGGTATCCATGAAGGCAACATTCGGCGCACGAATTCCGTGGAGGACCATGTTCATGAGCGATATCCGGATCATAGTCGTATCGAAATCAAATCCATAGAGCGTGTCCGTCCAGAGCTTATTCCAGTGCTCCGGGTTGGTGATCCGGTCACCAACCAAGTTGTAAGTCTCCCCTTCTTGGTCCTCCTGTAGGAGATCCGGACTGGTATATTTTTTGATGATATACTCATATGCGTTGACCAGGAACCCGGCCGTTCCGCAGGCAGGATCACAGACCCGGTCATTAATATCAGGATCAACGAGGGCAACCATCATTCTGATGATATGACGGGGAGTCCGGAACTGTCCATTCTTCCCGGCCGTTTTGAGTTGGGAGAGGAGATATTCATAGATGTCGCCCTGGGTGTCACGGTTCTGTGCAGTGATATTCATCTCATCCAGAATCCCGACCGCCTCCTGGAGCAGCGAAGGCTTTGGGATAACAAAGATGGCATCCTTCATATGCTGGGCGAAGAGTGATTTCTCACCGTTATGAAGATTCTGAATGAAGGGAAAGACGGTATCCCGGACATGAGGGAGCATCTTATCAGCCGAGAAATGCTTCCAGACTGACCATCGACAGTCATCATGACCGATAAAGACTGAGGTATAGGGAATATTGTTCGCTCTTGCCCGGTTCGCTTCCTGCAAGTCCGTGTCTTCGAGCCGTTTCATGAAAATGAGATAGGACATCTGCTCGATAGATTGGAGAGGATTTGACATCCCACCACTCCAAAAGCGGTCCCAGAGAATGTCGATTTTTGATTTTAATTCGGGGGCCAGACGCATTTGTTTTAATCTCCCGTGAGGTGTTTGCCAAGGATTGTGAGTAATGAACCTACACTGGCTCCCAGCATGAACGCAAGAGTTGAGACTTCAAATTTGTTATAGAATGTCAATATTACAATAGCAACTACGATCAAAACAATCGCAAATACTATTGCTATACTTATGTAGAGCCGATCTTTTGCATCGATTTTTATTTCTTCGATTTCTTTTTGACGATTCTCGAGATATCCAGATTTAATGATTTCAGCAAGTTGAATAACGCTAGGATGAAGTTTTATTTCATTTTGTGATTGAGCATCGGTTTCTGATTTTTCTAGTATGGTGTCCATTGGTGTGCCTCTCAATATCAGTTTAGTTCACCTGTGAAAGATTTTGTCATCAATCCTTCGAATAATCTTTCAATATTCTGGTTTGACTCTGATTGATTTTCACGCATCTGTTCTTCTTTTTGAACTATTTGCTCGAAATGTCTTTGTAAAGAAATTGGGGGGAGGATTACCGAAAAATTACTAATTTGTGAATAATTGAAAGCTTGCCGTGTCGCACCTGATTGATTTATAAAGATTTTATTCTGATATGATGGGAAAGATATCTGATAAGATAGAAATCTTGGGAGTATTTTTTCCTTAATAGGTCGAATAATACAAACATGTTGATTTACATTCGCAGAATCATCTTTACCCTGATACCATGCCACTCTTCCAATAGATGCACCAGTGATATTGAATAAAACATCGCCATTCTTTACCCAAGAACGCTTCATATCCTGATGAATATTTTCAGGAATAAAGGCGATACCATCGCGGATTAGGCGATTCATATGGACATTTTGGCTCCGAATAAATTCAATGCCAGACCTCTCATATACTTCAGCTCCTCCTCGTGGAGTTGCTCCACTTGATACCTTGGTTGTAATATGCCCAATTAATTCAACCTCCCACCCTTTCTCATTCCTCACTGGGTCCCCGAACATCTCGTAGAACACGCTCTGCAGCAGCTTATGCGTCTCGGCATCGGCCTGCGCCCGGAGTCGTCGCAGGGCATCCGCCTGTTCGAGTATTTCGACGATGCGGCGTTGGATGGCGAGAGGGGGAAGGGGTATATAAAAATCCTCAATTACTTTTGGACTAATATTGGGCTGGGCTCCTCCATAGGCTCTTTGTAATATTTTTTCTTTAATAATTTTTAAAAAAAAGAAAATATAGTCGGATTCAACAATTCCGTTATTATTTATCGATACCTTTCCGACACGTTGATTCAATAAAGCAGGAAAATTATTAGTGTATTTACCAAATTTTCCCGTAGTAGCACCTGATAAGGCTATTAGAATATCATTTTTTTTCACTAAAAAATCTGAATATTTTCTCTCATAAATCGGATTTAAAAAGACAGTATCATTTTCAAATGATACAGAAGGTTCCGAAACATTTGAAATTCTTATTAGAGGGATTCCTGCATCTTTATACTCTTCACTCTTAAATGCATAGCCCCCCGTTATTGAGCATATTTCACCTAATTTTTTCCATTCCCACCCGGCCGGCAAATCCTTCTTCTCCACTCCTTACGCCTCCACCCTTACCAGTTGCCGTTCCACTCGTCCACAAATCCCTACAAATGCCTTCAGGTCATCCTCGGAGAACATTGGCATTGGCACACTAGCACCAAGATTCGTGAACGGTGGCTCGTAGAAATCCCTGAACTCAATATGATGATTCTTCGCAAAGACTGATTGGATCATCCGGATGAAAGTAAGCTGGTCGGCCGAATACTGCCGGTTCTGGTCGATCATGAAGGTCTGGAACGCATCACGAATGAGGGTCTCAGGATCCGGCTGCTCATAGAGCCCGAGCACCTGCCGGATGAACCGGACGAGAACCGAGTCCCTGGCAGATGTCCCGCCAGTGCCATACTCTTCGCCTTCAACCTGCTCGCCGAACTCTGGTCCAAGGAGCGTCTCCTCAAGCGTTACCAGATCATCGTGTGTCAGAGTCTTATTCTCCCGGATTTTCACAATTGCCGGGTTACGGTCGGCAAGTGTCCTGATCCGGGCCTCAACCTGCTCCCGATACTGGGTGATGTGCGCCTGTTCCTGCTCCTCACGGAGAGAGATGATCTTTCGCTGCTCAATCGGGTCGGTCATATCAATGATAATCGTCCGGGAGGGTTCCTTCTGCATGTAGAGCATGAGGGGACCAAGATCGGTCATTATCTTCTGACTATCATCATAGCTGAGTGAATTCCAGAACGAATGCGATAGTACTTCCCGTTTCACATCGGCCATCTCACGGACAGCATTGATCGTCTCCGGAAGACAGTCCACCATCGTGCCAATTGATCCTTTCAGCCGCTCAATCTCCTGGCCATTCTGCTGGAGTGCTGCAAGCCCCAGCTGCTCACACTTCAGTGTGAAGGAAGCGGTATCAGGATTCCCTCCCGGCCGGAACCGCATCAGCGGCATGATCCGTTCCTTGAGGAAAGAGAGAGGATCAAGGCCCACATTATCCCAGAGATCAGGAGAGAGAGCCTTCTCGATATCCCTTTTATGTTCCCGCACCGTAACCGAGTCCATCGGCAGGGCCTTGACATCCCCCATGATCTTCTCGCGGACTGATGCAGCAAGGGACCCATCCTCCCGGTTCATCGCATACTCTAACTGTTTCAGCCTTGTGAGGAAGACCCGTCCCATCAAAGCCTCGACCTGGGCAGGGACTTTCCCTTCGGGATGCATATCCCAGTACTCGAAGTTGTTCCAGAAATCAAAGACGAGAAACAGCTCCTTCTTGCCATTCGGCAACCAGTCAAAATGCTTGCAGGCTGCATTCGACCGGGTCCCCCGCCCAAGCATCTGCCAGAACTTGATCTTCGAAAAGACCGGCTTGGTAAAGACCAGGTTGCACACCTCCGGGACATCAATCCCGGTATCGAGCATGTCCACCGAGATCGCGACTCTCGGGAACGAATCGTTCTCAAACATTTTTATGAGTGTTGATGCCCGGGAATCCTCGGAAACAATGGTTCGCGCAAGATCCCCCCGATATTCAGGATAGAGCGTATCAAACGCTTCCTGGAGCCGTGCAGCATGCTTCTTTGAGATCGCAAAAAAGATCGTTTTTGCCGGCAACATCCCCGATTGGTCACGAAGACAGGAGTCCATGAACTCCCGTACAATCGCCTCAGATGTCCCCTTCACCGCGACCTTCTTCTCAAGCTCGCTCCCCTCGAAATTGATCTCATCCGGATCAATCCCCTGCTCAATGAGTCGCTGGCGTTCACCTTCGGTCAGGTCACGGGGAGTTATCCCATGGATCTTGAAATGAGTCTGGGCGCTGACAATACCCTTCCGGAAATCAACAAGAACGCCATCCTCAACTGCTTCCTCGTAGGAATAGAGGGCTGTCGGTGCATGTTCCTGGCATCCGAAGAACCGGAATGTATCCCGCTCGATAAGATCGGCAGGAGTCGCCGTCAGCCCGATCTGGATGGCATCGAAGTACGTGAAAATATCCCGCCACTTGTGATAAATAGACCGATGAGCTTCATCGGAAATAATCAGATCAAATTCTCCCGGGGACAGATTGTACACGCCGTTACTCTTCTCTAAAAATATTTCCTGGAATGTCTGAATGGTTGAGACGTACAACCTTTTACTCTGGTTGTAAATACCAGAGAGGATCTGCTCCTTCGATTCTTCTGGGAAATAGACCTTATACCCTTTATCGAAAGCCTGGTCCCGGAGGGCTTTCCGGTCGGTGAGAAAGAGGACTTTCTGGACCAGGTTCTCTCGCATGAGGAGGTCGATGATCCCCATCGCCACCCGGGTCTTCCCGGTCCCGGTGGCCATGACAATAAGCGCTTTCCGGTTCCCTCGGTGAATATGCTCAATAACACGCTTGGAGCACTCGATACCCTTTGCCCGGTCAACAATATCTGGATTGATTTCAATACGCTGCCCGACCTGCCCAAAGGATGCCTGAAACCGTAATCGCTCAAGATCGCGGCGGGAATAGAAACCCTTCACCAACCGGGGAGGATATCGGGACCTGTCCCAGAATCTGATCTGCTCACCGTTCGTAAGAAAAATGAAGACATCCTTCCCGGTCTGTCGCTTGATATCATCTGCATATTCTTCGGCTTGTCTTTGCCCCAAGAATGAATCCTTCGAGGTCCGCTTTGCTTCAACAATAGCGAGAGGGGCACCGGTGGAATCGAGAAGAAGATAATCGACATACTTACTATCTTCGTCGTTTTTTAGTGTTTCCTTGACAGTTTTGTAATCAAGGGAGACAAAATTGGATTGTTTCGTATCAACCTCAAGCTTGACCTGAGAAGAATTTTTGACATCCCATCCCTGTTCTTTGAGAAGGGGGTCAATTTTTTCCCGACGGGTCTGTGCTTCGGTTGGTTCGGACATGTAATATCTTCAGTCTATGTTCTGAACTGTTTTGAATCTTATTCCTAATTTTCAGAAACAGACGGAAGGATTTCCCACAATCTATAAAAAAACTCAAAAATTCATGATCTGCAGTCAACCGTGTCCCCAACAACCTCACTGATACCGTCCCCCCCTGTATCATGCGTGACATGATACCTTCCCCCAAGACAGGTTCTTTTAATAACTCCCACTCAAATTCTCCTCATTTCCGGAGATCACAACGCCATGATAACCCAGATCCATATCCTTACCACCTACATGTGCACGATGGCGTGCGAACACTGTTTCGTCTGCAGCAGCCCGTATGCGCAAGGGACGTTCACGCCAAGCCAGATCAGCGCACTCCTCGATCAGATGGATGACCTGGGAACCGTGAAAAAGATCTACTTCGAGGGCGGTGAACCGTTCCTCTTCTATCCCGTCATGCTGAACGGCATCCGCCAGGCAAGGAGCCGGGGATACTCGGTCGGTATCGTGACCAACGGGTACTTTGCCACCTCCGAAGAGAACGCCCGGTGTTTCCTGGAGCCCTTCCCAGGGCTCGGGCTTGCGGATCTGAGTATCAGCGACGATGTGTTCCACTATGAGAACCGGGAAGAGAACGCAGCCCGGCGTGCACTCCGGGCAGCACAGGAGATGGGGCTGCCGGCTGCCATCCTCGGCCTGGACCCAGGGGCATCAGGGCCGGACATCCGGGGATCCCCCCGGGAGGAGAAGAAAGGAGTCATCACCGGCGGGAGCATCATGTTCCGGGGGCGGGCTGCAGCGAAACTGAGCCCGTATGCCGATGCCTGCGACTGGCAGACATTCACCACCTGTCCCTATGAGGACCTGCAGGAACCGTCACGGCTGCACGTGGATGCCTTCGGCAACCTCCAGGTATGCCAGGGGATCTCTATCGGAAATATCTGGGAACATCCGCTCGAAGAACTGGTCCGGACCTATGCACCATCCCGCCATCCGATCTGCGGGCCGCTTCTTTCAGGGGGGCCGGCACAGCTGGCCCGGGACCTGGGGTATGTGCCGCCACCGACTGTCGCAGATGCCTGCCACCTCTGCTACCTTGCACGGAAGTCCTGCCGGGAGAAGTTCCCGGGGATCCTTGAGCCGGCACAGGTGTATTGCGACGAGTGAAAAGTGAGGACTTTTCGGTGGCCGGCGATGACCGGAAAAAAGAGGAGGGGCGAGTTCAGACAAACTCGATCGTTGCGTTGGCAGTTTCTCCGTTGACCGTGGCTTCGTTGACGAACGGATTTGAATCCGGCAGCATTTTCTTCAGGGCGGTCTGGAACTTGCAGTAGATCATGAGCGCTTCGTCTGCGGTCATCGGCTCATCGAGAGCGATCTCGAGGCTGACGGTGTTGGCATCGTTGTCGACAGCAGCCGACACCACCTGGTCTGTCCCGGAGAGCTCAGTGGCATAGCCACCTGCATCGACCCTGATGATGTCCACGCCACCACAGAGCTTGGCCGGGTGGATGTTGAACTGGGGCCCAAAGATATCGGTAACGGTGAAGTTGGAAGCTGTCGTGTTATTCACGGTGATAACTCCGTAGAGCTGGCCGGGATTGGTGCTGGCAACCATGCCGTTCTTCTTCAGGACATAGGACACATCAAAGAATCCGTTCCCGTCACCATCGGGAAGCAGGTCCCCGAGGACCGCTGGCAAAAGAATATCATCGGATATATCCTCGGTCCCGTTTGTATCGATTGGTGTGAAATTCACATCAGTATAGCGGAAATCCTTCTGGACCTCTGCTGCCGATATTCCGATAATTGCGGCAGAGATGACCAGGAGGATACACAGTAGTTTTCTCATATTGGTATCTCCTTGTATTNNAGAGAACTGTCGATGAAGAACGATGAACTCTGGGAGAACACTTCAATGAGCCCTCGGAAAAGATCCATCAGGCTTCCCCACCTGACCGGTTGCCATCCCTTCTTCGCTATCCATTGGCCAGGCTGCAAATCTTACCATGTCAGTTCACCGGGATGTTTCCCGACTTCTCTTACCGCAACGGATCGGAGGTAAAATCCAGATGTGATCCCGGCATCATCTTTATACCCCTCCACTGACAACACTGTAAGTGCTTACAGTGCGGTTAGTCCTGTACGTGCAAAGGAATACGGAGAAAAAAGGATTCCCTCCCGGGACCTGAAGCAGAAATCAGGGTCCATATTCCTGAAGGACAATGAGGAGGAGAGGAGCAAATGACAAGCGAGGGTGCAACCAAAAGGATTCCCGTCACACCCGAAGTCTGGGCATCACTCTCTAAATTGAAGCGTCCGGGCCAGACCTATGACAGTCTGCTCGAGGAAATGATCGCCTTGAAAGAGGAGCATGATTTCCAAAAGCACCTT
>MTKZ01012655.1_pt1 | contig 16471 bp, 12 predicted proteins | sample 1042781 | NCBI WGS metagenome assembly MTKZ01 (sample SAMN06212207, study PRJNA360539) | anaerobic digester metagenome | biome: Wastewater treatment plant; material: sludge; isolation source: anaerobic digester fed with sludge from wastewater treatment plant | place: Denmark: WWTP Viborg ...
ACTTTCCGCGCCGTCGTCTTCATCCCCGACACGTCGGAGCCTGCCCCCGGCTCGGTGATCCCGCAGGCGCCAAGGCACGCTCCCGAGGCCAGGCGGTAAAGAAAATTCTTCTTCTGCTCCTCCGTGCCGGCCAGAAGCAGGGGATCGCTTGCCAGCGCCTGGGTCGTCAGGATGACCGATGTTGAACAGCAGACCCGCGCGATCTCTTCGACCACCAGGACCATGGAAAGCATCCCCGCTCCGGCCCCGCCGTACGCCTCGGGGATCTGAACACCCAGAAGGCCATTCTCCGCCAGGACCTTTACCGAATCGGACGGAAAGACCTCCTTCTCGTCGATCTCCGCGGCAATCGGGGCGAATTTCTCCTCCGCGATTCTCCGCACCGTGTCCCTCAACATCCGCTGGTCTTCATTCAAGATGAAATCCATGTTACTTCTCCTTCCAAAACCGTTGCTTTCTATTTTTCGTTTATAATTCTGCGGATTTCCCGCTTCAGGATCTTGCCCAGGCCCGTCTTGGGCATGGCGTCCAAGAAGAAGATCTTCTTCGGGGCCACGAAATGATGGAGGTGTTCGCCCAGGTAGGTCAGGAGCTCCTCCTCGGTGGCCTGCTGGCCCGGCTTCAGGGTCACTGCTGCGGCCACATCCTCCCCGTACTTGGGGTCCTTCACGGCAACGACGGCGCACTCCCAGATCGCCGGGTGCTTGTACAGCCAGCCCTCGGCGACGCCGGGGTCGATGTTCTCGCCGCCCTTGATGATCAGGTCCTTCAGGCGTCCGGTGATGTAGAGCTCCCCGTCCTCGTCGAGCTTCCCGATGTCACCGGTGTGAAGCCACCCGTTGACGAGGGCCGCGGAGGTCTCCTCGGGCTTGTTCAGGTAGCCCTTCATGACGATGGGACCCTTGCAGATGACTTCCCCCTCCTCGCCCCGGGGGACGTCCTTCCCGTCGGCGTTCACGACCCGGAGAGCCAGGCCGGGCATAGGGAAGCCCACGCTGCCGGGCTTGCGGGGCCAGTCGCGGCGCTGCCGCGTCATGGAGCCGCCGACCTCCGTGCAGCCGTAACCCTGGGTGATCTCGATCTTGAAGGTCTTCTGGGCGTTCTCCAGGGTGTCCAGGGCCAGGGGGCCGCCGGAGCAGATGAGGAGGTCCAGGGAAGACGTATCGTCCTTCGCGGGATCGAAAACCATCATCAGGAAGATGAGCATCGTGGGTACGACGGGGATAAAGGACACCCTGTAGTCCCGAATGGCATCCAGGACCTTGCGCGGATCGAAGGGGGGCATCAGAAGGCTGACGCAGCCCAGATGGTACAGCTCCAGGGTGCTGATGACGCCGAAAATGTGGTTCATGGGGACCGTCGTCAGCATGATCTCCCCTTTCTTTCCTCCCCAGACCTGGGAGCCCGTCATCATCTGCTTCTCCATATTGCGGTGGCTCAGCATGACGCCCTTGGGGAAGCCCGTCGTGCCGGAGGTGTACATCAGGATGGACAGGTCGTCCGCCTCGACGGGAACCACGTCTCCCAGTTCATCCCCCTTCGTCATGAGGTCGTCGTAAGGAAGCAGACCCTCGCCACGCTCCTGGCCGATCACGATAATCGTCTCGACCGTTTTCACGCCATCCGCGGCCTCCCGGACCTTGGGCAGGAGCTTGTCCTCCACGAGGACGAACTTGCACCGGGAATCCTCCAGAATGTAGCGGATCTCCTTGGCCGTCAGCATGAAAATGATGGGGAGATAGACGGCGCCGCAGCGGTTGATGCCGTTGATGAGGACCGGCGTCTCGGGGAGGTTGCTCACCACCGTGCCGATGATGTCGCCCTTCTGCACCCCCATTTTTCGAAGGCCCGTGGACAGGCGGCGGGCCTGGTCCAGGAGATCCGTATTTTTAAGCCGTTTTTCGCCTTCCGGGCCGAGATAGATGAACTGCTCGTACTCTCCGTAGTGGGCGACGTTGAATTCCAGAAACCGGCTGATATTGCTTTCCATGAACGCTCTCTCCTTTCTTTGCTGCGAGCCCGTTGGCCCGGTGACGGTCATGTTGAGCCCTGTTCAACATCTGATCCATCGTTCCGTGGGGGGAAATCCCGGGGACAGCCGGTCCAGATCCTGCTGGAGCTTCCCGAACATGTCTTGAGACATGGAAGAATGCTTTCTCAATCCCCGGAGGGAGCGAACCAGCGCGGCGGGCGGGTCCGGGCCGTGTCACACTCCGGCGAACCGGGTCCCGCTCCCGGCGATCAGAGCAGCCCCCGCTCCCGGGCGATTTTGAGCTGCATGTCCATCACGTCCCGCGGGGGTGTATACCGAGCCTGTGTGCCCTTCTGCTCGAGCTTGATGGCCTCGAGAGGGCAGATCCCGACGCATACGCCGCAGCCGATGCAACGGTCCACATTCACCACGGCAGTTTCCTCTGTTCGGATCGCATCCATCGGACAGCGCAGCTCGCAGAGGCCGCAGGCCGTACAGTCCGCCGGAGCGACGCGGGCGCGGAAATTCGTGTGGGCAACCTCCGCGGGTCTCTCCATCTTTTTCAGGGCCTTCAGGAGCGCGCAGCAGCACCCGCAACACATGCACATGTTCCAGACCTTCTGCCCGTTCCCGGGCTGGAGGACCAGTCCGGCATCCATCGCGCCCCTGAGGATGCGCAGGGCCTCCTCCTGCGTTGCCTCCCGTCCCAGGCCGTTCTCGATGTAGAAGTAGGCGCCCGCGCCGAAGGCCATGCAGGTCTCCATCGGGTGGTCGCAGCCTTCACTCACCATCTTCTCTTCCTTACGACAGATGCAGGGGGCGACGGAGATTTTCGTCTGTTCACGAATGAGCGCTTCTGCCTGCTCATAGGGCAGGACCTCGAGATCGGGAGTGAGGCTCTGCGCGATGGGGATGATCCGGTGCTGGCTCGTTTTCGTCCCGTACCATCCCTTCGTCATGAATTCGTCGAAGTAGCGCCTCAGCAGCCGGATGTCCTCCACGGTATTCTGGTTGATGTGGAACTCCCACATGCCCTCCGCCAGGGGAGAAAGATTGTAGAGGCGCTTCTCCCCCTTGGAGATCCGGAAGATCAGCCCACGCTTCGACATATCCGCCAGGACGGGGGCCAGATCCTCCGCCTTCATTTTCAGGCGCCCGGCGATGACCGGCACGGGCTCGGGCAGACCGGTCATCGCCAGTGCGATTTCAGCCTCCCGCGGAGAGAACCAGCGGGCGAGAATCTGTTTCTCGATGCCCGACTCCGTCTCCGGGAACGGAATGGGCAGTTTGTCCAGGTGCTTCGCCAGGCGGGCATAGACATCTTCCATCTCTCTGTTTCCCCTTCTCTCATGAATCCGGCCGTCGCGAGCGGACGGGAACCGGCTGTCACACGGGCGGATTCGCAATCATGCTATTTTGTGTACTCGTAGAACCCGCGGCCGGTCTTCCGGCCCAGGCGGTTCTCCCGGATCATCTGTTCGAAGAGCGGGGACGGCTTGTAGCGCTCCTCTCCCGTCATCTCGTAGAGGGCCTTCAGGGCGTTGTTCACCACGTCCACACCGGCCATGTCCATGATCTCCACGGGGCCCATCGGATGGTTGGAACCCAGCTTCAAACCCAGATCGATATCCTGCGCCGTTGCGTAGCCTTTGTAAATCTGGTCCGCTGCCTCATTGTACAGCAGGCAGAGAAAACGGTTCACGATGAATCCCGGGACATCCTTCGCCCGAATGGCGGTCTTGCCCAGGGCGGCCATGACCTCCAGCGCGGCATCCAGGACCTTTGCGTCCGTCTGCTCCCCCGAGATGACCTCGACCAGCCTCATCACCGGGACGGGGCTGAAGAAATGGGTGCCCAGGACCCGGGTGGGGTGCTTCGTGACCGAGGCGATCTTCGTGATGCTGAGCGTCGACGTGTTGGAAGCCAGGATGACGCCCGGGACGCACAGCCGGTCCAGCTCCGCAAAAACTTTCTGCTTGAGGGCCAGGTCCTCGATCACCGCCTCGATCACCATGTCCGCCCCCTCGGCGGCCTTCTCCATGCTTGTCGTTCCCTTGAGCCGCCCCAGGATCGCGTCGCGCTCTGCCGCCGAAAGCTTCCCTTTTTCCACTTTCTTCCCGAGGAAGTTCCGGATCGTACCCAGGCCCTTCTCGACAAAACGGTCCTCGACGTCCCGCATCGCGACTTCGATGCCCTTTTCCACGGCCACCTGGGCAATACCCGCACCCATTGTACCTGCACCGATGACACACAGTTTTTTGATCATAGCTTCTACCTTTCCTTTCCCTTCCCGGCGCGAACAGTGCGGACCTCGCTTCCGCTGGGTCCGCACTGTGGCATTTGGTGATGATGACTTCACCCCCATCGATTCGGGGCAATGGAGGGGAAGGTCCGCGATTATTTGAACAGGCCTTTCTCCTTGGCCCCCTTGACCAGCTCTTCCTGCAGTTTGGGATGGGCCACCTTGATCAGTTCTTCCGCTCTTTCATCAATGGTCAGGCCGTCCAGCGGACCGGCGATGCCGTATTCCGTGACAACGTAGTCCAGGTGAACCGCCAGCGTCCCGACCAGCGCACCCGGCGAAAGATTCGGGACAATCCGGCTGATCAGATTGCCGTCTTTGTCTTTCGTGGACGATGCCATGACGATGATCATGCGCCCGAACCGGGACATGCGGCACCCCATCGCAAAATCCGACTGCCCGCCGTACCCGGACACCATTTTGTTGCCGAGCGTCAGCGACGCGACCTGGCCGGCCAGATCGATCTCCAGCGCCCCGTTGATGCCCACCATCTGCTCTTCGGCACTGATAATCGCCGGATTGTTCATCACATTACCGGCAAAAAACTGCACTTCCTCATTGTCTCTGACGAAGTCGTACAGCTCTTTCACGGGTCCGATAAAGCTTGCCGTCATCTTGCCCGGCATGAAGGTCTTGTATTTGTTTGTCAGGATCCCCTTTTCCCTCCACAGCGGGGCGCCCGTGGGCAGCATTTCCGTAAACAGCCCCAGGTCCTTCAGATCCGAGTGGGCGATCAGATCGGAGATCAGCATGGGAACGGCGCCGATCCCGATCTGGATGCTGTCCCGGTCCCGCAGCAGGCTGACGACGGATGCGGCCATCCTGTTGTGAATGTCCTTGGGCACCGGATTGGGAAACGCGGGCAGCGTCGAGGAGTTCTCCACAATGTGCGTGAATCTTGAAATGTGCAACTTGGTATCGCCACAGACAGGGATGTACTGATCGTTCACCTCGCCGATCAAAACCCTGGGACCGCCAATAAAGCCACGGGATGAAGCGCGCCCTTCGATAAGAGCCCTGGAGAACATCAGGTCCGGACCGATGTTCACGAAGCCGTCCTTGTCCGGCGGCGTGACCATGTTGACGATGACGTCCGGCTTGCGGTAGTACGTCCACTGCTTCTCGGAGGTAAAAACCGTCGCCGGAGCATACTTGCCGAAACCCACCCCTTGAAATTGGGACAGGATGAAGGGCGTCCCCGTAAAGGCGGAAGTGACTTTAAATGTGTCCCGGTATTCCGGTTTGAAGATCTTGTAAGGCCGGATCGCGAGGTTCCAACGCCAATCGACATTCTTCAGTTCATCCTTCCGGTCAGCGATCGCGTCGGGAATCAGGGTGCTCGGCTGGCCGAGGCACAGCGGCGTCATGATGAAATCGTCGTCGCGAACCGCGCGTGCCGCTTCTTGCGCCGTGCAGAGCTTCTTCTTGTACTGGTACATCCAATCGGTCTTTACCATCTGATACTCTTCCTCCTTTGACTGTTTTAATGGATTGCAATTTACGGCCCGGATTCAGGCCGCATTTATTTCTTCAGGTCCTTCAGAATAATGTCCGCGCACAGCATGCCGCTCAACGACGCGCCGTTGATGGCCAGACCCCGGCCGACGTAGGTGTCGCCGGCAAAGTACAGATTGGGGACCCCCGGCGCCTGGAGACCCGGCTTGTAGTTCCCCACGAGACCGGGCTGGCGGGCCAGGCCGTCGCAGCCGTCCACGTAGTAAGGCAGACGCCACTCCAGCTTCTCATCGAGACCGGGGAACATCTCCTTCATGTCCTCCCACATGAGCGCCAGCAGACGCTCCCGCTCGAACTTGTCCCCGGCCTGGGCATGCTCCACCACAATGTCCGTGTGGAAAAGCTGTTTGCCCTTGGGGGCCACGGCATCGGAAAAATTCGACACCGGGCAGGCCTGGAAGGGAAACCCGCAGCGCTTCATCTTCAGCGCACTGTAAAAGACCTTTTTCTCCGGGTCCACGATGGGCTCCTTCGTCCCGAAGACGAATCCGATCAGCCCCGTCCGCTCGTACTGAATGTCCTCGATCCGCTTCACCCACCACCGGGGCATCGGGCTGGTGGCCGGGTTGAAGTCGATGATGTCCTCCAGCTTGTAAATGGGCAGGGCGCACACCACCCGGTCGGCGGCGATGAACTCCGTCTCATACATGCGGTACTCTTCCTCGTAAATGTGCTTCTTCGCGGGCACCCTCACACCGAGCGCCTTTTTGTTCTGGATCACGATTTCCTGGACATCGCAATTGACCCTGATTTCCCCGCCGTTCTCCCGAATGACTTCCACGAGGCCGCGCGTGATGCCGTCCATCCCGTCAATCGGGTAGCTGGCCTGCAGCGCCTGACGGACCTTGAGGAGATTGTGCTTCGCAATCCAGAGGACTTCGCCCGCCGCCATGTCGATGGCATGGGGAATGGTCGTCATGATCATGCCGAGGTCGGTCAGCAGCTCGCGCACCGCCGCCTGGGAAACGTTCTCGTGCATCCATTCCTCGAGAGAGCGGTTGTCCCATTTCTCGATCTCCTCCTCGCTCAGTGTGGCAATCTTCCCCAGCAGGTCCCGAAAGGCAATTTTTTCCTCCTTGGTCATGGGGACCAGCTCGGCAACACTCATGAACTTCTCGCCATCCCAGATGTCGACGGTCTTGCTGAAGGGGCCCCACTCCACCTTCTTTCCGACCCGCTCGTTGAGTTCCGTGACGGACGCCTTTTCGCCCAACTCCACCAGGTGGAGCCCGATGTCCACCCGCCACCCCTTGCCGGGATAGCCGTCGTAGCTCATCGTCCTGCCGCCGGCCTTGGGAAAGCGGTCCAGCACCAGGACCTTCTGCTTCCCTTCCTTCGCCAGAATCGCCCCGACACCCAGACCGGCGATCCCGGCGCCCACTACGATCACATCGTATTTTTTTCCTGACATTGCTTCTCCTCCTTGTTCCGACTCGTTCTTCTGTTTATCCTTAATTCTCCGTGGTGATTCGATCCGGGCTACAAGAAATTGCCAATGACGTTTTTCATGATCTCCGTGGTCCCTCCGCCAATACTGATGACGCGCGAGTCTCGGTAGAGCCTTTCCACCAGATACTCTTTCGCGTACCCGTAGCCGCCGTGGATCTGGACCGCGTCGAAGACCACCTTGTCGCAGGCCTGGCAGGCGAAGTTCTTGGCCATGGAGACCTCCTTCGAGACGTTCTTCTTCGCGTCCATCATGGCCGCGACACGGTAATTGTACTCTTTGGAGATCTCGACCAGCGTGGCCATGTCGACCAGCTTGTGCATGATGACCTGCTGGTTGAAAATGGGTTTGCCGAATGCTTCACGGGCCTTGGCATATTTTATCGATTCCTCCAGGGCGAGCTGGGCAACCATGTGGGCGTGGATGGACAGCTCGAGCCTTTCGTTCTCGAAATTGACCATGATACCTTTGAAGCCGTCGCCCTCCTTTCCCAGAAGGTTCGCGACCGGGACCTTGCAATCTTCAAAACTCAGTTCCGCGGTGTCCGAAGCGTGCCATCCCATCTTGCGGATTTTCTTGGCCACCTTGAAACCCGGACTGGAGGACTCGATGACCATCAGGCTGACTCCCTTGTATCCCGGCCCTCCCGTCCGCACAGCCGTCGTGATGAAATTGGCGCGGGTGCCGCTCGAAATGAAAGTTTTGGCCCCGTTCACGATGTAGTAGTCCCCCTCGCGGACGGCGCGCGTCGCAATGTTGGCGACGTCCGAACCGGCATTGGGTTCCGTAACGCCCAGTGCCGATATCTTGTCGCCCCGCAGCACCGGAACCACGAAACGCTGCCTCTGCTCCTCGTTTCCCAGCTTGAAGACGTGCGGTGTGGAAATGTGGTGCGTCGAAACGCCGATGGCCGTACCCAGGGAGCCGCTGCGGACCAGCTCTTCTACGTAAACGACGAACATGAGCTTGTCGCAGGGCGTGCCGCCGTATTCTTCGGGGAATTCCAGACCGAGGAAACCCGCGTCACCGGCTTTCTTGTACAGACCGATGTCGAATATTTCCTTTTCTTCCCATTCCTCGACATGGGGCTTGATCTCTTTCTCCACGAATTTCCGGACGCTGTCGCGGAAGATCCTGTGGTCCTCGCTGAAGTACTCCTGATACATTTGACCCACCTCCATTGATGTATTTTCTATCGGATGATTTCAAAATACTTGATGTCCTCGATGTTCCCCTTCATCTCCGCCCGTTCCTTGAAGACTGCCCGGACCTTCATGCCTACTTTGATCCTGCTCAAATCCATCTCGTTGATGATGTGGGAAAAGATGTTGTCCGCCCCGTCGAGCTGGATGTAGCCGTAGGTGTAGGGGATGGGTCGCTGCGACCCGGTGTTCGGGTCGATGAACGGGTAGTTCACCACCGAGAAGGCCGTAATCACTCCCGTGTCCGACAGCGGCACCAGTTCGTGAAGTTCGCGAAAGCATGGTCCGCACACCCGCCGCGGCGGCACGTAGACCTTGCCGCAACCTTCGCATTTAATCCCGATGAAGCGCCTGTTCTTCATGATCTCGTGGAAAAACCGGCTGCCGTAAAGCCCGATCGACCACTCGTAAGGCATCGGATATGCGAATACGGATTGAAGCCGCTCGACCTGTGCATTTTCAGTAGTCATGTTGATTCCCCCTTTCCCTTATGGTCTCTCGGAACTCAGGATGACGACATCCGACCAGAAGCAGCCGCCAAACCCCGTTGCCAGAGCGTTCTTCACGTCCGGCACCTGCCTCTTGCCACCCTTGCCCATGACCTGGATCGCCGCTTCCGCCACCCGCAGCAGCGCCGTGGCGCCGATGCAGTTCGTGGAGATCACTCCCCCCGAGGGGTTGATCGGGAGCTTGCCTCCCATGTGGGTATTCCGGTCGCCGACGAACCTCGCCGCCTCCCCGGGCCCGCAGAACCCGATGTCCTCGATCCACTTGAGGCCCGCCCAGGTGTAGGGCAGGTAAAGCTCGGCTACGTCAAGCTCCTTCACGGGATTCCGAATCCCCGCCTGCTGATAGGCATCCTTGGAAGCCCGCTGCATCGAGACGAGTCCCTGGTTGTAGTCCGTGGAATCACCGAACCAGGTGTAGGTGTGGCGCACCGCCGCCGCCTTGAACCAGGCCGGCCTGCTTGCGATCTTCTGGGCAACTCCGTCCGCGGCCAGGACAACGGCGCAGGCGCCGTCGCTCCGCGGACAGATGTCGCCGAGCTTGATCGGGTAGGCCAGCATGGGCGATGCCATGATGTCCGCCACCGTCAGGGGCCGCTGCAGATGCGCGTGAGGATTGTTCAGGGCATGGTTCCTGTCCCGCTCCCCGACCAGCGCGGCGTCTTCCTGCGTCGCCCCGTACTTCTCCATGTAGGCCGTCGCTTCCGTCGCCAGGCTCGGGATTGCTCCGGAGTAGGAGAACCGGTCCCAGATCGCGTCGGAGCAGGTGATGATGGCTCCGGTCGTGTCGCTCTCCGAGTTCTTCTCGAAGCCGATCGCCAGCACCCGGTCAAAGAGGCCGGAGGCCACATGATAATAAGCCGCTATCGCCACCGTCGCGCCCGTCGTGCCCCCCGTCGAGACCTTCATGATGGGTTTCATGAACGCGCCCGACCCCTCGACGCTGTAGGCGTCCACGTAGTTGATGGACTCGAAATGGTCCATGTTCCCGATCACGATGGCATCGATGTCCCGAATGGTCAGCTCCGCGTCCGTCAGGGCCGCCGTAACGGCCTCGTAGATCATCTCCCGCGAGGTCACATCGGGCCGGTGGCTCTTGTGATAGGTCTGTCCCGTTCCTACGATCGCTACTCTTCTTCCCATATCTCACCTCACTTCTTTCCGCCGACGATCCACACGCAGTGGCTCTGGCCGCAGGGCCCGTTGAAACCATGGGCCAGCGCCGTATCGACCTTCTTCACCTGCCTCGCCCCGGCCTCGCCCCGGACCTGCAGGGCCGCCTCGATCAGCCGGGCCAGCCCGCCCACCAGGATGGGGTTCGAGGAAAGCGCCCCGCCGGACGGGTTGACGGGCAGTTTGCCGTCCATGGTCGTGATCCCCCTGCCGATCTGCTTTCCGCCCTCTCCGGGCTCGCAGAATCCCAATCCCTCGAGCCACAGGGGCTCCATGTAGCTGTAGGGCTCCAGCACCTCCGCCACGTCGATCTCATCGAGGGGCTTCCGGATGCCCGCCATCGCGTAGGCCTTCTTCGCCGCCTCGGAAAGCGCCGCCGGCCTGGCGAGGTCCCGATCCCCGAGCAGGTAGTCCTCGCAGCAGTGCGCCACGCCCCTGATCCAGACGGGCTTCTTCTTTGTCCGGGCCGCGATTTTCTCGTTGGCGATAATGACCGCCGCCGCTCCGTCGCTGACGGGACCGCAATCCAGGAGCTTCAGGGGCTCCGCGATCTTCCGGGACTTCATGACGTCCGCCACCGTGATGTCCAGCGGAAGCTGGGCATAGGGGTTGTTCTTCGCATTTCCGTGGTTCTTCACGGACACCTCGGCGAACTCCTCCTCCCGAATGCCGTAACGGTGCATGTAGGCGTTCGCCTGGAGTGCCGCCGCCGAGATCGCCTCAATGCCCAGATGGCGGTGAAAGACGGGGTCGAACATGCCATTGGTCGTGATCTTCACGTCGCCTTCGCTTCCCTTGTAGTGCGCCACGACGATCGTTGCCTGGTAGCCGGACAGGACCCGCATGAGGCCGTAGAAGGCCCCGAAGGCGCCATCCCCGGACACGGTCGAAATGTTCTTGTCCTGGCCGCCGGAGGCATCCCCCACGGACATCCCCGAGATCGTCCGGCCGTCGAAAAAGTCGTTCGACACGGTGACCACGCTGTCGATGTCCTCAAGCGCGAGGCCTGCGTCATCCAGCGCCGCGCGCGTCACGTCAAAGACCATATCCGCGAAGATCTGGTCCTTCTTCCTTCTCTCGTACTTTGTCTGCGCCACGCCGACGATTGCTGTTTTCTCCATATCCATTTCCTCCTCAGGCGCTTAAATGAGCTCGAAGGCGTCTATGTCCAGGATGCTCCCGGTCCGCTCCTTTTTGAATACCGCCTTCACCCGGAGACCGTTTTCGATCCTGTCCAGGTCTTTCTTGATCAGGTGCAGAAAGCCGACATCCGCCCCGTCCAGCCGGATCAGGGCATAGGCAAAGGGCGGCTTCACCGGCTGCACGGGATAGCTGTAATGCACGATGGTGTGTGCCTCGATAACGCCCTCGGATGCGACGTCCACCCATTCCTCGATGTCGACGAAACAGCGGCCGCAGTTCTTGCGGGGAGGCACAAACACCGTCCCGCAGGCCTTGCAGCGGCTCCCGAGAATCTTCTGCTCGTCCCGAAGGGACGCCAGGAACCGGCTGCCCACGTCCCCCACCCACCAGGTGTAGGGAACGGCAATCTGACCCTTCAGGGTCAACGGTTCCACCTCTTTCAACCATTCAGCCATGATTCTCCTCCATCATCCTTAATTGATTGCTGATTCAACGGATCAAACCCGGATCAGGATTGCCTCGCCCTGGGACAGGCCGCCGCAGATGGCCGCTACGCCCATGCCGCCGCCGCGGCGCATGAGCTCGTACATCATCGTCATCGTCACCCGGGCGCCGCTCGCTCCCACGGGGTGCCCGATGGCAATGGCCCCGCCGTTGACATTCGTCCTGTCCTGAAGGGCCTGCCACTTCGCCGGATCGTCCTTGGCCAGCATCTTGAGGGACACCAGGGTCACGGCGGCAAAGGCCTCGTTGATCTCGATGAGGCCCATGTCGTCGATCTTGTGGCCCGTCCTGGCAAACATCTTCTCGATGGTCTGGGCGGGAACGCAGGCCATGTACTTCGGGCTGCCCGCTGCCGACTCGCAGGCCTCGATCGTCGCCAGCGCTTTCAGGCCGAGCGACTCCGCTTTTTTCCGGGACATGATGACGACCGCCGAAGCGCCCGAGTTCAGGCCCGGAGCGTTCCCGGCCGTCACCGTCGGGCTGCCGTACACCGGCTTCAGGGCGGCCATCTTCTCCATGCTGAGGTTGTCCCGGGGGGACTCGTCCCTTTCCAGCACAATGGGCGCCTTCTTCTGGGGGATCTCCAGGCGCATCAGCTCCCCGCCGATGTCGAACTTTCCCGCTCTATAGGCGGCGTGGTACTTCTCATGGCTGGACAGCGCCCAGGCATCCTGTTTCTCCCGGCTCACACCGAACTCCACGGCCACATGGCCGGCGTCCGTGGCCACCGGGGCAAATCCCTTGCGGCTGTAGCCCAGCTCGAAGAGGACATCCTCCAGCGCCACATGGCCCAGACGGCTGCCCCAGCGTGTCTTCGCGGCGGAGGCGATCAGGGGGACATTCCCCATGTTCTCGGCGCCCGAGGCGATCACGACCTCGGCATCCCCCGACTTGATGGCCCGGTATCCCAGGCGCAGGGCCGTCATGGACGAGCAGCAGGCCCTGTCTATGGTCAGGGAAACGTTGCTTTCGGGAAATCCCGCCAGCAGCGTGATCTGACGGGCGGGAACGTTCGTGTAAATGGCGTACTCCGCCGGGATGCACGTGCCGTAATAGACCTCGTCCACCAGTTTTGGGTCGAGTCCGATCCTGCGGACGACCTCCTTCAGGGCCAGCACGCCCAGATCCATACTCAAAACGGTTTTCAAAACCCCGTCAAAGCGGCCAAAGGGCGTCCGGACGGCACTGACAATCACCACATCGTTTTTATTGTTCATTTCATCACCTCAGCCATTCATTAATCGTCGAGCGATCTCTACTGCAAATATTGCGCCAAAACAAAATATTAGAATACACAAGTAATATCAATGGCATGAGGAAAGTGCCACGACGAATGTCAAATTATAATCTTTGACTACTGTCAATATTTAAACTTATCTTGACATTCTCGGTCCGTTATGGGATGTCTCTCGACACAATTTTATCATGGGAAAGGGTGAGACGATGGCAACCACGGAAGATTTTTTGTCGGGCCTTCCTGCGGACGAAAAGAAAGTTTTGCAGTCTTTTGCTTCTTTCCCGGATTTTTTCTGCGTGGACTGGCTGAACGCTGATCCGCCATCGAGGTTGATATCGGTGATCCAGTCGCTCACGAACGAGGGGTGGATCATACCGAAGCCGGGCAATCGAGGATGCTATACATGGTCTTCCGATGCCGTCCGATTGCAAATAACGGACTCGATACCGCCCGATGAACGGTCTCGGCTTTACGGAAACGCAATTGAAATGCTTCTCAAACATCATCCTGCGGACGAGAAAACAATCCCGACTCTGGCCCGTTTGTGCATCCTGTCCGGACTTCGGGAAGAAGGTATCGAGTTCATTCTGAAAGCAGCCGTGATCGAAGAGCAAAGCCATAACCTCTCGGCGGCGATCGGGCTCTACGATTCCATCCTGGAATTCGCGGAACGGTTTTTCAACGAAGCGGAAAGGACCATGCCGGATAGCGTCTGGCGCGTTTTCATCAAGGCCATCGAGCGCCGGGCATCCCTTTCACTCTTTCATCCCAGCCTGAAAAAGCTCAATTGCCTGCTCATGGCGGCCAGCGGAACGGCCCGGCGTTTTCATGACCTGAAATCGGAGGCTTTTCTCGAACTGCTGATCGGCCAGAACAACTGGATGTACTTCCAGTATCGAGAAGCTGTTCAACACTTCAACCGGGGATGGGATCTGATCGAACAGCTCGAAGATGAGGAGCTGCACCGATGGGGTCTGAAAGTCCAGGGATTAACATACATTATCCAAGGCCAGTTCTTCAAAGCCATCGAGGTGTACGAACAGTCTTTGGGCGAGCTCGATTCCGCCGACAACAGCGAGTTTTTCCAATTGGTCGCCCTGAATCTGGCCATCTGCTACGCCCTGGTGGGCATGCCGCAGCGTGGCCTCGGCATAACGGAAACCATTCAGAACCTGTGCCTGAAATACGGGAACCTGCCCCTGCTGTCTTATGCCCTCGTCACGGCGGGAATCATTCTTCTGGAGATCAAGCAACTGAGGGGCAGCCGGTCCAATTTTGAAAAGGCCATCGAACTGGCCAGAAGGGAAAATGTCCCGATGATGGAAGTCCTTGCCGGGATGGGTCTGGCCAGCATCGAATGCCAGGAGGGCAACTTCTCTCTGGCTGCCGAGCATTACAAGGTCCTGTGGAAAATCCGGAAATCGAGCTGGTATCACATTCTCAACTACTACGCCCTGCTGGATACCGGTTACATCCTGCATGCAAAAGGCGTTTCTCCCGTGGATTTGAAACCCGTTTTTGAATTTCTGGAGCATCTCGACAAGGAGGACGTGAACCCGCTGATGTACGGGATGATCCAACGGCTTAAACTCGGACTCCCCGAAAACAAAAGCTCGACGGCAGAAAAAATCGTCTTGCTCGGAGAGCTCGAAAAGACGGTTGAGCGAATGGGCGCCAGCTTTGAATTGGCGCGGATCCGGATCGAACTGGCCAGGCTCTGCAAGCAGACCGGCGATTGGCCCGGCGCAGAAGGATACGCTCGGAAGGCCTATGAGTTCTTCAGCCCCATTGCCGCGGACTGCTTCCCCCCGGACCTGCAGCATCTGGTAGCCCAGGAGAAGCGAAATCAGGATGAGCGGCTCTTCGACATGGTCATCGAAATGGGCGAAGCCCTGACCAGCCAGGACAATATCGAGAAGCTGCTTACCAACATCATCACATCCATCTCTCGACTGACGGGATCGGAACGTGCCGCCCTTTTCATCAAAAGCGAGCCCCCCGCGGATCTCATCATGGTCGCATCGAGAAACATCTTCCAGGAGGAGGTCCGGGGAGCGGCATTCGAAAACACGCTGCGGCGCATCCATGCCGCCGCCCATTCGCCGGACGGAAAGATCGTCCAATACGAAGCCGGCGGGACCCGCCCCGGCGATTTCCGGCGCGTCATCATCACCCCTCTGAAGCTGGGGAATGAGAGGATCGGGGTCCTCTATCAGGACAGCCGGTTTTTCTCTTTCGATCTCGGCCCGAACACAATCAAACTCCTCTCCGCCTTTGCCTCGCAGATCGCCGTATCCATCGACCGCGCAAAAGCCTACGATGAAATTTCAAAATTGAACAAGAAGCTAACCCAGGAAAACCTTTACTACATCGAAGAGATGGAAGGGCTTCAACCTTTCGGCGAGATCATCGGGGTGAGCGATAGCGCCCGGATTCTGCATCAGATGATCCGCAAGGTTGCACCCACGCAATCGACCGTTCTGATACATGGCGAAACGGGCGTCGGAAAGGAACTCATTGCAAGGGCGATTCATCGCGAAAGCCCGAGGAAAGACGGCCCGTTCATCCGGGTGAACTGTGCCGCGCTTCCGGAAACCCTGATCGACAGCGAGCTGTTCGGCCATGAAAAGGGATCATTCACGGGGGCATTGAAGACCAAGGAAGGCCGATTCGAACTCGCACACCGTGGCACCATTTTCCTGGATGAGGTCTCCGAACTCCCGCTTCCCACACAGAGCAGGCTGCTGCGGATTCTTCAGGAAAAGGAATTTCAGCGGGTCGGGGGAACCAAAACGCTGCAATCCGATTTCCGTCTCATCGCCGCGACCAACAAGGACCTGAACACCGATGTTGCCGCCGGGAAATTCCGGAATGATCTTTTCTTCCGGCTGAATGTGTTTCCCGTGTTCGTTCCGCCGCTTCGGGAGCGGGTCGAAGACATCCCCCATCTCGCCATGCATTTTCTCAAGCTCTACTGTTCCCAATCCAAGAGGGATTATCCGGGCATCCCGGAATCGGAGATGAAAAAGTTGCAGGCATACGCCTGGCCCGGCAATATCCGCGAGCTTTCCAACATGATCGAGAGGGCCGTCATTCTTGGCGGCTCGACGATTCGGTTCCCCGACCTGGAGCACCGGCCAGCGAAATCCTCCACGGATCATCGCGGCATCAAGCTGAAGGACATGGAAAGAGAACACATCCTGGAAGCGTTGAAAAATACCGGGGGCAAAATCGGCGGGACGGACGGCGCTGCCGAACGGTTGGGCTTGAACCGGACAACCCTGATCTATCGCATGAAGAAACTGGGGATTCGAAACGAACGGCGCCTGTCCGTTCTGGACGAGACCGCCAGTTCGTAACTGATCGGGTTAAGCCCGACTTGCCAAATCGCACGCTGAAACCGGCAACCCCGGAGGTCAGGCAGCCGGCCATCGACCGTTGCCGTGCGGCATCGGCGGGAGCTGCAATCC
>MTKZ01127023.1_pt1 | contig 16470 bp, 20 predicted proteins | sample 1042781 | NCBI WGS metagenome assembly MTKZ01 (sample SAMN06212207, study PRJNA360539) | anaerobic digester metagenome | biome: Wastewater treatment plant; material: sludge; isolation source: anaerobic digester fed with sludge from wastewater treatment plant | place: Denmark: WWTP Viborg ...
GTGATGTTGGTCGACAGCAGCAGGTCCATCAGCCAGGAGGGAAGCGGAACCAGAATCACCATCAGCAGGGCCAAGGCCGCTATGGGCAGCACAATGCTGCGATGCGATGCCACCGACCGCAGCAGCATCATGGGATGGAGGCGAGCCATTGCCATGCCTTGTTCGTCCCTGCCTTATTCCCTGTTGCGTTCCGGGCCCCGGATCCGGGCCGCCCCTTGTCCGTCAGGCCGCGGAAACCGCCCGTGGTCCCAGTCCCTTGCCGGTCACCTCGTACACGTACGCCAGAATCTCCGCGATCGCCTGGTAAAACCGCTCCGGAATCTCCTGCCCCACACGCACCACGTCATACATGGCGCGCGCGAGGGCACGCCGTTCCACAATGGGAACGCCCGCGGCCGCCGCCAATTGCCGAATGCGCAGAGCGGCGTAGTCCGACCCCTTGGCGACCACCACCGGCGCGTTCATCCGCTCCGCGTCGTACTCGAGCGCGATCGCCAGGTGCTCCGGATTCGTGACAACCACGTCGGCCTTGCCGACGGCCGCCCGCAGCCGCTGCATGGCCAGCTCCATCTGCACCCGGCGCCGACGCTGCTTGATCTTGGGGTCGCCTTCCATGTTTCTCAGCTCGTCCTTGACCTCCTGCTTGGTCATCTTGAGGTCTTTCTCATGCCGATAGCGCTGGTACGCGTAGTCGAACAGGGCCAGCAACAGCATGACCACGGTCAGACGAAGGCCAAGCTGGAACAGCAGGTCCGCCAGCCGCATGTACAACGCGACGCAGCCCATCTGCATGGCGTGTACGATTTCCGCGGCATGGCCGGCGATGGTCAGCCAGGCCACCGCTCCCACCGCGGTCAGCTTGGCGACATTCATCACCAGATCCACGATCTTCTTGAATGAAAAAAGACTCTTGAGCCCGGACAGCGGGTTCAGGTGGGTCAGATCGGGCTTCAGCTTCCTGCCCGTGATCAGCCAGCCGACCTGGGCATACATGACCGCCAGCGCGGCCACCAGCAGGCCCAGCAGAAACGGCCACATCGCCTTGCCCGCCTCCAGCGCGATCCCCGCCGCGAACGACGGGAGCGCGTCGCCCGAGAGCAACCGGTCGCCCGCCAGACCGGCCCGCACCACCCGGAGCAGCATTCCCCAGATGCGCTCGCCCATCAGCTGCAGCATGACCAGGCCGCCCAGCAGCAGCACGGTGGCCGACAGGTCGCGGCTCTTGGGAATCCGCCCCTCACGACGGGCCTGGGCACGCCGTCGCGGGGTCGGGGCTTCTGTCCTTTCACCGGCATCGTCCGGCATGCTTGATCAACTCACGACAAGGAAAAAACATTCCGAATGATCACGAACGTGTCGTACGTGTGGTCGGCCATCAGAGACCCGGAGGCCCCCAACGATACCGCCGCAACACCCATCACCAACAGCACACGCACCATGAATCCCACGGACAGAATGTTCAACTGGGGCATGGTCTTGGACAGAAAACCCATCGCCAGCGTGGCCATCAACAGGGCGATCAGACATGGACCGGCCAATCGCATGGCGGTCTGAAACGAGCTGCGCAGGAGGTCCAGCAACAGGCCCAGATGGCCCTCGCCCAGACTGAAGGACATCAGGGGCACGGCCTGAAACGAGTCCAGCATGCCTCGGACCATGGCCCGGTGCCCGCCCGCCACGAGAAACACGAAGAACAGCACCAGGTAATAGACCTGCCCCAGGGCGGTCGTCTGGTCGTTGCTCAGAGGATCGTACGACTGGGCCAGCGTGAGCCCGCCCTGCTGGCCGATCACCATGCCGGCCAGCCGGGCCGCGTTGAACAGCAGCTGCAGCCCGAGTCCCATGAGCACCCCGATCATCAGCTCACCGGCCAGACCCGGCAGCGCCGCCTGGAGAGTCAGACGCGCCGGGATGGTCGGCAACAACGCCGGAAACAGCACCAGCGCCATGGCCGCCGCAAAAAGCACACGCAGCCGCCTCGGGATCTGGTCGCTGCTCAGCATGGGGGCGGCCAGAACCAGCCCGCCCAGACGCGAGAGGACCAGGGCATAGCCCGGCAGCAGCATGGGAATCGTCAGCACAGACCAGGGCATCAGGGGCTTGTCACCTCCGAAGACGCCTTCGCGTCGTCACAAGGTCGGCAGCGTGCCGAACATCTCCTGGGCGTAGTCGACCATCCGCCCAGCAATCCAGGGGATGAAGTACGAAGCGGCCAGAACCATCGCCACGATCTTGGGCACGAACGTCAGCGTCTGTTCCTGCAACTGCGTCACCGACTGCACCAGGGAGAGGATCAGCCCGACCAGCATCCCGGCAACCAGCACGGGAGCCGATGTCTTGATGGCCAGAAAAAACGCTTCCCGGCCCAAATCCAGTGCCACACTCATGTCCATCGTCGGCCCGCTCCGTCAAAACGATCTGCCGCCGGCCCCTCGTCAGGTGAAACTCGTCAGCAGCGTCTGCGTCACCAGGTGCCATCCGTCCGCGAGCACAAACAGCAGTATCTTGAACGGCAGCGACACCAGCACGGGCGGCAGCATCATCATGCCCATCGAGATCAGGATGGACGCAATCACCATGTCGATCACCAGGAACGGCAGGTAGATGCGAAATCCCATGACGAACGCCACCTTCAACTCGCTGAGCACGAAGGCCGGAATCAGCACCGTGGAGCCCACGTCGTCCAGCGTCACCGTCTCGTCCAGCGGGATGGGACGGCCGCGCTGATACTCCAGAAACAGATAAACGTCTTCGTGGTTCTCCGCGGACTCGATCTGCCGGTACATGAACGTGCGCAAATGCCCCATGGCGCGCTCGAGGGCCGCCTCCTGGGATATCTCGTTGTTCAGGTACGGCGTCAGGGCATCCGCGTGAATGCCCTGAAGCGTGGGGCCCATGATCAGCAACGTCATGAACAGCGCCAGCCCCAGCATCACCTGGCTCGGCGGCAATTGGGCGGTTCCCATCGCCTGACGCAGCAGCGCCAGCACCACCAGAATGCGGGTGAAACTGGTCGTCAGGATCAGCACGGAGGGAACGAGCGTCAGGACGGTCAGCAGGACCAGGATCTGGAGCGTGGCGCTGACACCCTCGGCGTCACGCGCGGTGGGCAGAATCTGCCGGGCGTCTGGAATGCCCAGAGGATTGTCAATCGGCGCCGGGCCCTGGGCCGGGGCCGAAGGGCACACCGACAACAGGATCAGGGCGGCCAGCAGGCACCGGCGGCCGGCTCGCGAGCATCCGTGCTCCATACGCACGCGCGACTCCTTCGCGCCTCGATCGTTCATGAGATCACCGGGCCGGCCGCTCCTGCAGAGTGCGAAGACGCCCCAACAGGCCCTGCAACTGGCCCATCGTATCCTGCAGCTGCTCCCGGCTGGGAGGACCGGCCGACGGGGCCGACGCCTCCACCTCCCCGTACTCAGCCGCCTCGTGGCTGAGCAGCTCGTCAAAGCGGTTCTGCCGCCCCGCCGGACGGGCATCGGCGGACTGCGCCCGCAGGTGGAACGACTCCTCCGGATCCTGAATGTGCCCCAGATTCGTCAGATGGTCAGCCGTGATGCCGACCAATACGTAGCGACGGCCGACCTCCAGCAGGGCCACGCTCTGCTTCGGGGAGATGGCCGTCCGGGCCACCACCCGCAAGGGACCCGACGGCGTCTTCCGCACGCTCGGGACGTATCGCCGCAACAGCCAGAGCAGACCAAACAGGTCGCCCAGCACCACGGCCAGAGCCACGATCCCGTGCCGATACCACGGCAGGCGTCGCGCGCCCGGGGGAAGGGTCCGGCGGGCAATCGCCGAAGATCCGTCGGGCCCGCCGCGCGGCGGCAGGGCGATCATCGCATCGCTGCGAACCGCGGGCGCCTCAGCCGACTCGCTCTCTTCGTCTTCGCCCGCAACGACCGCGCTCGATGCGGCTTCGCCCGGGCATTCATCGTCGGACGGGATTGCACTCGGTTCCGCGGGGTCTGGTCGGACCAGAACCTCCCGGGCGGAGGACGGCGTGGTGGTCTCGATGTCCTGGCTTTTCCCCGCGGGGGCCGCGGCCCCGCTCACCGCCAGGGCGATGAGCAGACCACCGACCCATTGAACCTCCCTGTTCCTTCGTTCCTTGACCATCGCGTGATCCATCGCGACCGGGTTGTTCAGACGTCAATATGCGATCCGCTCATTCTCATCCGCGATGATCTCGCTGACGCGGACGCAGAAATTGTCATTGAGCACCAGCACCTCGCCGCGGGCGACCAGCCGATCATTCACGAACACATCCACGGGGTCGCCGGCCAGCTTGTCCAGCTCCACGACGCTGCCCTCCCCCAGGCGCAGCACGTCCTCCACGTACATCCGGGTCCGGCCCAACTCGATCCGCACTCGCAGGCGAACGTCGTTGAGCAGGTCGATGCTCTGTAACGCGGTCGTCGCCGTGCCCTCGTCCGCGCCGAAGTCCGGCAACTCGACGGTCTGCAGCGAAACGTCGGACTCGGCGGCCGCGGCACTCCGCTCCTCCGCGATGGCCGCGGCCATGGCCGCGGCGGCCGCGTCGAACGGGCGGCCCTCGGAATCCACGCGCGTGTCGGGAGCGGGAGGTGCGGGCTCGCCACCGGCCGAATTTTGGAGGGCGGCATCGATGTCGGCCTGGCTCAGTCCCGTGTCTTGGGGCGGAGCCGGGGCCGCGGCCGGATCGGCCATGCCAGCCGCTTCCAGCAGGGCATCAATCTCCGACTGCGTGATGTCGGATGCGTCCTGGGGTTTTTCCGTACCCGGTTCAGCCATATCCTGCGTCCGCTCGAATATGCGTTTATCGGCCCGCCCGCGGGCGGGTCCGCAATGAAAGATCAGCCGGACGATTGCAGAAGCTTGGGGATCAGCAGCTCCACGATGATCTTGTCGTCTCCCAACACTTTGTCCAGTTCGTATTTAATCTGCCGTCGGAGGGTCTCCAGCCCGGGTTCCTGGAGGTATTTCGGGTCGGCAGAACGAATCACCGTGGTGACACGGTCACTGATCGTCGATTTGCGCAGTTCCAGGAGCTTCTTGAAACGCTCTTCCTGATCCCGGGCAACCGTGGCGGCCACCTCGACCCGATACAGCAGCAGCTTCCCGGTCTGCTTGTTGAAAGCGTCGAGTTCGCACACCAGGTGTTCCGCAGGCAGGTTGGCTTCGGTCTGCCCGTTGATCACAATGCCCTCGCCCGGGGCCTGCGCTTGCGTCGGTTCCGGATCGCTGCCCAACGTCTTCATTGCGATGAAGATCCCCACGCCCTCCATCAGCATCAGACCGGCCACGACCGCGTAGGGAATCAGCTTGGCGCGTCGGCTCGGAGGCCCCACATTGGCGTCGATTTCCTGTTCCGGCATGATGATTACTCCCGTTGCTCGCCGGTGTAGGGCCGGCCTTCGTAATCCTGAGCCAGCGCCTCGGTCACCACGATCTCCACCCGACGATTGGCAGCGCGCGTCTCCTCGTCGTATGCCTGGGCTTCCAGCGGTGCGGTGTCTCCCGCGGCGATCAGGCGGAGCCGCTCCGGCCGGACCCCGTGCATTTCCAGGGCGTCGCCCACCGCACGAGCCCGGGCAAAGGACAACCCCCACGGGTCCCCGTACAGGGAATCCGTGGGAAGCGGTTCGTGTGTGGCGTGGCCGGTTACCTCGATAATGGTGTTGTAACCCTCGATTTTCGCCGCCAGTTGGGCGATCTGGGCCTCAGCCCCGGGCTTCAGCACGGCGCTGAATCGATCGAAAGCGATACGACCTCCGATTTCGATATGCGTGCCTTCGCGGATGTTGGTCACGCGGACCTGCTTGGCCCGGATGCTGACCTCGTCGGAGTCGCCTTCGTGCTGGCGATACTGCGGGACGATGAGGTGCACCAGTTGCTGGATCAAGGTGTTCTGGCCGAGGACTTCGGTGGGCGTGTTTCCCATCGCACCTTCAAACCCGAATGCGGCCTGGATCGCGGCCATGATGCGTGCGACCTCGTCATTCTTCTTGATCTCGCTCATGGATGCGACCAAAACGAAGAAACAGAGCAGCAGCGACATCAGGTCGCCGTACGTGAGGAGCCACTCCGGGCATCCTGCCGGGCCTTTCTTCGGGCGTCTGGCCATGGCCTGCTCGTCCGTCGGGGTTACGCCGCCTTGCGGCCGGCCGGTTCCTCTTCCGCTCGACGCTTCCGGTACGGGATGAAGGTGGTCAGCCGCTGCTCCACAACGCGCGGGTTGTCGCCCGCCTGAATCGCCATTACGCCGCGGATCACGATGGTCTTGAGCATCAGTTCCTCCGCGCTGCGTTTGGCCAGCTTGTCCGCCAGCGGCAGAAACACCATGTTGGCGGCGCAGGCGCCGTACAGCGTGGTGATGAGCGCGACGGCCATGCCGGCCCCGATCATCGAGGGGTCCGACATGTTCTTCAGCATGGCGATCAGGCCGATCAGGGTGCCGATCATGCCGAATGCAGGGTAGTACTTCGCCGCAGCGTCGAAAATGGCCTTACCCCCCTCATGCCGTTCCGCGATGGAATCCAGTTCGCTGGTCATGACCTGCTCGATCAGCTCCGGATCGGTCCCGTCGACCGCCATCTGAATCCCGGACACGATGAAGTTGTCGTCGATGTCCTTGGTCAGGTTCTCCAGGGACAGAATGCCGTCGCGGCGAGCGATCTCCGCGTATCCGACCAACTCCTTGATCAGGTCCGCCGGATCGCGCGTTTTGGTCAGCAGGGTCTTCTTCATCACCGAGGCCGCGGTCAGTATGTTGCCCAGGGGAAAACTCGTCAGCACGGAGGCCGTGCCGCCGCCGAACACGATGAGGATGGACGGCACGTCGACATACGCCATGGCGTCGCCGCCGGCCATGAGCGACCAAGCGACCAGGCCGAAACCCGCGATCAGTCCGATAAGAGTTGCGAGGTCCATTCTCTTTCGCTTTCCTGCGAACCTGCGCAGCAGCGCTTCCTAACGATATCGACCACCTCGAAGTCCCGTATGAGGCAACTCCGGGCTCAGACCACGCGAAACCCGCGAACCTGCCGGGCGTATTCGATCGCCCGGTCCACCACGTCTTCCAGCGATTCCAGCACCATCAGACGGTCGCCGCTGACCAGCGTGATGAGCGTGTCCGGGGTCCGCTCGATGAACTTGATCAGATCCGCGTTCACCACCACCGGCTGCTTGTTCAAACGCGTCAGCAGTATCATCAACCCGCTCCCATGCCGGTCACCGGCCCACCGCTCGGTCCCTCGCCGACCGCCGGACCCCTTCCCCCGCCACATTACCGGACCAGCATCAGCAGCTCCTGCAGCATGTCATCCGCCGACCGCACCACGCGGCTGGCCGCCGAAAACCCGGTCGCNNGCCAACTCCACGTTGCTCAACTCCAGGGACCCGGACTCGATGCTGCCGGCCCCCAGCGTGTTCGGCGTCATCACCATCGCTTCGCCGGAATTCGCGCCCGGTACAAAGGTGTTCTCACTCAGCGCCACCAGGCCTTCCGGGTTCGCAAACGTCGCCACGGCAAACTGCCCGAACACCCGCGTCTGGGCGTTGCTGAAGGTGCCCGTAATGATGCCGTCCTCGTCGATCGAGTAGTCGATCAGCTCGCCCGCCGGATAGCCGTCCTGGAGACTCATGACCAGCGTGGGTTGCGACGTACCCCGGGCCAGCCCGGTCAGGGCCGTGAAGTCCAGGTTGATCTGCAGGGGACTGGCCGCGCCAGTGCCGGCCCGGTCGATCTGTACGGTCGTTCCCGTCGCGGAGACGAACTGTCCGTTCTGGTCGAACGCGATCGTGCCGCTGCCCAGCACCGCGGAGGCGTCCGTGTCATCCGGTGATTCCGCATAAAAGCGCCAGGTGGTGCCCGTGCTGTCCTGCGACTCCATGACCGCCCGGATGCGCACTTCCACGGGATTGCCCAGCGAGTCGTAGACGATCATGCCCGTGCTCACGCCTTCACCGGTCCCGGGCGTGTTCGTGAAGCGGAAGGGCAGCACGCCGGACGTCCCGTTCCGAATGTCCGTCNNGTCCAGGGTGATCGCGTTGGGCTCCCCCAGGTTCGACGTGATCACCAGACTGCCCGCGGCCGGATCCGGCCCTGCGGCAATGGTCACGCCGGGCGAGCCGCCGGTCGCGGGATCCGTGTTGATGGCCAGCGCGTCCTCCAGGAACGCGGCGAAATCTCCCAGCGTCGTGCCGTCGGTACCCACCACGAACTGGGCCTCCGGCAGATCGATCTGCCCCTTCTGCGCTCCGCGAATCGTGATGACGTCTCCGGTGGCGAACAGGGGGTTGTCATCCTCGTCCACCAGGGCGGTCAGGGCGGTGGTCGCCGTGGCGGCCGTGCCGCCGGCGGTGATCATCGGATCCGAAATGCTCACGGCCGCAGAGCCGGCCAGCGTCGCGTTGGCATCCAGGTTGCCATCCAGCACGACCTCGCTGGTCGCCACGGCCTCACGCACCATGCCCAGCGGTATGACCAGATCGGAGAGAAGNNCCCCTGGACGCGTGAACCGTTGGCCGTCACCAGCGTGTTCGTCTCGTCCAGCCGGAAAGAACCGTCGCGCGTGAACACGCGGTCCTCGTTCGGAGCGTCCAGGAGGAAAAACCCCTGCCCGTCGATGGCCAGGTCCGATTTCACCCCCGTGTCCTGAATGTTACCCTGGTTGAAGCTCCGCTGGATGCTGGCCACGGTGGAGCCGTAGCCGGTCTGCATGGGGTTGGTGCCGCCGCCCGTGTCGCTGGGCGCCGTGCCGCCCTGGAGGGTCTGGTAGTACAGGGTCTCGAAGAGGGTGCGCTGGTTCTTGAACGCCGTGGTGTTCACGTTGGCGACGTTGTCGCCGATCGTGTCCATCATGTACTGATTGCTCTTGATCCCGGTGAACCCGGTCAGCATCGCCTGTGTCAATCCCATGTCAGCAGCTCCTTCAGGGCTTTCAGCGGCTTCCAGGTGGTGCCGGAAGCGGTGTCGGCGCGCTTGACCGCGGTCACGTCGCGGAACCGAATGGAATCACCCGTGTCCAACTCCAGCACGAGCTCACCATCCTGGGTCTGAACGGACGTCACCAGGCCTTCCACGTCCCGCACGTCGTTCGGGTCCCGCGTGTCCGTTCCCTGGACGAATAGCCCGATCAGGTCGGAGGCCATCTGCTCCGCATCCGTCACGTTGACCACGTCCGCCAGGTTCAACTCCTGCCCGGAATCCAGTTGCAGATAGACCCGGCCGTCCGCCTCGAACCGGACGGAGACGACCTGCCCGTGGATCGCCGTCCCGTCCTCTCCGACCGGTCCGGTCACCGACCGTCCGATGAGCGACGACGCCGAGCCGAACTGCTGCTGGCTGGTCAGGTTCTTCAGTGAATCCGTGAGCGACGAATTCAGCTCGATCTCCCGGATGGAGGCCATCTGGGCCAGCAATTCCTGGTTGCTGGTGGGCTCCAGGGGGTCCTGGTTGACGAGCTGGGCGATCAGCACCTTGAAAAAGTCCTCGCCATTAAGTTCCTGGAACCCCCGACAGCCGCTCGTGCATGTCGTGGAGCCGAGCTGCACACTTGTCGTTTCCATCGTTGGGTCTTCCTTGCCTGCCGGTCTTTTGACGCCGCCGGGACTCCGCCCGTGCGTGTGCCGCACCGCCGCACGCCGCGACGATCGGTCGCGGCGACGCGATCACACGCGAATGTCCAGCCGCGTCTCCGACGCGGCGCCGATTCCCTCCCATTCCGTCGCCTCTACGGAGGCCGAATCCGTGTCTTCTCCCTCCGGTGATTCCACGCCGGGCCGCGGGCGCGTTGCCGCCGCCGCCTCCACATGCCGGCTCCCCCTCCGCCCGAAATCCTCCCGCGGACCGCTTCGAGACAGGGCATCCTCCGTCGGCGGCAGGGCGATCTCACACCGATCCAGGGTCAGCCCCTGATCCGCCAGCGCCGATCGCAGTTCGGTCAGGCGCGAGGTGAGCACGTCGCGGGCCTGGGGAGTCTGGGCCTGGATCGACAACTCCATCCGCTGCTGGACCACACGCACGTCGATGCGGACACGCCCCAGCTCCGGCGGCATGAGTTGCAGCCGGGCCGTCGACACCCGCGGGCCCACCTGCGTCCGGATCGATCGAACCAGCCGGTCAAAGGCTCCACGCTTTGCAGTGGTCGTCTCGTGAGGCGTCTGCCGGCGGTCGGGCGGCGGCTTGGGAGCAACCATNNCTTGGGAGCAACCATCGGGCGAGGTGAACCGGATGACTCCTTCCGCACGGATTCCGCCGGACCGACGGGCTCCGTCGCACTGACACTGCCTGCCCGGCTCCCGCCTTCGGACGCCGGCCGGGCGCCAAGCAGGTCACCGAGCTGCTCCGCCAGAATCCCGCCGTCCGAAGGCCCGATGGGAACCGATGCGGAAACGGACGCCGATGACACGGATGCCATGACCGGCGCGGCCGGCTCTGCCGACGACGAAACGGCGGACGGCGCCTGGCCGGCCGTTCGATCCGCCGGTTTGGCCGAGCCGGCCTCCGCAGGGGTCCGGGGCCGCGGTGGTGACGTCGACGCACCGTCGTCTGGTCGCGGAGGCGGCGGGGACTCGTCTCCCGTTGATCGCCCGGATGCCGTCAGACCGGCGCGGGCCTGCGGTTTCGCGTCGTCGCGAATCGTCTCGCCTTGGCCGTCCCGGCGATTCTGTCGTCGCCGCGGACGAACCGGCTCGTCGCTTTGCGCGTCGCGCAGGGCCTCGCGCTTGCGGAGGTGGGCCTGCTCGGCATCCTGCCCCTGTTCGCCAAGTCGCTTTTCCGTGGCGCTGGGCTTCGATTCGCCAAGACCCCGTCCGTCCGGCACGATGGATTGCACCATCGCCCCGATCTGCGTGCCGAACCGGGCCTGCGTCGCGCCCAGCACCTCGGCGAACCCGGGCGGCGGCGTGCCGGTCTCCGTCGATACGGAGGCCGGGGTGTCGTCGGCCGACTTCCGGGCGGGCGGACGATGAGAGGTCGGAATGTCTGCCGAAATCGCGCCGTTCATCGGTCGTTCTCTTTCGGTTCCGCCACGGCGGACCAGTCGCTGCCTTCCGGGGCCGCCTCCTGAATCAGCTTGAACGTCTGCAGGGCCTTGCCCCGCAGGGCCGGGTCACCCATGGCGGCCGTGATGATCTTGACTCCGTTGCGGGCGTTGAGCTGGAGGAGAACGCGGGCGGCCTCGTCGCTGGTGAACCCCTGGAACAGGAGGTCCTTCGCGGCGTCGGGTCTGGCCGTTTCCAGCATCTGCACCAGCTTCTTGAACCCTTCCTCCTGCTCCTTGTGGACGCGCTCTCGGGTCTGCTCCTCGAAGAACCGGCGATCCGCCTCCAGCTTCTGCATCTGTTCAAGCGTCTGTTGCATGAGCAGTCCGACCGCGACCTGCTTCTGGTACAGCTCGCTCGTCTTGCGCTGGGCGGTCCGACGTTCCATTTCCTCACGATCCTGCTCCTTGGCGATGGCTTCCTCCGACCGCGAGGCCTCCTCGACGGGCGCATCCGCCTCCGCACCCTCGTCATCCGCATCGCCCGAGCCGTGGAGCAGCCCGTCCGCGGCGGCCCGCAGGTTGTCCGCCTTCAGACGACCCGTGGCCGCCAGGTAGCCACCCGCGCCGAGAAGGGCGAGGATGTGCAGAATCGCCAGCACGGCCACGATGGTAAAAGCGCTTCGGAACATCAATCGACCCGTCTACACGCTCACGCCGCTGTATCGAAACCTCTGCAGTGCAATCTCGTCATTCTCGAGTCGCTCCGCACGCGCCGTTTCCTGCTGATGCCGCTCCCAGTGCCGTTCCCGCAGCTTCTCCAGGGCCTTGAGCTCGCGGTGGGCACAGGTCAGCACCTCCTGCTCAACCCGCAGCGCGTTCCGCTCGCGGGCGACCTCGGCTTCTCCGTCCGCGATCGCCCGGTTCATGGAGCCGATATACACGCGAAAACGCCGCAGCATCTCCACGTCCGGCGCCCCCTGGTTCTGGGCGTCCCGCGATTGCTCCACGGCCTGGGCGATGCCGGCATGACAGGCCGCGATCCGGTTACGAATGCGGGTGATGGCGCGGAGCCGCTGGGCCACCACCCGCCGGGCCTCGTCCAGCTTCCGCTGCCGGACCTTGAGCACGGCCTCCAGCCGGAATACGAACCGCTTCGCCATGGCTCACGTCCTCAGGCCGCCGTCGCCGCTCGGGCGGCACCGCTCTTGCCGGTCAACCGGGTCCGCAGGGCCGCGATCTCACCGGCCAGCGTCACCATGCCCGTTCGCGAGTCGGCCAGCACGGCCTTGTCGCGAATGCCCTGGGCCAGAAACTCATCAATCCGCGGCTTCATCTTCACCGCAACGTCGTAGTCAACGTTGTGACCCTCCGCGTATGCGCCGATGTTCACCAGGTCCTCGATCTCCGCCCACACCGCCAGCACGGAACGGATCAAGCGGGCCGCCGCCAGGTGCTCCGCGTCCGCAACGTCCACCATCACCCGGCTGATGCTGTCCAGCACGGAGACGGCCGGGTACTGCCCGCGGTTCGCCAGACGCCGCGACAGCCATACGTGCCCGTCCAGAATGCCCCGCACCGCGTCGGAGACCGGTTCGTTGATGTCGTCACCTTCCACCAGCACCGTGTACAGCCCGGTGATCGAGCCGCGATCCGTGTTGCCCGCCCGCTCCAGAAGCCGCGGCAGCAGGCCGAACACGCTGGGCGTGTAGCCCTTGGTGGCCGGCGGCTCGCCGGCGGCCAGCCCGATCTCCCGCTGGGCCATCGCCATGCGCGTCACGGAGTCCATCATCAACAGCACGTGCTTGCCCTGATCGCGGAAATACTCCGCCACCGCCGTGGCCACGAAGCACGCTCGCACCCGAAGCACGGGCGATTCATCCGACGTGCTGACCACCAGCACCGTGCGGCGGCGACCTTCCTCGCCGAGGTCCTTGCGAAGAAAGTCACCCACCTCACGGCCCCGCTCGCCGACGAGTGCCACAACCGTGACATCGGCGGCGGTGTTGCGGGCGATCATTCCCATCAGAACGCTCTTGCCCACGCCCGTACCCGCGAACACGCCCATCCGCTGCCCGCCGCCCAGGGTGTGCATGGCGTCAATCACCCGCACGCCGGTGGCCACGGGATGATCGATGGGTCGTCGCGCCAGGGCCGCGGGCGGCGGCGCGTAGACCGGGTACTGGGCCTCCACAATGAAGTCCCGATTCGTTCCGTCGTCGATGCAGCGACCCATGCCGTCCAGCACGCAGCCGAGCATCTGCCGCCCCACCGACACCGTCTGCATGGCCGCCGAGCTGCTGACCGCGTCGCCCGGCGACACCCCCCGCGGCTCCCGCAACGGCATGAGCACCGTGCTGGAGGCCCGGAAACCCACCACCTGCGCGTCGATGGGCGCCACGCCGTACGGCTGAAGGCGGGCGATCGCTCCCACCGGGGCCGGCAGACCCTCCGCCAGCACGGTCAGCCCGATCACCTCGCGCACGCGGCCGCGGACCGTCATCGGCGTGCATTGATCCAGAAGATGCAGAGCGTGCTCAAACATGGAGGGACATTGACTCCCATCCCGGCAGAATCAGCCGGACGATCTGCTCCAACTGCGTGTCAATGGTGGCGTCCACGTCCGTCTCGTCCGTCTGCACCCGGCAGCCGCCGGGGGTGATCGAGGGCTCCTCGATGAGGCGCACGTGCACCGGTTGCGCCAGTTCGCCGGCGTACTCCGCGGCGAAGCGCTTCAGCGTCTCCAGGTCGGACGGATTCAGATGCACCCGCAGGTCCGTCTTCGCCCCGATCAGCCGCAGAACCGCGCGAACGTTGGCGGCGGCCGCCTCCGGATGAATCTGCACGGCGCAGCGGGTCACCTTTTCCGCCACGCGTACGGCAAACATCAGCAGGTCGTGCTCCGCCTCGATGAGCAGGTCTCGCTTGCGATCCTCCAGCTCGTTCACCACGTTCTGCAGGGCCTGGCGCAGAAGCGCCTGCTCCTTCCGGTACCGGTCCGTGGACTCCTGCAGGGCCTGGGCGTGTCCCGCCTGCCGACCCTCCGCTTCGCCCTTCGCATAGCCGGACGCGTGGCCGATCGCCTCCGCGTTCTGCCGGATGCGCTCCGCCGCGGACGTGGCCTGGGCAATCATCTGCTCCGCCCGGCGGCGGGCGGCATTCACAATCCGGGCCGCCTCCACCACGTGGTCGGCCAGATCGATCGTTTCCAGACGCCGCAGCGCCTGCACGTCGGACTGCCCTGCTTTGATGACCGTACCCATGTCCTGCGCCTCGCCGGTTGCCCGGCCCTACACGATCAGGTCCTTCTCGCCGCCCCGGCCCGAAATGATGATCTCGCCCGCGTCCTCCAGCCGACGCACGACGTCCACGATCCGCTGCTGGGCCGCCTCCACGTCGGATAGCCGCACCGGGCCCATGTATTCCATGTCCTCCTGGATGAGCTGCGCCGCCCGCTCCGACATGTTCTTGAAGATCTTCTCCTTCAGCTCCACGTTGGCCGTCCGCAGCGCCAGCGACAGCTCATCATTGTCGATCTCCTTCAGCACCGCCTGCACGCCCTTGTCGTTGATGAGCATGATGTCCTCAAACACGAACATCAGCCGCCGGATCTGCTCCACCAGGTCCGGATCCTCGGCTTCCAACGCCTCCAGAATGCCCTTTTCCGTGGAACGGTCGGCCAGGTTGAGCATCTCCGCCACGGCCTCCACGCCGCCCGCCTTCTCGAACGTCTGCGACACGAGGCCCTGCAGCCGCATCTCCAGGCCGCGCTCCACCTCCTTGATCATCTCCGGGTTGGTCTGATCCATGTTGGCCACGCGGCTGACCACCTCGAGCTGCTTGGCCTGCGGCAGGCCCACCAGAATCTCGCTGGCCTTGGCCGGCGGCAGGTGCGCGACGATCAGCGCGATGGTCTGCGGGTGCTCGTCCTGGATGAACGTGAGGAGGTTCTCGCCGTCGGTCTTCTGAAGGAACGCGAACGGCTGCTGGTAGACCTGATGCTCGATCTGCTGGAGGATGCGGGCCGCGTCATCGCGGGGCAGCGCCTTTTCGAGCAGAACCTTGGCGTAGCCCAGGCCGCCGGTCTCCGCATACTTGCGGGCCAGGGCAATGTGGTAAAACTCCTCCACCACCTTGCCCCGCTGCTTCTGATCGACCAGATCCAGCGAGGCGATCTCCCGCGTGATCACCTCCACGACGTCCTCGTGCAGGTGCTTGAGCACCGTCGCCGCCGAATCCGGCTCCAGGGCCAGAAGCAGAATGGCCGCCTTCAGCGGGCCCGGGAGCTTCTCTTCGGATTCGGAAGTCGCCGGGGTGCTCTTCTTCTTGGTCACGATCGCGTTCTCCGGACACCGGCAGACCTCGCCGGACACCGCACCGACCCCGCAGGGCCGCCTATTCCTGTTCCACCCAGCGTTTCAGTAGGTCGGCCGCCACCTGCGGCGAATCATCCACCATCCGAGAAACCTGTTCGCCGAGCTGCTTGAACCGCAACGTGTCGTCATCCACNNATCATCCTCCGTCGGCACGTACGCCGGCGAGGGAATCGCCGCCGCCATCCGCGTGCTCTTGCGAACCATCAGAATCAGCTCCAGCAGCGCAAAGACGGCCAGCGCCGCCAGGCCCACTTCCGGACCGTAGTTTCTGGCCAGTTGAACGTAGTCGCCCTCGTCCGCCGCCCCGGCCAGGCCGGCCAGACCACCCCCCATGCGGGCCAGCTCGCCCGTGGCCGGATCAAAGTCGTAGTAGCTGGCCACCCGCACGTCCTCGTCGCTCTCCGCCTGCACGATGTTCATGACCGCGTCGCGGATGAGGTCCAGTTCCTTCTTCTTCAGGGTCTCGAAGACCGGATCGCCGTCGGCCGGTTCCTTGTCCGCATTGCCCGGCTGGTTCCGGAAGATGCTGACGAAGAAGCTGCGGGGCACGTTGATGGACGCCGTGGCACGCACGATGGTCCCGGGGATCACGTTGGAATCCACGATCTCCGTGGGAGCGCCCGGATAGANNCTTGGTCTTGTCTTCGCTTTCCTCGTTGCCTTCGGCGGAGGCGGCGCCGCCGAGACCGATGCCCACGTTCGGGTTCGTCCCGGCCTCCGCCGGAGCCTGGTTCGTCCGGCTGGAGGACTTGCGCGATTCCTCCGTTTCCGGACGCGGGTCGTCGTATTTGTAGGACTGCTGGTGCTTCTTGGAGTGGTCCAGGTCCACGGTGACCGCGGCCAGAATGCCCGGAATGTACGCGAAATGCTCGTGGATCTTCTTGAGCAGGTGCTGCTCCGTCTTGACCACCCGCTCCAGCATGTCGGTCGCCCAGGCGTTCTCCGGGTCCGGCGGCGTGTAACGCCGCCGCGTGACGCCGTCGATCACTTCCACCCGATGGGCGTCCAGGCCCGGCACGGCTCCGGAAATGAGCCGCGCAAAACCATCCGCGTCGGCCTGCGTGACCTGCCTGCCGCGAGCCATGGTCACGTAAACCGAGGCCGTCGGCACGGTGGCCGGCCCC
>MTKZ01121782.1_pt1 | contig 16454 bp, 17 predicted proteins | sample 1042781 | NCBI WGS metagenome assembly MTKZ01 (sample SAMN06212207, study PRJNA360539) | anaerobic digester metagenome | biome: Wastewater treatment plant; material: sludge; isolation source: anaerobic digester fed with sludge from wastewater treatment plant | place: Denmark: WWTP Viborg ...
GCTGAAGAGCAGTATAGTGGTATATGGAAGTCAACAAAAAGAGCTGCGTCCCCTTTTCCGGTCCGGGCAAACCACCTTCACGTTGCTGCTCATGGGGTCCTCCATTGTTGTTCCGGATTAGGCTACCTGCGAAATCTCAACTGGACAATACCCGGCACAGGTCCTCGCCGTTGGTGCAACGCGGGTCACCGCTGTACGATGGGGCGGCCCGACCAGACAGCCCGGCCGGGTGGCGCTCGTCCAGGATTCCGTTGACCTTGAGGCGCACCATGCATGCGAACGCTCGAACCACCCTGACCGTGCTTGTCGTAGCCTCAGGCATCGCGGCCGCGGCGTTGGCTGACCTGGCCGACGACGTGCGCGCCATCAAGACGCATCTGAAGGTCGAACAGCGCTACAAGCCCGATACGCGCGTCGAACTCGAACTCGGCCCGGGCGAGGCGGCGCTGCTCACTTTCACAGAGAACCCGGCGGGCGTGACCGAATTTCTGTTTCACCACAAGAAAGATGTGCTCTCCATCATCTATGCCTGTGCCGGCGAATCGTACTCTTCCACGATGGTTACAGCCAAGCGGCCCCGCAACAAGCGCCAAGTGGCCGCAGCGGGCGCGCGGGAATGGATGCAGTGCGATGTACAATGCAAGTTCCAGGAGGGCGCTGCCCACGTGACGTTCTCGACCGAGACGATCTCCGTATAGCGCGTGCGCGGGATCATGGAGGAACAGCGAAAGGCTCGTGAGGAGAAGATGGACAAGCTGCGCCGGATCCTTACATGGGATGAGACGGCAACAGTGCCTTCGTTCAAGATGGCCATTCCCGGCCCGGAGGACCCTTCGCTGCGGCAGTTGCGCAAGGAGTACGAACTGGACAAGGTCGTCGCCGGTGCGGCGAGTGACTATGAACGGCTCCGGCGCATCGTCAAATGGACGCATGACCGCTGGAAGCACAGCGGCGACAACACGCCGTCGAAGTCCGATCCGCTCACCATCCTCACCGAGGCCAAAGAGGGAAAGCAGTTCCGCTGCGTGGAATACGCTACCGTCGTCACGAGCTGTGCCCAGGCGCTCGGCATGCCCGCGCGCCGGCTCTCGCTGAAACGCGAAGACGTCGAGACGGCCGAGTCCGGCGCTGGCCACGTGGTCGCTGAGGTCTGGATCGAGTCACTCGGGAAGTGGGTGTTCGTCGACGGCCAGTGGGACGCGATCCCGGAGAAGGATGGCACGCCGCTGAACGCCGTCGAGTTCCAGGACGCCATCGGCCACAAGGCCCCCGGCCTCAAGATCCGATCCTCATCGGGTATCAAGGAAGACATGTACCTCTATTGGGTGACGCCCTACCTCTACTACTTCGATTTCAACCTGGATCAGCAGCAGTTCGAGCGGCCGTCGCTTCAGCCGGAAGCGAATCAACGAGCCCCGAAACAGGGCCTGATCATGCTTGTTCCCAAGGGCGCCAAGAACCCCACGGTCTTCCAGCGCAAGGGCCGGATAGGCAAGTGCACCTACATCAGCAAGCCGAAGGCGTTTTACCCCAAGCCCGGCGCGCCGTAGCGGGGCCGGCCCAGCGGCACTTACGAAGGCGTGGCCGCATCCGCACGCAATCATCCGACCGCGCGCTCTCTGCGCCGGGATGATCCTGCCGGTTGCCGACTGAGTTCTTCAAAGGAAACACCAGTCCCGGGGCAATGGGGAGTCGAAACGAGTCGAAACGGGACGAGTCGAAACGGGGACGCAGCTAGTTTTAGCGGTGCTGTAATCCGGGGGACACCATACCTATTTCGGCTTTCGTTGTTTTGGTTTCCGGTCTGGTTTTTGGGCTGTGAGGATGCTGCTGAGGGTGGCCTCAGATCTGGTGAGCAAGGCCTGGCTGCCCAGCGGACGTCCGATTTCTTCATGGCGTTTCGCGAGCCGTGGGCTGCCGCCATCTCGATGATTTCCCGCCCACCCGGCCGTCGCTGGTGTTGCCTACGGCCCCTCGCCGCAATAGTCTTGCCCGGCCAGCGTTGAGTCTGCTGGTTGCGCAGTGAACGCGGCGCAAGGAAAGCCGACCGGCCCCCTCGGGGGCGGTGCGACCGAATGAAGAATGACACTTAGGAAAGGAAACCCATGCTAATCAAGAACTTAGCTTTTGTGACCCTCTTGGCCGGTATTCTCTCGGTTCCCGCTTGGGCCCAGGACGCAGCCGAGCCGAGGGCTCGCCGCGAGCGCCCTGCCGCGAGCAGAGGTGAGGGGGCCGAAGGGCCTCGTAACCGTGCCATGGAAGGAGCTCGCGGGCGTGGCATGATGGTTAACCAGCAGATGGAGCGCTTGACCAAGGAACTGAACCTCACCAAGGAGCAGCAGGAAAAGATCCACAAGCTGATCACCGATCAGCACGACCAGATGCGCGAACAGATGCAGAAGCGCATGGCCGAGAACGGTCCCAAGTTGAGGGAGCTCTGGACCCAGCTCCGAGATGCCCGGACGGCCGGCGATCGGGAGAGAATCAAGAAGCTGGAAGGTCAGATGCGTGAACTGATGGGCGACGACAAGACCGATGCCGCCCGTCAGAAGCTGATGAACGACGTGGAAGCCCTCCTCACGGCCGAGCAGAAACCCACATTCCAGAAGATCAAGGTCGATGTCTTCAATCCCCGGCCCTCGCTGGAGGAGAACCCCGAGGTACTGCTGAGGGCCGTCGAGTCGCTTGAGCTGCCGAAGGACAAAGCGGACAAGATCAAGGGCCTCGTTGATGAGTACAGAACCAAGCACCGTACGCTTCGTCCCAGAAACAGGGACGAAAAAGCCGAGAAAGAGGCCAAGGACGCCGCAGCCGAGGTCTACAAGAAGGTGATGGCCGAGCTGACGCCCGAGCAGCAGACGAAGGTCAAGGAATGGCGCCCGTCAAGCACCATGATGGGCTGGCGCGAACCCGGCCAAGGCCGCGGCCCGGGTGCGGGCGAGCGCAGAGGTGAGTCAAGAGGCCAGAGGCGCGGCGGCGGTCAAGGGGGCACCGAGACCGAAAACAAGCCCCAAGAGTAATTTGTGATACGAACAAACGAAGGTGGCATTCTACTTCGTGGAAGTAGAATGCCCCTTCTACGTGATCAGATCAGCACGAGCGTGATCCCCTCGTTGTAGCCGTTGAGGTCGGGGTCCTTGTTGAGCTCAGGGCATTCCTCGAGCATGCGCCGGGCGGTTTCATCAAACATTGACCATTTCTCGCCGCTGACGAAGGCGCGAATCTTGCCTTCTTTTCGCCTTTTCTGAAGCGAGCGGCGGATCGCGTCCCGCAGGGCACCGCCGACCCCGGATGAGCCGTATCCGTGGACAACCTTGAGCACGACCACGCCGCCACGGCCGGCCTTGTCGAGTTCGGCGTTGAGCTTCGCCCGGGCCTCCTGGACGGTTGGCAACCCCGCTTTCACGTTGAATACACGGATCTTACCTGCCATCGCCGCAGCCTCAAGGGCCTCGGATCGGAAAACCTTGCGTGGCATTATACCGCCGGCGGTGCGGACGGCAGGGGCTTCAAGGCGGTGAAAAGCTCAGGCTTCCTGAAGCGTCCGTAAGACACTTGCCGGGAAGTAGAATTCATTCCGAGTCTGGAAGGTGGGGCCAAGGCTCCAAATCACGACACCGACTGGAGTGGGGACAGGAAAGGAGACACACATGCGACCAGCGTTGACCATTCCCCTTGTGATGATCCTGGGATTGACCGGGTGCCTCAAGCGCGATGATGGTCCTCAAGCGAAACTGATCTCGGCCGACGCGAAGGATCTGACTTCGACTGTTGTGACCGCCAACCTGCGCGAGCCGATCGTCGAGGGCACGAACCTGCTCTGGTGCGCGACCTTCCCCCTGGCATGGAACGAAATGCTGGACGTCATCGGGATGGACGTCCAGTTCACCGACATGGCCGAGCAACCGGCGGCCGTGTTGGCTCTGAACGACCGGCTTGTGACCGAGGATGATCTGGATGACGCGTCCTACGTGGCCATGGCCGGGCTGCTGCAAGACGGGATCGTCGAGCAGATCCAACAGGCGATGGGCGTCAAGTTCCCCGACGTCACGCCCAACCTGCCGGTCCCGGCCGGGGCCGATCCGCAGAGCATCGTGGCTTACTCGTATCTGTTCAAGAACCTGCTGTTCCCGAAGCCTTTCGAGCGGCTTGACGATCCGTTGAATTTCGACGGCCAGGAAATCCTATGCTTTGGCCTGTCGGGGAAATCGGACGCCGACAACGACCTGCTCCGCCAGGTGTCGATCCTGGATTACGTCAGCGACGATGACTTGATGATCGAGCTGAAGACCCGAAGCGAGGCCGACCAGCTCATTCTGGCCAAGGTGCAGCCGCAGGCAACGCTTGAAGCAACAATCGAGAACGTCTTGACACGTGAGCCGGACTGGTTGTTGTTGTCCTTCAACGACTCCGACGTTCTCAAGGTGCCGATGATGAACTACGATGTCCGGCGCAGCTTCGATGAGCTGACCCTCCATCCTTTCCCGGTGGTTGGTCTCGCAGCCGACGAGTATTACATTGACACGGCGCTGCAGAGCATCCGCTTCGAACTCAACGAGGCCGGGGTGCGGCTGGAGTCTGAGGCCTTTATCTTTCTTCCCCTCCCTTCGGCCCCGCCCGAGCCACGGTACTTGGTCTTCGATAAACCCTTCCTGCTGCTGATGAAGCTCAGAAAGGCCGATCAGCCCTATTTCGCCATGTGGGTCGACAACCCCGAACTGCTCGGCAAAGCGGCCCAGTAGGGGGCTCGCTTCTCGCCTGCGGCCGGAGAAACAGAACCGTTCCGCTCTTTTGAGAGACTGGGATGCTTCGGTTCTCCCCGGCCCTGTTTCCGTCTGTGGACTTGAGCAGGCCGAAAGTCCCGCCGATTATTCAGTTGCGGCTGGGTACCGGGAGCGGATCGCCGCCGCCGTTATTGTCCGACGGGCGTCCGGGGCCATGGGGCCTGTGTGACCATTCGGCAGGTGGATCGTCTCAAGGCAGCTCGGCAGGAGTGCAAGCCGTCAGACGTGCACGCGGAATGTACGACGGTATCGACACGGGGTGTCGGCAGGTGCGACATGATCGCCTCTGGTTGCCTTGGATTGTGGGCCCGCCGACGCCGGCTTGCCTGAACACGGCCTGCCCGGTGGCGTTAAAGTGCTTTACGAGAGAATGCGAATTCCTCGACTCGATTTGGCCTGTCGGCGTATTGCCACCGACGCCTTTTTGCAGTATATTCAGAGGGGTGAAGGTGCGATCTGCGTTGTGCGATCGTAGAGGCCTCGATTCGACAGGGATGCCAGGAGGTGCAGCTTGATCACTTCGAATTGGCAGTGTGCAGAGGGCGGCGACGCGCCCAAGGCCGGTTTGAACTGTCGGCGGACGGCGTTCACGCTGATCGAAGTCCTGGTCGTCGTGGCCATTATCGCGCTGCTGATCGCCATTCTGCTGCCCTCGCTGAAGGCTGCGCGAGAAAACGCCAGGGCGACGGTGTGCGGACACCAGCAGAGGCAGTTGGGTCAGGCAGGCACGATCTGGATGACCGAAAGCAAGAAGAACATGGTGCCGGTGCACCGCGGATGGGCCACGCAGGTCCTGAAGGTCATGAAGGGGCAGGCGGACATGTTCAAGTGTCCTTCCACCGACAAGCTGGTGCCGATTGCCCCCGTGCTGATCAAGCAGTACCGGACGGGCTTCGTGTACCCCGCCCTGTCGACAGACAGCCCGTACTTCCGCCGAAATCCGGACCCTGACGCCCAAGGCTTCTATCGCGCCGATATGGAAACGGAGGCGATGGAACAACTGGGCAGCGGGGCGGGCGATGCGGATTTTGATGACGCGTATGTCTACACCAAACCGTTGACCAATGAGAAAACCGCTGAGGTTTATGCGGTGAAGGCAGGGACGGGTCGCGTGCTGAGCATGTATGACTACAAGGGCAAACTGCTCGCCGAGCACTTCTCAACGACGCAGCGCTACCAGTTGCCCACCCTGTGGGGCAGCTATGGCATGAATCTGTCGGCCGCCATCCCGGGCGCGAAACCGTATAACATCCTGTACCTGGATTACACGGATTGGTCGGCCGTCGTGGAAAGCCGGTTCGGCGTCATTTCATCTTACGACCGCAAGCGCCGGGGTGACGGCCAGCCCGGGCGGGAAAAATATGAATGGGTCGCCCCTCGTCACAACAAGCGCGTGAACGTTTGTTTCCTGGACACCCATGTTGAACGAATGGTGCCCGAGAAGCTGATTCCGCCGCAGGACATGGACCAGGCTTCATTGTGGCATCCCCGGCGCCCGCCCGGCTGGATAACGCCCGCGCTGCCGGCGGATTAGCACGGCTCGCGTGCCCGAGAAAAGCCTGTCTTCCTGCATCCGGCGCATTTCCTGAGGCGGATCAACTTCTGGCGGGCTGCAACTCAATCGCACCGCGATCCAGAAACATGCGCGCCGAATGCACACCAGTCGCGACGGAAGAGACTCATCCAGACAAGGACCTGAGCCCCGATTCAGGCCGAAGGTTGTCGGCGGCACCTCCGGGGCCTCTTCTCTGACACGTCGTCATCTTCCTACGCTGAGCTTCCTTCTGCGCTTGTCCACCATGGACGAATCCATTACCATTCCGCCGGGCGCGGGTCCTTCGACCGGAACAGCCCGCCCGCAAGGACTGTGGTCGCGGCGCTGGCGAGCCCGCGCCGGGAGTGATTTCATGGCCCAGGATGAACAGGTGCTGGTCGTCGAGCGAAAGGTGGTGGAAGAGGTGGGCATGTTCCACGGCCTGCAGTTTGACGTGGAACGTTATCTCGACAAGCTCTTTGCCAAGGACGTTCCCCGTTTCATGCCCCGGCCGCAGGCGGAGAAAGACCCCGCTTACAAGCAGCTCATTCCCTATGTCATCATGACCCACGACGGCAAGTACCTGAACTACGTCCGCGGCCGTCGGGCGGGCGAGACGCGGCTGGTCGGCCTGCGTTCCATCGGCATCGGCGGGCACATCAACCCCGGCGATGACATGCCCCTGTTCAGCTCCGACTTCCGCGACGCCTACCGGACGGCCGTCGAGCGCGAGGTGGCCGAAGAGGTGTCCGTCGAGGCCGGCCACACCGACCACGTCGGGGCCCTGCTCAACGACGACCGAAACGAAGTCGGCCAGGTCCACCTCGGGATCGTCCACCTGTGGGTCCTGGACGCCCCCACGGTCACCAAACGCGAGCAGATGATCACCCAGATGTCCTTCATGACCCCGGCCGAACTGCACGAGGTCCGCGAGAGCATGGAAACCTGGTCCAGCCTGTGCGCCGACAGCCTGGAGGAAATGGCCAGGCGACTGCGATCATCCCAGTGATGGTTGCCGCTGCCGCCGGCAAAGGCGGTGCCAGTGTTCAGCGGCTGGTTCGCGATGGCGTGGACACCACCCTGGCGAATCTGTTTGCCTGCGTGGCACGGACCGTGACCCCCGATGCGGAAGGAGTGAGCCGGGCGCGAGGCTCGACGGAGGCGTTTCTGTATCGTCGTCTCGAAACCCTGCCGGAGACGGCGGGACGGTTTCGGGTGAACGCTGAACTGCCGATCCCCTTTGACAGCCGGGGGCGTATGGAAGTTGATCTGCTCTGCGCGAACGCGCGGGTGACCACCGCGCAACGACTGGCCCACTCAGTGACCCGATTCAGAAAACCACACGGCTCCGTCGAATAGCGGAAACCGGCTTGGCACCACGTCGGACGACGATCCCGGCGCCCTCCAGCTTGGCGCGCCGGACGCCATCAGCGCGGTCCCCGGAGAGAATCGCGATCAGGGTGTGGTCCTGCATGTGAGAACGAGCCATCGAGTCTCCACGCAGCTTCTTGCGGGTCGGACGAGCAGCAATCGTCCGCAGGATCTCCATGCAGGATACGAAGCAGGTTTGCGATGCGGACCGCACGCTGGTCAGTATTCCTCCAGAGGGCGCTCAGGACGGACAAGCAACCAGGCCGCCAGCGCCAGGCCGTTCAGCGCTGCGCCGAGCAGAAAGAAGGCATTGTGCGTGCCTGTCCAGGCGAGGAGATAGGGAAAGGCGAGTGAGGTGATGAATGAACCCAGATTGCCCGCCATGTTCATCGTTCCCGAGACGGCGCCCGAATGACGACGTCCGATGTCGATGCATGCCGACCACGAAGGGGCGAGAGTCATGTCGGCGCCGAAGACCGCCAGCGACAGACATCCGATGGCGCCCAGCGGCGTGTCCATGAACACGCTGACCACCAGACCCGCGGCCGACAGCAGGAACCCCAGGATGGCAGGGATTCGCCGCGAGGGTATCCATCGACCTCGCCGATACAGCCAATCCACCAGCAGACCCGCGACCCAGTTGCCCAGAGCGCCCGCCAGGGGCGGCATGGCGGCATACAGGCCGGTCTCGACCATTCCCAACTCATATCGGCCCTTCAAGTAGGGGAACAGCCACGACAAGCAGAAGAAGAAGGTGAAGTTGGAGCAGAAATACTGCCCCATGAGCAACCACACGTTGGAGCTGCCCAGCAGCGTGCCTGCGCTGAGACGGGCAGCCTGTCCCGCACCGGCCAGGGCCTGCTGGCGCGTGCGCAGAATCAGGTCTTTCTCTTCCGGCGTGATGCGCGGGTGGGTTTCCGGATCGTCTCGGAACCAGAGGTACCAGAAACATGCCCAGGCAAGGCCGATGATGCCCAGAACGACAAAACTTGCTCGCCAACCGATCGACTCAACCAGCCACGCGATAACCGGGAGCGCAAAAGCGGCCCCGAATCTGGAGCCGGAAAACGTCAACCCCTGAACCAGGCCTCGCTCGGTCATTGGAATCCAGGAGTAGACGGCGCGGGCGCACGCGGGGAAGGCTCCCGCCTCGCCGGCCCCAAAAAGAAAGCGGAATACCAAAGCTGAGGTGAAGTTGAACGCGGTTGCGGTCAGAGCGGTGAACAGCGACCAGAAGGTCACCACCGCGCTGAGGATGACCCGCGGTCCGAATCGGTCGGCCATGATACCCGAAGGCACCTGGAGCAGCGCGTATCCCAGGGCAAAGGCCGATATGATCCAGCCCATCTGTTTTTCGGACAGTCCGAGGTCCAGGGCGATGGCGCTCTTGGCCGACGAGATACACACCCGGTCCACGTAGAGCAACATGGACAGCAGAAACATCCCGAAAACCAGCCAATACCGCTTGGGCATGCGGAGAATCTCGGATCGCAACTGGTTGCCGTTTACCGGAGCTACGGTTGCGTCATCATACGGGCGATGGTTCATCCTGGTACCTCGAACACCGAGGTCGGCGCCGCACCCCGGCGAGGCGCTCGCCGCCCCCCACCCGCATCAACGGGTGACCTGGTCCAGCAGTCGACGGGCCACAGCGAAGCCCGAGTGCCCGACTTGCAGCACCGGCACCTTTGTCTCATGCTTGATCTGGGCCAGGCTGATCTGCCCAAGGACCAGCACGTCCACCTTTTCGGCCAGCCGGTCCATTTCCTGGTGCACGAGTTCGTTGTGCCGGTCGATCTCGCCCTTCTGCAGATGTTCGAAGGCTTCTTCGCTCAGGGCAATCTCGGTCTCAATGGAGACGCCCGCTTCCGCAGCGGTCCGCTCAAGCAGCCTCCTGGTCGCCGCCGGACTGGTGGGAACGGTCGCCACAATTCCGAGACGCCGGCCCAGTCGAACCGCCTCGCGGGCCATAGGCTCGTCGATGTTGAAGACGGGGATCGAGGCATACTTCCGGGCGATCCACGAGGCTTCGCCGACCGTGGTGCAGGTGATCATCGCAACGTCGGCGCCCATGCTCTCGGCCGCGAGCACGTAGAACTGCAGGCGCTTGATGACGCCCGGGGTCGCCCCATGATTCGCCAGCGATTCGCTCAGCAGCGAGTCGTCCATGATATTGAACACCTCGACCTGGGGGTTTTCCTTGAGCCAGGGCTCCACGAACGGAGTGGTGATCACTTTCTGGTACCAGTTCACGGTGTGGATGAGCGCCAGTCTCTTGGCTTTCATGGCAAGTTCTCCAGATTCGATTCAAGACGGAACATCGGGTCCATATCACCGGTTCATGCCGCTGATGAAACCTCGGCCGGGCCTCTTATCGCGGCCTGAGGCCGATGATTTCACGGGCGCGGGCTGCCCGGACGGCTTTGCGTCCGGCCGTGGCGGCCTGTTCCAAGGCGTCCTCCACGAGCTCGATGTTATTCCTGGCCCTTCGGCCATTGCTCAAAAACGGGCTGTCCTCGTAGCCCACGCGGACATGGCCTCCCAGGTCCATCACCTTCCGAAGGTCGGCCGTACCCTTCTGATGGNNAAGCTCGCCATCGTCGACCAGGCGACGATAGTTGGTCATGTGCGACAGGTCAAAGACGGGCATCGTCGGAGCAATACGGGCGTCGCGCAACTTGCGGGCATAGAAGCGAATGTCCTCGTATCTGTTCTGATAAACACCATCGAACATGTTGACCGACCCGAGGTTAAGGGACCCCATCTCGACCTCGGGGACCGTGAAGGTCGCGCATCGCTGATCGAGCGTGTGCTCCGGCGCACCGCCGGTTGACCCCTCGATGATGATGGGGCACGCTTCTCGTATCTCGCGAACGTGTCGTGCGAACAGCGTCGGATCCACGCTTTGGAGCAGGTTCTCGTCACGGGCGTGCAAGTGAACAATTGCCGCACCAACCGCCTCGCATCGAATCACCTCACCGGCCACGTCGATCGGACCGGGGTGTTTTTCGTCCTGCTTCTCGCCAGGGACCGGGGCAACGACGATCATGATTTCGTTGTTCTTCATGGCAGAATTCCATTGGGCCCAAGGCCCTGAAAGCCGGATGAATCTCGCATTCAACAGTGGTCGCGGCCGCCTATCCGGAGCCGGCCGGATTCACGACGCCGTCCAGCCCGGAGCCAGCACGGTTCCAAAGAAGTTGTCCTTGCCCACCTGGCCGCCCTTGAAGCAGATTTCCATCCCGTCCAGCGCCGAGCCGGGAATATGTGCCCGGCAGAGCGGACAGCCGGGCGCGACCGGGGCAATCATCTCGAGAGCTTCGATGCCGAGCCTGCGGGCCGCAAAGAAGGATGTGTCGCCTCCGGTGACCACCGAGCGTTTGACCCTTCCCGTCTGCAGCAACCGGAGCAGGATAGTCCCCAGAGCTTCTCCGAGCACGCTGCCGCTATGCTGCGCTGCCTCGCGCCCCAGGGCCTCGAAACGTCCTACGGTCTCTTTCCGGCGAGGGTCGGAAGGGCCCCGGGCCATGTGGCAGATCACTGTCTTGCCGCCTTCGTGGAGTCTTAACGCCTCATTCGCCGTTGCCTCGATTTCCGCCTTCGCGGTGGCAGGGTCCACCAAATTGGCTGTGTTCAGGGCAACTTCCGCCGCCCCGTGCTGGATGGCCCAGCCGATTTGCCGATCCGTTACCGGCGAACAACTGCCCGATACGACAATCGCTTTTTCGACCGGGGCAGCGACGAATGAGGGAGCCTCCGGCAGCATGCCCTCGCTCTGCCAGTGGGCCGTCAGGGAGTACTCTACGCCGGATGAGCCGACGATGAACAGTGTTGACCCCTCGCCAAGCTGGTCGCACAACACCTTGCCGATCACGGATTCCTGTTCTTTGTACAGAATGTCGATCAGCACTACCTGCGCCCCGTTTGCGACGAGTTCGTGGTATTTCGCCACGGCTTCTGCCGCGTTCCCGAGGGACAGGATGTCAAGCAGCCCGATCTTCCGACGGGTCTGCCCGGCCAGATGGACGCGCACGTCGCTCTCGGCCATGGGGGTGATCGGATGCCGGCTCATCGTGGGGTGCCGGTCGAGCCGATAGGGCTCGCTGTCCAGTCCTGATCGCGCGAAGAGGTTGGCGAACACGCAGTAGCGTCCCAGGATGGGAGCCCCGACCTGCAGCGGCACGACCGGGGTTTCGAAGATCCTGGCCCCGATGTCCAGAGCAAGACCAATGCTGCCGATTCGAGGCGAGGAATCGAAGGTCGAACAGACCTTGTAGTGGACGATCGGCAGTCGCAGCTTCTTGAGAGCCCCAAAGGCCTGGCTCAGTTCCGCTTCCATGTCGAGGAGTGACAAAGAGCGGCTGCAGCCGGCCAGCCCCACCGCCCGAAGATCTTTGTATCGCTGCAACTGCTCGATCTGCGGGTGCTTGATGAACAACACGGTGCGCAATCCGGCCCGCGCCAGCGATTCCATCGCATCGGTGGAGCCGGTGAAATCATCTCCGTAGAAGCCCAGGAGCAGGCCGTTGGATGCTGCCACCGCCATGGACGTTCCTCTAACTGCGGAGAGAGCCGAACTTCTCCAGCGCCTGCCGCAACTCCACGTGTGTCGAGGCACACGTTTCCAGAGCCATGTCCTTTTCCGCCGCTTCCCAGGCCTGGCGAATGGACATGACTCCGGACGCGGCGCCGCCCGGGTGACCAAAGATGCCACCCCCGGCCAGGTAGATCAAGTCCTGGGTCTTGGTCCTGGAGAACGTCTGGGGCGCCTGGCCGGCCCATTGGCCCGACCCGATGACCGGCATAACGCGGTGGCCGCCGAACAGCGGGGCCATCACCGCCTGGATGGAAGCGACCACCGAATCATCCGGCTCCCAGAACTTGTTTCCAAGGCCGTTGACATGCAGGTGGTCCACGCCAATCAGCCGCCAGAGCTTTTGCCAGGCGATGAACTCGATTCCCAGATGCGGGCACCGCGTCAGCATGTCCCAGCCGTTGCGGTGAGCATGGATCGGCAGGTGGCAACGGCGTCGCAGCCCCAGCGTGGCCATATATCCCACGCTGTTGACGCTGACCATCACGCAGGTTCCTCCCGCCGCCGCGATCAGATCGTGATGGTGAAGCATCGCATCCGGTTCGTCGCTGATGTTGAAGGCATACATGACCTTCTTACCGGTCCGGTCGGCGAAATGGTTGATCACCCGCATGACGGCTGCCACCCGTTGTTTGAGGGGCGAGTGCGGCGGGTTGACCATCACTTCATCATCCTTGATGAAGTCAACTCCCGCCTCGGCAACCTGGCGTACTCTCTGCGCCGTTTGCTCCGGCGACAATCCGAGGTTGGGTTTGATGATGGTGCCGATGATCGGCCGGCCGTGAACGCCGGCCAGCCGGCGCGTTCCCTCGATTCCGAACTGAGGTCCGGGATAAGCCCGGCCAAACGACTCGGGCAACTCCAGGTCGAGCAGGCGCATGCCGGAAACCTGGCTGAGTGCGAAGAAGTTGCCCATGGTCATGGAAATCAGAGCCGGCAGGTTTGTTCCCACGCCCTCGATTGGAAATGACAGCACCACCTCGCCCCGGCGGTACGCGGTGGCCTGTTGGGCCGCATTCGCTCCGCGCGCGCCCGGCAGACCGGGTGCATCGACGACATCGCCGGGTATGATCCTTTCTACGCTCGTGGCGACACGCCGCCGCAGGCGGTCCGTCAGGCCCGGCACATCGACGAAGGTGGCAGTGGAGGCGCCGGCCATGGCTTCGGCGGCCGCCTCCAGGGAGAGGGGGGTCTCGACGGCATATCTCGCCAGGATTCGTTCCTGCGGCATCTCCGTCTTGCCGCGGGTGAACGGACGCTTGTCCACCTGTAGAAGATGGGTGTCATCCGCTCGGGTAATCCGGGGCGGTCCGGCGCGCCGCAGGGACATAGACAATCTCTCCGTGTTTGCAGCGTCCGCACACCAGCGCAAGGCGGTATTCGGCCGCGGGCGCCGTCTCATCTCAATCCTACCGGGGCAGGCCGGCCTGCGCCTACGGTGGGAACGGGGCCGCTTTTGTCTTTTTTGGGAAAAGAGTTATACTATCGGGTTGGACGGGATGGCGGGTTGAACGTCCTTTCTCACCCGTTCATCCAAGTGGGGGACGGCATCATGCGGCGGGTGGCGCTTCTGATTGAGACTTCACGCGANNCGTACTGTCGCCCGCACGGCTTGGGCGACATGTCGTACGCCTGGCTTCGGGGGTGGCAGGGTGATGGTGTCCTTGCTCGCATCACAGATCGGCGGATGGCCGCGTCTCTCGCCAAACTCAAGGTGCCGATCATCAACCTTCGCGCGAAGCTGGCGGGCCTTCCGTTCCCCTATGTCGGGGTGGACAATGAGACCATCTCGCGAATGGTGGCCGCGCATCTTCTGAGCCGCGGGTTTCGTCATTTCGGTTTCTGCGGCTACCGGCGCGGCTACAGCGCCGCCGGTGACCGACGCTGCGATGCCTTTCTGACGCACATACAGAGCACGGGGTACAGAGCTGATGTGTGCGCCGCCTCGGAGCCCTCCTTCGGCCAACGTGAACGCGGCTCCTGGCGTCGGGAACTGGGCTTGATCGCGCGGTGGATTCGCGACTTGCCTCGACCGGTGGCCGTCATGGCCTGCACTGACGACCGTGGCCTGCAGGTGTTGGAGGCCTGCCGGCAGATCGGAGTGGCGGTGCCGGACGAAGTGGCGGTGATCGGCGTCGCCAACGACGAGTGTCTGTGCTCCTTGTCGATTCCTCCGATGAGCAGCGTAGACGTCAATGCGGAGCAGATCGGCTACCGAGCGGCCACGCTCCTGGATGAGCTGCTGGACAGCGGCCGGGTCCCGGCCAAGGTGCTGATCGAGCCGCGGGGCGTGGTTTGTCGGCGATCCACGGACGTGCTGGCCATCGAAGATCAGCAGGTAGCAGCGGCAATTCAGTACATTCGCGATCATGCGTGCGAACGGGTTTACATCGAGGACGTCACCAAGCGTGTGCACTTGTCGAGGTCGGCGCTCGAGCTTCGCTTCAAGCAGGCAATCGGCCGCACGGTGGGGCAGGAGATCCAGCAAACGCGCATCGCCCGTGCCCAACAGATGCTGGCCGAAAACAAGCTTCCGATCAAACAGGTCGCCCAGCGGGCCGGCTTCAGAAGCGTGCAGTATATGACTCGGGTGTTCCGCGCGATGATCCAGCAGACACCGGCCGCCTATCGCCGGGCGAAACAGGCCTGAGCGAACCAAAAGTGCAAACCTTTTTCCATAAAAGACAAAACTCAGGGCGGTTTTACCCTTGAACCGGCCGACGGCCGCCCGATAGCATGTTAAGTGTCGGAAAGCGGACCCTGCCGTGCATGCGACCGGCGGGCCGGCTGATTCACTTCCTCCATCAGGAGCGACGACGATGAAGCGAACGTTGAAGGGATTCACGTTGATCGAGGTCCTCGTCGTGGTGGCGATCATCGCCCTGCTGGTGGCGATTCTGCTTCCGTCGCTGTCCCGGGCACGGGCCCAAGCACGCTCTTCGGTATGCCAGAGTAACCTTCACCAGGCAGGCGTGGCGGTCATGACCTACGCGACAGAGTATGCGGATTTCATCCCCCGCGGCGGCAACGTGCAGCGGTACTTTTCCAACGGTGATATTCACTGGTCGATTGTCCTGCTCAAGCAGGTTGGGGAAAAGCTCGTCCCCGTTTTTCAGCAGGCTCAGGCATCCGGTTCCGGCATGCAGACTTTTCCGGACGGCCGATCTTATGAAGCCAGAGGAATAACGCTTAACTACCTCCTCTGGGAAAAGCTCAAGAATGTCGATGTCTTTCATTGTCCCGAGCGGGCGGCGAAGTCGGCCGAGGATGAAGTCCTCAGTTTCGTCGTGAACGCGTTCGAGCCGAAAGCGTTCACTGGGGGCCAGGGGTTTTCGGATACCAGAGACGCGACGAAGCTGTCCCTCTGGAAAAGGCCCGGGCAAGTCGTTTACCTCGCGGACCTGGAGGATTCGGCCGTTTCGACGGCGGCGGCGGAGGCGTACCAATTCAGGGATCTCAGCCGGTTCGACGCCTTTGAGCCGAGCGATTTGCCCAGCGGTCCCGGCCGGGAACGGCGCGTCGCCCGGGCCATGCATCTGAATCGCCGCACCAACTGCCTGTTTATTGATGGACATGTTGAAAGCCTGGACTCCCTCCCGCGCGGGGGTGAGCCGGATATCGACGTTTCGGGGAGTTACTCGCTGCGATGGCAGCGGGCCTTTGGAGTGGAGAGGCCCTGAGTGTACGGGCAAGGAAGGAGGGTGCATTTCTCAGGCAATCATTCAAATCAGCAAGAAGAGGTTTCGGCGTGTCCGGAGTCGGGAGTGGCCGCCTTGAAGGCGGGTCCCCCGAGGCCGGACGGATGACAGGAAAAGCAAGAGAGCTATGGTGCTTTCTATTAGGTATCAAATGAGGAGGAGGTTCAGCATGAGAAACATATCGATTGGAGTGTGCGTGGTCATGGTGGTTGCGTGTGCAGTGCCCGCCTTAGCGACCAGGATCGACACCGTCAATGACGTATCGGACAAAGCCGGCAGCATTAAGAATGCCGTCGATCCGTTCGGGTTGTTTGCCCGCTATGGCAATGAGGTGGCGTACGTCGAATTCCCCCTCGACAGCACGCCGGCAACCTCGGCCACGCTCAACCTGTACAACGGCTGGTTCAAATTGACCAGCCCCGTGAACCGCGACATACTGATCACGGGGGGGGCCGGCAGCTTCAATGAGGACG
>MTKZ01010151.1_pt1 | contig 16452 bp, 10 predicted proteins | sample 1042781 | NCBI WGS metagenome assembly MTKZ01 (sample SAMN06212207, study PRJNA360539) | anaerobic digester metagenome | biome: Wastewater treatment plant; material: sludge; isolation source: anaerobic digester fed with sludge from wastewater treatment plant | place: Denmark: WWTP Viborg ...
CGGGATCAAGCATGGCGGCGCCGCCGTATTTGATGACGACGGTCTTGCCGAAAAATTGCCGTATGTATGGCAGCGCCTCTATCAGTACGGCCGCCTTTTCAATAAATTTTTGCATCGCATGGTTTCCCCGCCGGAGTTCAGGTGCGATAATCGGCGTTTATAGTGACATACTCCACACTTAAATCGGAAGTCCAGAAGGTGGCGTGCCCCCCCCCGGAATTCAATTCAAGCCGCACGCGCAGTTCAGGCGCCTGCATACGCGCCTGTATTTCCACCTCTTCATAGGCTACCGGGCATCCGTGCGCCAGCACGCGAATGCCTTGAATATAAACATCCAGAAGACCCGGATCAAAAACAACACCGGCATATCCCGCGGCGCAGGCGATACGGCCCCAATTGGCATCCTGCCCGTAAAAGGCGGTCTTGCACAACTGGGAACGGGCGACACTGGCGGCAATCTGCCGCGCCGCGCGGTCATCCGGGACGCCGGTCACCTCGATTTCCACAAACTTGGTCGCACCTTCGCCATCGCGTACCAGCGCCTGTGCAAGTTCCCTGCAAAGTTCATTAAGCGCCTCCCCGAAGCGGGCATAGTCCGCGCCGCCCGGCACGATGGGAACCGTTCCCGAAGCGTCGTTCGCAAGGCAGAGCAGCGTATCGTTTGTGCTCATGTCATTATCCACGCAAATGCAATTGAAGGACTGTTCCGCGGCGGCATGCAGCAAATGCCGCAGGTCGGCCGGAGCGACAGCGGCGTCTGTGGTCAGAAAACAGAGCATGGTCGCCATATTCGGTGCGATCATGCCCGCGCCTTTGGCAATGCCGCCCAGGCGCACCCTGCCCCCGCCGCAGGACACCTCAACAGCAAGTTCCTTGGGCTTGGTGTCCGTAGTCATAATCGCCCGCGCCGTATCCGGACTCCCATCATCGCTCAGGGCGGCAACGCACGCGCACACGCCTTTTTCCAGTCTATCCATAGGCATCGGCACACCGATAACGCCGGTACTGCAGACACAAATTTCATCAGGAGGAAGTTTCAGCAGAGCTCCGGCAATATCCGCCGTCTTCAGCACGTCCGCATAGCCGGGGTCTCCGGTGCAGGCGTTGGCATTGCCGCTATTGGCAAAAATAGCCCTGCCCTTTCCTGCGCGGCATATTTCCCGGCAATAGCGAACAGGCGCGGCCTGGACCATATTAGTGGTGAACACCCCCGCGACCGAAGCGGGCATGTCGCTGACAATCAAGGCGCAATCCAGCCGTTGCGTACCCGCCTTTTTAATGCCGCCCGCGGCGGCGCCGGCACGGAAACCCGCCGGGGCGCAGACACCCTTATCCAAAGATTTCACGGCGCCATACCTCCCCAGCAAAGGCCGGTAGTCTCTTCCAACCCAAACATGCCGTTCATGCACTGTACAGCCATACCGGCGGTTCCGCCCATCAGGTTATCAATCGCGCTCACGATCAGAAGGTTGCCTGTGCGCTCATCGGAGACCCAGCCGAAATCGCAAAAATTGGAACCACGCACATATCGAATTTCAGGCAGGTGCCCCGCGCCCAGCACACGGACAAAAGGTTCCTTCTCATAGCATTCGTAAAACGGAGCAGGATCAAAAGTGCGTTCAGGACGGAGGGTAATGGTAGTCAGGATACCCCGCGTCAACGGCGCAATATGAGGCGTAAACTGAACTGTCGTTTTAAAAAGAAGTTCCTGCTCAATCTCGGGCGTATGCTGATGCACCGCCAGTTTATATGCTTTAAGGTTTTCGTTCATTTCCGGAAAATGAAATGCCTCGGTGGGCGTTTTGCCCGCACCGGATATTCCCGAAATACTGTCGATTACCACCGGCACCTCTGAAAGGGGCGCCTCCAGGAGCGGGCGCAATGGAAGCAGGACGCTGATGGGATAACATCCAGGCACGGCCACCAGGGATGCCTGCCGGATTTTGTCACGGTACCAGGGTACCAGGCCGTAAACGGACTCACCCAGCAAATGCGAAGCGGTGTGGTCTGTGCAATAATAGGCGGCAAACGCTTTGGTATCACGCAATCGGAAATCAGGACCAATATCAATTACGCGGACCCCGGCCTTACGGAGGGCCGCCACCGGTTCCATGCTCGCTTTGCCCGGCACACCGACAAAGACGACATCACACCGGTCGTGTAAAGAAGCAGCGTCAAACTGTTCAAAGTTCAGACTCGATAATTTTCTGAATGCCGGTAATTCCTCCGCAAGAGGCTTGCCCGCCACACTGGTGGACGCCACGGCCACCAGATGAACATCCGGATGGCCGAGCAACAGGCGCAACAATTCGCGTCCACCGTATCCTGTTGCTCCGACTATGCCGACTCTAATCATGAACTCTCCAATGACAGGTTTTCCAGAAAAAAGAACGTATCGCCTTCAATTGGCGCCTTTTCCCTCTTTTCCCACGAAAAATCGTTACATTCCTCCGCTAAGATTATACGTTTAAACGGCCTTCCATTCAACCGGACGCCCCCTTTCTCATTCCGCACGTGAGGAATGGCGAGGACATAGAAGCGGCATTCTGCCGCTTCCCTCGTAACTTAGGCCAACACAGGCTTCTTGATATAAAGCGACAGGATGCCGCTTCTATGCTCCTTGTGCCCATGGGCTTCACTCCAACAATTCAGTTTCTCAGGTGCGGATTTAGGCCTTATAGGAGATGAGGGCCAAAACGAGTCTGTCAGAAATGCCGGGATGCCAACAGGCGGTTCCCCGGCATTGATGCATATAGGCTCTTCAAAATACTATGCTTCGTCCGGGACTTCGCCCGGAAGAAGAGGCGCCTTCGGCGCAACATAAATGTACCCTCGTCTTTCATTACAAACAACGAATAAGCTTTTTCAGTTGCCCTGCCAACTGAAAAACTTTGTTGGACTAAGCGCAAACAAGAAAACAGAGCAAAACAGGGACTGACTGCCAAATAGCCCACGACAGTTACATATAAACCATTTGGCAGATACTGCGATTTGGTTGTCTGTCCCTGTTTTGCGGGCACACGAGTAAATATCCACGGCGAAGCCGTTTAGTCCAACTCTAACCACTGTCATTCCGGTTTTTTCGCGAAGGTCGACTTGGTTCGAAGCACGGTACTGGACAACGCGAAACAGACCGGAATCCAGATTCTGCCCGCTGTAATGAATACCAAAGTCCCTTCTCAAAAAATAAAGCAAACGCGGGCTGTTCCTCCCCCACAGATTCCGGAACTGGATTCCGGTCTTTTCGCGGCCTGGCACCCTCTTCGATATACGTCCTTTTTCCACCGCGAAAAACCGGAATGACGCGTTGTTTTTGGATTTTGAACTCAACCGGGACATAACGCTCCTCGTGGTAAGAAACTGAACTCATAATTAATTGTCAGCGAAATGGCCGTAAGCGCCTAAATGTAAGATAAGAATACAACAGCACAACCTGATAACTATTCACAGGCCGAGTCGGCAGTTTATCCTGAATTTTGTTATCGCGACTTGAAACCTTACAAATAAAGGCGTTATACTAGGAATATAAATTTTGAACTTATTTGTTTTATATTTATGGCTTTACTCAAAGCAGTATTTCTTTGGTAGTTTAAGCCTTGTATATGAAACGAAGCAATCGCCCATGGTTCCATGAGCGTGGTACAGTGAGATAGGGCCATTTGCTTTCTGAAAGAAATGGAAGTGTGGATAAATTGTCATTATTAGAAGAAACGGGTCTGTTGCAAATAACGTTTGAAAGGAGGCCTCATGCCCATCTATGACGACAATAGTCTTTCCATAGGACACACGCCGCTTGTCCGGTTACGCAAGGTGGTTGACGGGGCAAAAGCCGCTGACGTGCTAGTAAAAGTAGAAGGCAGGAATCCCGCCTATTCCGTAAAATGCCGTGTCGGGGCAAATATGATTTGGGACGCGGAAAAACGCGGCAGGTTGAAGCCCGGCGATACCATCGTGGAGGCAACTTCAGGAAACACCGGCATTGCGTTGGCATATGTGGCAGCGGCCCGGGGGTATCAGTTGTATCTGGCCATGCCTGAAACCATGAGCCTCGAACGCCGTGCCATGCTTAAGGCCTTCGGCGCGAACCTGGTACTTACTCCCGGCGAAAAGGGCATGGCCGGAGCGATAGCAACTGCAGAACAAATCGTCGCGGAGAATCCGGGGTATTTCATGCCTCAACAGTTCAAAAATCCGGCCAACCCGGAGATACATGCCAAGACTACAGGACCGGAAATATGGGAAGACACGGGGGGACGCGTTGATGTACTCGTCGCAGGAGTCGGCACCGGTGGAACCATAACCGGTATTTCTAACTATCTGAAACACGCCAAGCATAAAAATATTTTAAGTGTGGCCGTTGAACCTGCAACGTCACCTGTGCTTTCCGGGGGCAAGCCGGGAAAACACAAAATCCAGGGAATTGGCGCAGGGTTCATTCCAGACATACTCGACATGAATCTCGTGGACACCGTAGAAACCGTTACGGACGAAGAATCACTTGAAATGGCCCGAAGACTTGCTAAAGAGGAAGGCATCATTGCCGGTATCAGCTCCGGAGCAGCGGTAGCGGCCGCAGTCCGCCTTGCACAGAAGGAGGAATTTTCGGGAAAAGTCTTTGTGGTTATTTTACCAGATTCCGGCGAACGTTATCTCTCAACCATCCTATTTCAAGGATGAAGGTATAGTACAGGATATTATTTTTATCTTGTCAAAATATTCATTTTGAAAAGGGGCAAGTCAATCCGGGGAGACGAGCTTACACGATACTTGCATCAAATCTTTGCAATGTGCTGCGCAGAATGGCTGGTCTCACATGGCCATCATACGCCGAGATTGTTACCTGCATTATTATTTTACAAATCCAAATATTCGCACTAAATTATTTTGTAGAAAAATGAAAATGAACTTGGCTTCCGCTTTACGAAAAATTTAATGGCAGTAAAAGGTGTCTGTTTTATAAAAACGCAATAAGTCTCCTTACATTGAATTGCGTCTGGAATTGACCGTATAGATATACGTTTTTGACGAAAATATAAAACGATAAGACAAATAATAAAATAATCCTTATAAATCCAGCGGCTAGTAGATCTAAAAATTTAGTGAATATAAAAACGATTAGATATGAGTTTTAGTCGATAATATTTTCTTTCCAATATATTATTCATTTTAATGAAGGCATTCTCGCCAGAATCCTCCGCATACGCGCCATATGAAGCGCTCAGCAACCCGGTAAACAGTGGAGATACCCTGAACAAAACAGAACAAGTGATGTGCATATTTACGGAGAAAGATTTACATTAAAATTAAAGTTGACAGATCGGCGTTGTCTACGGTATAATTAGGTACGTTTCGTTGTAGTGAAAGAGTCCTAAGATGCACTTTATACGTATCTGGGATTGCTTGAGAATAAACCCAACTTCCAAGAAAAGGATACAAACTAGTATGGAAAGAGATCAAAAGGCTTATACCACGTTTGAAGCGGCCAAGGTATGTCACGTTACGCACCACAGCATAAAAAATTGGATTAAGCAGGGACTCATTAAAGCCTCTCGGACGCCTGGTGGTCATTATCGCATTTTAGAAAAAGATTTAGACTTGTTCAGAGAACAATTCGACATGTTCCCCCGCGACAAAGGGTTCGGGCATCGCCAGATTATGATCGTTGATGATGATCCGGATGCGTTGGTCCTGATGGAGCGCCTCCTCGGGGATGAGGGCTTTGAACTTATTAAAGTCAGCAATGCGACAGAAGTCGGCCTTCGCGCGGCACAAACCACGCCTGACCTTATTCTGCTGGACTTCCTGATGCCGGAGATTAATGGATTCGATGTATGCCGTGCGCTTCGCAACAATGAAGTTACCCGTAACATCCCCATCATGGCGGTAACTTGTCTTGACAAGGAACAGGACATCGAACGTATTTTTGCCTGTGGCGCGGATGATTATTTGGCCAAGCCCTTCAAGGTTGAACTTTTTCTGGCGAAAGTACGTGACCTGATAAATAAAAAAGTGGGGAAAGAATAATCCCCCTTTGCTTCCAGTTTATTACTCCTATTATTATGACCGGCGTTCGCTTGATTAGGCTTCGCTGGTCTGTTTTTTTGGGGGAGTAAGTCATGGGACAAAAGAAAATCCATTCAAGTATAGAACGCCGTTTTATTTTTTCGATTCTCTGGATCGGCGTTATCCCGATGGCAATGGCCTTGTTTATCGGTTATTTTGCTGCCCGTGAAGGACAGCAACGCACCGCCATGCATAACCTCCTGACGAACGCGAGGAAAACAGCCTCGGGCATCCGTCTGGTTGTACAGGAGCGGGAACGAGTCTCCATGCGGATTGCCCAGACTCCTGAAATCGTCCACTTTTTACGAGAGTATAACAAGGGTGCCTCCCCATCCCGGGAGGCGGTGTTGGCTCGATTCAATTATGAGTCCTCGACCAGCCAATCGCTGGAATCGTTTTTTTACCTGTATGATGTCGCTGGCCAACCGTGCCTTTGGATGGAGAACATTTCCCCACCCGACCCCCTGGTGCTTAAGAATTTACCGCGCTTTGGCCTTATCAACCTTGCCTATTCGGATGACCTCTCCCGCTATGACGGCAGAATATTATCCCCGGTTCATGACCCGGACAATGGTTCTATCCTCGGTTACCTGGGCGAAAGCCAAAGCGTTCAGGATCTGCTCAAATTTATACTGGAAGAACAGAACCGTCCTGAAGAGAGCCAAGGGAACCGATATGAAGTCGTGTTTTTTTCACCATCCCTTCAGTTCACGGTTCTTCTGGAAGATAGCGGCACCGAAAACTCCTTGCCGCCCACTGTGGAAAAAGTACATCCCCGTCTGGCTGAAAAACTGGAGAAAAGTGAAGGCAGCCAGGAAGGCGCCTTTTTCCTGTGGCTCTATAACTCCGGGGGAGAAAACAAGTCTGTCTTGATGGCCTATAGCAGGTTGGTCAGTTACTTTCCCGTTTATGTGGCCGTCCATCAACCGGCATGGCGGGTGTTTGCCGGCATTAACATTGCGGCGCTGGTTACCGTGTTCGTCAGTGCCATAATGATCGGCATTTTCTGTCTGATTGCCTACCGAATCATCAACAATAACGTACTGCGCCCCATATCTCTGCTGAACGAAGGGGCTCAACTCATCCGTCAGGGCAACCTGTTTCTCAAACTGCGTATTTATACAGGCGATGAACTGGAGGAACTGGCGACTTCCTTCAACCAGATGGCCGGGGCATTACGCGCCAACATGCGCCATATCAAAGAATCAGAGGAAAAATATCGTAACTTGGTATTGTCCATGCGGGACGGTATGTTTCAAGCGAATGCCAAAGATAAAATCACCTTCATCAACCCTGCCGGCGCCGCCATCCTGGGATATGAATCCTTTGAAGATGTACTGGGCTGCATATTAACGAGTTTCTTCGTCGACGAATCGGATTACAATCACATCTCTGAAACCCTGGCACATTCATCTTTTGTGGAAAACATCCGGGTATGGTTGAAACAACGTAATGGAGACAATGCCTGTGTGGAACTTTCCATCAGCCGTGTCTTTGACGAAGAAGGCATTTTCATCGGCACGACAGGCACCTTCCGTGATGTCACACGGAATGTGCGACTGGAACAGGAAGTCATGGAGCGCGCGGACCGCATCGCCGCTATCAATCAGATTGCAAATGTAATCAATTCCAGTGTGGAGGCGGGACTCGTCTATGAAAACCTGGCCAGAGAGGTCCGGCGCATGGCGAAATTTGATTATGCCGCCGTTGCGCTGAGCCTGAATGAGAATACCTTTGAGACGAGGCAACTGTATCCGGAACTGACAGGTAACGGCACGGTCTTTCCCCGCATGGACGACGACAACGGATGGGCGGGATGGGTGGCACAGGAAAAACGCTATCTCCTGGTGGAAAACCTGCAGGCCACCACAATACCGATATGCCACCAGTTCCCGCAGTATATACGAAGCATTCTTTGTGTTCCCTTGTTCGCCAAGCACGGCCTCATTGGAGTCCTTTCGTTCGGTTCCCGAGACATGGGCGGATTTACCCAGATCCACGCCCAAATCTTCGAGCAAATCGCACCTCACCTGACCGCGGCCATCCGGAATGCCCAATTGCTCGAGAACTTGAAACATTCCCTGGAAGAAGTAAGCCAGGCGAGGGAAAAGCTCAAGGAAGCGAATACAGAATTGAAGTCTCTTGACGAGATGAAAACGCAGCTATTATCAAATGTCTCCCACGAACTACGCACACCGCTGGTAGCCATCATGGGATACTCCGATATGCTGCTGAACAACAAAGCCGGGGCGATATCGGACCAGCAGCGTGAATTTCTCGCAATCATGATGCGTAATGCGGAAAAGTTATCCAGCCTTATAGACAACCTGCTTGACTTTTCCAAACTGTACCATGGTTCTGAAGAACTGGTCCTGACACCTTTTGATGTTGTGGATTGTATACAAGCGAGTTTGGAGACAGTAAAACCTGTTGCGGACGGCCGGGGTATTACGCTGCTCCTAATCGTACAGGACGAGGAGAATGCATCGGTTAAGGCGCCGGTGCTGGTTAACGGTGACAAAGGAAAGCTGGGGCAGGTCTTCAACAACCTTCTTTCGAACGCGGTTAAATTCAATGATAACGGCGGAACTGTAACTGTGACGGTCAGCCTGCATAAAACAGAAGTGACCTTTTCCGTAACGGACACAGGAATTGGCATCCCGAAAGAAGCGCAAGACAAAATATTCAACCGGTTCTACCAGTATGACAGTTCGTCCAGCCGAAGATATCCGGGAACAGGGATAGGCCTTTCCATTGCCCAAGACATTGTGAGACTCCATGGCGGGCGCATTAGCGTTTTCAGCCGTGAAAGGCAGGGAGCGACTTTCAGGTTCACCCTGCCGCTATATAAGCGTCTCGAAAGCGCCGAAGTAGAGCAGGAGAGTCCTCCAATCCTTCCGGAAACCCGCCTGCTCATCGAACTGGTCTCCCGGGATCGCGCCCTTGTGGCCCAGGTACGACAGGTGCTGTTTGCGGAAGGCGTGGACACGATTGTCGCAGGAGAAGGATCATCAGCCCGCAGTCTGGCGCAAAAATATAATCCCGATTGCATCATTGTAGATATTGAACCCGGCTCCACAGGAGCACAACAGGTAAATTCTCTTTTCGGCGAAACCCTTCCCGAGACAATACCACTCCTTGCGTTGTGCGATGATGAACAATTGTCCCCGTCATGCCGCAAACGCTTCTCGGGCCGCGTCAAACGTAATTTCCGAAAAAGCATTCTGCTGAGCGGTATACATTACGCGCTGACGCAGGAGAAAACAGACCAGAATGCACTGGGTAAGAAAATCCTATATATAGACGACGATGAAGCGGCACAACTATTTATCAAACACTGCCTGGGCGGCGAAGGGTACGAGGTTGATGCTTGCCGGACGGGCAAAGAGGCGTTGACAGTGGTCGAAAAAGGGGATTACTGGCTGGTACTCCTTGAAATAACCCTCCCCGACCTGGACGGCCGTGAAGTCTGCCGGCATATCAAAGAGAACAATCATCTCTCCGGAATCAAAGTATTTGTTGTTACTGCCCGCGCGGAAGAGGAACATATAAACCAGGCGGGCGCCACCTATTCGGATGGTTTTCTTCTTAAACCCTTTATCGCCGAAGATATTCTTATGGCGGTTCATTCTCTGGCAGCACACCGCTCTCGCTCCCAGTCGGTTTGATTAGTAGATTATCGGGACGCAGCCGTGATACAAAACAAGAAATGAACCATGACAAAGACCAAGCATCTCGTCATTGCGAGGCACGAAGCAATCTCATCGCAAAACGGACTTGCTTCAAACCAGATTGCTTCGTACCTCGTAATGACGGGGCTTTGGGTTGCGGGCAATACCCGCGTTGGTACCTTATCGGATTGTAGCCGCTATAAGGAACAAGAAGTTGAATACGTGCACGTAGAAACAATGGGACTGTTTCCGCCGCAAATTGCAGGTGATTGTTTGTTGAAAAGGATACATGAATACTGGATATTGTCTTTGGGGTTGCACCTACCCAAGCGGCGGGAACGGTCCCGCTTTTTTTCGGTCTTGTCCAATAGGCCCGCAAAAAATTGGGACAGCCCCCGGCGCGGTTTAGGATTAACTGCAACGCTCATGGGTTACACGCGCGCCGGAGGCAGTCCCATTTTTTGCTCAAGTGTTTCTGTTGGTTTGTAGGCAACGTCCGCGTTAGAGAGACCCCTGCACGTTGAAAATCTCGAAAACAAGTCCGTTAAACCCATCACCGTGAAAGTTCTGCCTGGAAACACCATGCGCCTTTTTATATTCTGTTCCCGTAGAGTGATTGTAATATGCTGCAAAGAAAAGATGCAGTTTCTTTACCATATCTTGTATTATAAACAAACAGTACAAAGGTAAAGAATATACGTGAGTGTCTATACTTACAATTATCCGCGCCCCATGCTCACCGTGGATGCCGTGGTTTTTTCCGGTACGGACCGGGAACGCAAGGTTGTATTGATACGGCGCAAAAATGCCCCCTTTTCCGGTTGCTGGGCGCTTCCAGGCGGTTTTGTTGACGAGGATGAATCCTTGGAGGCCGCAGTAAAGCGGGAGCTTTGTGAGGAAACCGGGTTATCAGGAGTTCCCTTGAATCAGTTCCACACGTTTGGTGCCCCCGGGCGCGATCCTCGGGGACACAGTGTAACGGTGGCCTATTGGGGTTTGCTGCCCACCCCTGTTCCGTTGCGTGCGGCGGATGACGCCTCGGAGGCGGCTTGGTTTGATGTATTCTCTCTGCCAGCCATGGCATTTGACCACAGCACAATAATTTCCACAGCACTTCAGCGAGTGGAGGCCAGTACCACATGCTAAAAATCGAAGAAACGGATGCTCTACTTGTCGTGGACGTACAAAATGACTTTTGTACCGGGGGTGCCCTGCCTGTTCCCTTTGGCGAACGGGTGGTTTCTCCCATCAACAGCATGCTTAAATTTTTTGACCACATTGTGTTTACCCGGGATTGGCATCCTGAAGATCACTGCAGTTTTTCTTTTGAACCGGAGTTCCGGGACGGTAGTTGGCCCGTTCACTGCATTGAAGATACACCTGGCGCGGAATTCCATCCCGACCTGCGCGTGCCCGTGGACGCCCTTATTATCAACAAGGCCACGGATTCCGGCCGGGAGGCCTATAGCGGGTTCGACCGCACCGGCCTGGCCGAATTGCTGCGCGAACGGGGCGTGGAACGGGTATTTGTGGCCGGACTGACCTTGGATTATTGTGTGCGCACCACCGTACTGGACGCACTGCGGGAGGGCTTTTCGACCGTACTTGTTGAGGACGGAATTCGTGCCGTACTGCCTGAAAACACGGCATCCATTCTGGAGGAATTACGGGCGGCCGGCGCGGAAACAGTCCGGAGCAACGACATCCAATGAGCGCTGCGCATTCCCCCTGGTTCAGCCGCGAAGGCATGGCCCTGCTGACGGATTTCTACCAGTTGACGATGATGGCCGGGCACTGGAAAGACGGGCGCATCGGACAACATGTCTCGTTTGACTATTTTTTTCGCGCCCTGCCGCAGCATGGCGGTTATGCCGTGTCTGCCGGCCTGGATGATTTCCTGAATTATCTCGAGCATCTGGCCTTCACGAAAGACGATATTGACTACTTGCGGTCCTTGAAGGTGTTTGAAGAGGCTTTCCTGGACTACTTGCGTGAATTCACCCCCCGGTGTGTCGTGCGCGCGGTTCCCGAGGGAACGCTGGTATTCCCCCACGAGCCTGTAATCCAGATAGAAGGCCCCATTCTGGAAGTGCAACTGGTGGAAACCACACTGCTGAACATGGTCAACTATCAGACCCTGATAGCGACCAAAGCGGCGCGGGTCTGCCTGGCTGCGGGGGGCGACCCTGTCATGGAATTCGGGTTACGGCGCGCCCATGGTCCGGACGGGGGCGTCAGCGCATCACGCGCGGCGTATATAGGCGGATGCACATCAACCTCCAACGTCCTTGCCGGCAAGATACATGATATTCCTGTGGCGGGCACCCATGCTCACAGTTGGGTCATGAGTTTTACCTCGGAGCTGGAGGCGTTTCGTGCCTTTGCCCGGTTATACCCAGACCGCTGCGTACTGCTGGTGGACACGTATGACACGGTAAAGAGCGGCATTCCCAATGCCGTAAAAGTATTCCGCGAGATGCGTGACCAGGGACTGTCCGTACGCCCCGCCGTCCGGCTCGATTCCGGCGATTTGGCGAAACTCAGCAAGATTTGCCACACGATGATGCTCCAGGCCGGACTGGAGGAACCGTTGATTGTGGCGTCGAACGACCTCAATGAAGACCTCATCGCGGACTTAAAACGCCAGGGCGCGCGCATCAACGCCTGGGGCGTGGGCACGCAGTTAGTCACCGCTTATGACGCGCCTGCATTGCCCGGGGTGTACAAACTCGTCGCCCTGTGGCAGGAGGGACAATGGCAGCCCCGCATGAAAGTCACCTCCAATTTTGAAAAGGCGACCGATCCCGGCCGCAAGCGACTGGTGCGATATTACGATGCGGATGGACAGCCCTTAGGCGACCTGCTGTACCTGGACTCCGAGAACTGGGCTACGAGCGGCACCATCGAGGGCCGCGCCCAGAAGCATCCCCATGCCGTACGACGCCTGGAAAACGCCGCATCGGCCATGGAGTTGCTGGAAACGGTATTTAAAGAAGGCAAAAGAACCGGAGATGTTCCCCGCACGAAAGTCATTCGCGAACGGATGCTTGCCCATCAAAATTGTATGCCCGAAGAATATAAGCGACTGCGCAACCCGGAAATTTATAAGGTTTTGCTGTCCCACAGACTTGGTGAAATGAAAGACAGGATGCTGATCAACCCGGAAGGCACCGCATAATAGCGGACTAACACGGCTGTAACATCGGGAGAAACACGAAGATGCGACTGGTAAATATCGGCGTGGCGGCCGTGTCGGTCAAAGTCGGTGATTTCGAGGGCAATAAGCGTCGCCTGCTGGACCTTATCCGCTCTGCAAAGGAAGAAGGGACTCATCTCCTGGTCACGCCGGAACTCTGCATCTCCGGTTACAGTCTTGAAGACCGTATTTTATGGCGGGACATTACCCGGCAGAGTTGGGCCGCCCTGGCCGAAATCGCCGCCTCGTGCGACAACATCACCGCATTACTCGGACTTCCCGTAGTGCACAATGCAAAGATATTCAACGCTACCGCCCTTATCAGCGACAGAATCATCTGCGGCCTGGTATTAAAAAAGTACCTGCCCGCATACAGCGTTTTTTATGAGGCGAGAAACTGGACTTCCTGGCCGGGCGGCGTCACGGAAATAAACGGCGTTCCCGCTGGTGACCTGGTGTTCAAACTTCCCTACGGACTGGTAACCGCCGAGATTTGCGAGGATCTTTGGAGTCCGGTTTCCCCCGCATGGGAACGTGTTCGTGCGGGAGCGGAAATCGTATGCAATCCAAGCGCCTCCCCCTTCACGCCGCGTAAAAATGAAACACGCAAGCGGCTGGTCATGAGCGCCGCCGCCACTCTTAAATGCGTATATGCCTATGCCAACCTGCTGGGCTGCGACAACAGCCGCCTGATTTTTGACGGCGGCGGCTTGATTGCCTCCCCGGATGGACTTGCCTGCGAGGGCCCCATCCTGTCCAAGCGTGCCTGGACCCTTTCGAATGCGGTGATGAACCTGGATGAAATTGAACACGGCCGTATGGAAAATAACACGTGGCGCCAATATGCCGGGATCGATGTCCCGCAGGGACAGACCGCCATGATTGAAGCCGGCAACGGCACCTTTACCCCCGCCCCCGTAAAACGGTACGCGACACAGCAACCCCGCAGTTACTACCTTCCTTCGGCGCATAGGCGCAAACAGGAACGCGACCCCGCCCTGGATGAATTATTTGACGCCCTGGCGCTGGGACTGCGGGATTATTTTGAAAAAGTCGGTGTTTTCAAAAAGTTTCTGGTGGCCCTGTCCGGTGGGCGTGACAGCGCCTTGTGCCTCCTGCTTGCGATACGAGCCGCCAAAATGCTGCGGGAAGGCCGCGAGAGCGAGCGCTACGCCGAGTATGTAAGTACACTGTACCTGCCCAACGGTTCCCTGAGCAGTGAAGGTACTCAGAATGCCGCCCGCGGCCTGGCTGCGGAACTTCACGTGCCCTTCAGGATTGTTTCCATAGAGGAAGAGGCGGAGGTCGCGTTGGCGAAGGCGGCGGAGATCATGGGAGGCGAGGAAGGGGTAGCGCCCATGACCCGGCAGAATCTTCAGGCGCGCGTCCGCGGCGCCATGATGCTGAACTGGGCAAACAACACGGAAGGACTGCTCCTGGTAACGTCCAACTTAAGCGAGGCCGCCGTGGGTTACAGTACGACGGGAGGAGACAACCAGGGAGGCTACTCCCCCATCGCCAATGTGCCCAAAACGGTGGTCACCCGCCTGTTGGAATACCTTTCAGAGCGGGACGGTATCCGGTCAATCCGTCCTATTCTGGACATCCCGCCAAGCGCCGAATTGGCTCCTGGGCAATTGGATGAAACCGACCTGATGCCCTATGTCGTGCTCGATGACCTGCTCTACCTGTATGCGCGCAAACGGTTATCCCTGGCCGACTGCTGGCGCCTGCTGTGCCTTCGTTTCCCGGAGCATGATACCGAGCGGTTGCGCGGATGGGTGTTGGATTTCGCAAAACGGTTTGCCGCCAGCCAATGGAAACGGGACCAGCACCCTGTGGCGCTGAAGGTCATGGACCTCGACCTCGACCCCAAGACCGGATTTCGTTTCCCGGTGACACAAAGCATCCAATACGAACTGGATGAACTGAAAAAGGCAAAGCCCCTGGACTGAGCGGGTAATCTTCCCACGGTCCTACCTGACCGGGCGCTCCAGGTACGTCCTTGTGGACAATTGCGGCGCTTATTATCGAACGTTGATCTGCCGGGTCTCTTTATATTAACATCACAGACGTCCTGTTCAGGATTTTATCTCATCATCCGTAGACTCAGGAACTCTGTAAAGCCCTCTATGAAGGAACATGTCATGCGCAAAGCACTCAAAATAATCGGCGGGGTATTACTTGCCCTCATCGTAGTTCTTTTCCTGGCGAAAGTATGGGCGGATTCGACTTACTTCAAGGAATATGACCCCGGCCTTCCCTTCAATGTACAGGTTAAAGAAGCAACCCGTGTGGAAGACACCATCGATCTCTTCGGCATTGTCCGCCCGCGCCGCTTTGAAAAGCTGTTGTTCAGCATTGAGGCCAGGGTCGGAGAACCCATACCCGTGATCATGACCATGCCAATGGAACACGCAGGGAAACTCCCGGTGATCATTTTTCTGCATGGCATAGGACAAAGCAAGAGGTTTCTGGAAGAAATCTGCACTCCTTTTAACGAGGCCGGTTTTGCCATGGCCTGTTTTGACCAGTCCATGCAGGGTGAACGGGAAGTCGAGGGAGGGCCGCTGGCCCAGGCCGTGGCCTTTCGGCAACGGCCCTGGAAAACCATCAATGACACGCGACGTCTGATTGACTATCTGCAGACGCACCCGGATATTGACCCGGAACGGATCTACCTTATCGGCGCCAGCTATGGCGCTATCACCGGTTCCACGGCCACCGCTTTTGACGAACGAATCCGCGCAAGCGTACTGGTCGTCGGTGGTGCGGACATCAAAACTATGCTGGATGCGCCGCTTATCAAGAATGCCGTCAACAATGCCCCCCTTCATTGGATGGGCAAACAGCTGGTTGCCTTCATGATGCGCCCGGCCGACCCGAAACGATACGCTGCGGGTACTGCGGGACGGCCTGTGCTGATGCTGAATGGTTCGGAGGACACCCTGGTCAGCCCCGACGCGGGCAAAAAACTTTATGAATCGCTGGGCGAACCCAAAGAAATTCGCTGGTACCCCTGTGATCATCCGGGTTTGCGCAAGGAAGACGCCGTCATTGTGGTGCAGATTCTCGATGACGGGCTTGCATGGCTCCTGGAAAAGGACGGCCCTTTCCGCAACGCTGAAATCGCGGCGGATACCCCGGCGGACAGCGCTCCGGGCACACCGAACTGAGTTTGTACGGTTCAATCGAGGCATCCCGGCGAACCGGAGAGTACTAAACCCTTTTGCCGGGGAATAGCAGAAGTCTATTTCGTCTATTCTTTTTCAACCACTGTAAGGAGAAACACTATGGCCACAATTATCATCGACGGAGAGGAAAAGCAGGTGGCGGATGGTTCGCCGATTATGGATGCGTGTGATGACCTGGGTGTGCCCTTTGCCTGCCGTGCGGGAATATGTGGGACATGCGTCATCACCATCCTTGAAGGAATGGAGAACCTGGCGCCCAAGACGCAGGGAGAAGAGGATATGGGTCTAGCGGACGATCAACGTCTGGCGTGCCAGGCCATAATCAACT
>MTKZ01024215.1_pt2 | contig 16448 bp, 12 predicted proteins | sample 1042781 | NCBI WGS metagenome assembly MTKZ01 (sample SAMN06212207, study PRJNA360539) | anaerobic digester metagenome | biome: Wastewater treatment plant; material: sludge; isolation source: anaerobic digester fed with sludge from wastewater treatment plant | place: Denmark: WWTP Viborg ...
ATCCTGGGGGGAATATTGGGTACTACACGCTGGCGCTGATTCTTCCCGGGCAGATCCATGTTAAAAAAGCCGGAACCCCCTTGTTCTCAAACATCTATCGCCCCTGAACATTGGCGTGTGTGCGTATCTGGGCGGATGCGATCCGGAAAGTCTTGCCGTGTCATGAATTCGTTTCTGGCTGGCTCAGAAATACAGCGCCGGCGACCACGCTACCTTGCCGTTGGCGTCGGTGATTTCAACGCGGACATAGGTCAGTTTCTTCTTCGGCTCGAACGATGCCATGGTAAGCGGGGCGTCCTTGGCGAGCACCTGCGTGCCATTGGGCGCATTCGAGAAGAACTGGATCTTGGCGACGGGAGAGCACTCCACCTTCACGATCCCGTCCTGAATGCGGACATCCTTGAATTCAGGGCCCGTCGAGGCGTAGAAAGCGCCTGATTTTAAGGCAGCCATGACCGCATCAAGTGTCAAGGCTTCCGCTCGTACCCAGGTCTGGGACAACTCCAACGACACGTTACCATCTAAAAATTCCATCGGTTCATCCCAACGCGCGTGGGGACAACGCGGGGATGGTCGTCGGCGGCGGCTTGGGTGGCGGTTCATCCCCACGCGCGTGGGGACAACAGGGACATTTACCTCTGTGCCAAGCTGGTAGTCGGTTCATCCCCACGCGCGTGGGGACAACTCCTCATATGCCGTCAAAACTACTTCTGTTTTCGGTTCATCCCCACGCGCGTGGGGACAACATTCGTTTGGGCAGCAAACAGCAAGGCGGCGTCGGTTCATCCCCACGCGCGTGGGGACAACGGGATGACCACGTCCACTGGAGCCTTACTGTCCGGTTCATCCCCACGCGCGTGGGGACAACATCGTTTTATCGGCGTAGCTCAGTCCGTTACACGGTTCATCCCCACGCGCGTGGGGACAACTTTGCAAACATTGCCTTCCCATCACTCGTATACGGTTCATCCCCACGCGCGTGGGGACAACTAAAGGAGCTGATTTCTCTGAAACTTCGTTTTCGGTTCATCCCCACGCGCGTGGGGACAACCATCGCACACAAGCAAATTAGCGATCCCGCCACGGTTCATCCCCACGCGCGTGGGGACAACTGGCGGTGCGGCGCCTGGGGGGATATGACCGACGGTTCATCCCCACGCGCGTGGGGACAACCTGAATTCAGGGTTACAAACGAGGGAAAAGTACGGTTCATCCCCACGCGCGTGGGGACAACGCCATGCGTTGCGCCATATCGGCGATAATCTGCGGTTCATCCCCACGCGCGTGGGGACAACGAATTCAATGGTCGGTCATATAAGACGGCTGACGGTTCATCCCCACGCGCGTGGGGACAACCATCTCGCACGCCGCCAAATAGTAGACCTGCGCGGTTCATCCCCACGCGCGTGGGGACAACGCCGGAAAGCCCTTCAAGACAAAATATGCCCTTCGGTTCATCCCCACGCGCGTGGGGACAACGAAATGGTGTGCCAATTACTATCCCAATATACGGTTCATCCCCACGCGCGTGGGGACAACCCTGCCATATTGACAAGTTTACCGGGACATGACGGTTCATCCCCACGCGCGTGGGGACAACGTAATCTTCCGTCTACTTTATATTCTTCTGTTCGGTTCATCCCCACGCGCGTGGGGACAACGGCGCCGTATGCCCGTTGAAGGATGCCCACTTCGGTTCATCCCCACGCGCGTGGGGACAACGGCGGGGTCGGCCAGGATGCGATTACATATGTCGGTTCATCCCCACGCGCGTGGGGACAACTATTCTTGTCCCCCTAAAAGACTGCAATTTATCGGTTCATCCCCACGCGCGTGGGGACAACTTGGCACAAAACAAAACAAAACAAAGTGCAACCGGTTCATCCCCACGCGCGTGGGGACAACTGTGCTGGTTATATCATCTCCTACTGTTATTCCGGTTCATCCCCACGCGCGTGGGGACAACCCAAACTGGTGGATGCGGTAGTGGCCAAATTCCGGTTCATCCCCACGCGCGTGGGGACAACTTCTCCCGGACATGGGTTGTTTGGCCCAACTTCGGTTCATCCCCACGCGCGTGGGGACAACTGTATTTATTGATACCCCAAGATATTCGCTTGCGGTTCATCCCCACGCGCGTGGGGACAACTTTAGCGCCAAGATTTTCAACCATATCACGGACGGTTCATCCCCACGCGCGTGGGGACAACGCTCCAATAGCATGTAAACAATGCTCCCTAGCCGGTTCATCCCCACGCGCGTGGGGACAACTCACGCACAGCGTTCAACAGCTCATTCAGTGCCGGTTCATCCCCACGCGCGTGGGGACAACTTTGCCCGCGTATCGCGCAACACATCATCTATCGGTTCATCCCCACGCGCGTGGGGACAACGTCTTCCCCCGCACATTATTTCTGGAGACAATACGGTTCATCCCCACGCGCGTGGGGACAACTTATTTGGGAAGCAAAAAGGATAGACGAGAGACGGTTCATCCCCACGCGCGTGGGGACAACCCAAATGAGGTATGGCATCGCTTGGCACGATTCGGTTCATCCCCACGCGCGTGGGGACAACGGCCTGCTCCAGCGTCTCCACGGTAATGTATTCGGTTCATCCCCACGCGCGTGGGGACAACGTCAATAGCTGATTTGCGATAGAACGGGCGGTCCGGTTCATCCCCACGCGCGTGGGGACAACTTATATTCATTTTCATCAAATAAAGGAATATACGGTTCATCCCCACGCGCGTGGGGACAACTTTAACCTTATTGATTTTTTAATGTCAGTATCCGGTTCATCCCCACGCGCGTGGGGACAACCAGATCACGTTATTGAGTGGCTTGATGCGATTCGGTTCATCCCCACGCGCGTGGGGACAACGATACGGGCGGCGGCAAGCGAAACATGACGCAGCTTCGGTTCATCCCCACGCGCGTGGGGACAACGTGGCAGGCAAAAGAAAAGGCCGCTGGCACGGCGGTTCATCCCCACGCGCGTGGGGACAACGAATCGGGCGTTGCCAACGGGACCCGCATTTACGGTTCATCCCCACGCGCGTGGGGACAACGAGCAATCATTGAATCTAAAGACATAATCTGTCGGTTCATCCCCACGCGCGTGGGGACAACATCCATGGTAGTAATTAATTTTTCTTTTCTAACGGTTCATCCCCACGCGCGTGGGGACAACTATTTCCGAGACACTCGTTTCCCATGTATCGTCGGTTCATCCCCACGCGCGTGGGGACAACTGAAAATCATTAATATTCTCTCCGACCCCTATCGGTTCATCCCCACGCGCGTGGGGACAACGGCTGCGTTCATGGCTGAGGACCTGGATGCCGCCGGTTCATCCCCACGCGCGTGGGGACAACAAAAGAAGTACCAAAAGAAGTTGCTCAAACACCGGTTCATCCCCACGCGCGTGGGGACAACCTCGTACAATCCTGCCCTTTCACCATTGATCACGGTTCATCCCCACGCGCGTGGGGACAACTGGGCTAACGGTTTGTTAGGTGAGGAATATGACGGTTCATCCCCACGCGCGTGGGGACAACTTCCTTGTTTCGCTGGTCATTGTGCATCATTCCGGTTCATCCCCACGCGCGTGGGGACAACGCCGACGCATAGCATTGTGCAAATCCACAACGCGGTTCATCCCCACGCGCGTGGGGACAACTTCTGGTCCCGCGAACCGGGCAAGCGGCTTGTCGGTTCATCCCCACGCGCGTGGGGACAACGCTAATGCCAGCCATTTTTCTTTTTTGTCTTTGCGGTTCATCCCCACGCGCGTGGGGACAACACATAATTTTACGGCATTCTGACGAGGAAAAGGCCCTCGAAGTCTTCAATGGATCGGGTTGTATTTCCTTGAGCCCGGATTTCGAAGCCCTGTTCGTTATTGGTTGCATGAATCATCAGACATCCTCCGTCCCGTAGTTTTTGGCAGGCTTTCGACCAGAGCCTTTCACGGACCATGGCGGATACGCGACCTACGAAGACGCCGGCCTTGGGTTCGAGAAGCCAACGGGAGAGTTCGCCGCGCAGGCCCGGCGTCACAGATTCAAGAATCAGGATCATCATGGCTATCCTCCGTTTCTTCGGCTTCGGGTCCGTGATATTGGCCGCCCTCCACGCTTCCCTCCACGGGATCCCATAGGGCTCCCGGGGCGGCGCCGTCCCCGGCAAAAGGGTCGGCGTCCATGACGGTTCCGCGCCTGGACAGCAGGAGTGCTTCCTGCATGTCCGGGATGATCCGTGCCAGGAGCCGTTCCGCCACGAAGGCATCCCGGTAGGCGATACGCGTGCGCCGTTCCAAGCCCATCTTTTCTTCTGCCTCCTCCTCATCACGGGTGATGCGAAATGCCAGCGGTATCGTAATGTTCGCCTTGTACAGGTCGGCGATGTCGTACACGAAGGACAGCATTTTGCCCGTGTGGATGAAACCCAGTGCGGGCGAAAACCCGGCGGACACGATTCCCGCGTGGCAGATGCCGTAGAGGCATGCGTTCGCCGCGGACAGCGCTCGATTCACGGGGTCGGCTTGGTACCAGTTGTCCCGCTGGTAGTTGCGCCCCGTCCAGGGCACACCCGTCTCCCGGGAGGCCCGGGCATAGGCTTCCCGAACGCGCACCCCTTCCATGCCACGAATCTGCTGCAGCGTCAACTCGGGGTCAAAGGACTCGTTAAAGCGCCGCTGGTACAGGCGCCGGACCACCTCCATGCGCAGGTCCGGCCGCGCCCACAGGGCCGCCTGATGGAGGAGGTTCGCGGAACTCCGGGTTTCACCCATGCCCGACGCATAAAAGCGGACGCCTTCCTCGCCGCACCACACGACCAGGCAGCCATGGTCGGCCAGCACGGATATGGCGGCGTGGGTGATGGACACGCCCGGTCCCAGCATCAACAAGGCCAGGTTGGCGCAGGGGACGGGCACTTTGCCTGCCTCGTCATGGACGGCGATGGCCTTGGCGTCCTGGTCTACCCGGCAGCGTTCCAGGTACAGGTAGGACCAACCGTCGCTGAACTTCGGCAGAATATGAAGGTCGTCAACCCTCATGGCGCCCCGTCTTGCCCGGAAGCACGCACCGGCGCCACGGAAAGCAGCCCGAAGCCGAAGGCCTTGCTTGAACCGATGCCCCGGGCCAGGGTTTCCACGAAGGCGCCCGGGTCGGTTACCCGGAGCAGCCCTTCGAACAGCACCGACAGCTGGGTTACCCTGTGCCCCGCCCCGGGCTGTTTTTTCAGGCCCAGGACCTTCCTTTCGGAACAGGCGTGCACGCACGGCAGGGAAATGGCTTCCCCATTGCTGTCCTGCGCGCTCTTTGTAACCAGTTCAAAACCTCCAGGACGTTCTCCGCTGCCGGTTCCTTTTCGCGCCAGCCAGTCCAGTTGGTCTTGTTCCCGGCTCAACTCAACGCGCTTGCCCTTCATGGGGTCGTCCTGTTTTGCGACACGCCGTGTAGGATTGGCACGGAGGCGGAAAGACAAGACCCGGCCAGGTTCCAACCGCTTCAGCGAAGGCAGAATATTCTTGTAGTCATAGGGTGCACTTCCCCGTTCCTGCCAGAGGTATTCCGGCAGGCGCTCCAAAAAGGTCCAGTCCGCCCTCTCCGTGGATTGGACGAGGACGGTTACCGGTCCGGAGGGGTCGCCGGACTCCGCACGGAAAAGCACACTGAACGCATCACGGGGACCAGGGCTTCCCTCCGGAACCTCCGGAAAGGCGCGCAGCAGGGTCCGATGCATCTCGTAAGGATGATCCAGTTCACTAATGACCTGCCGGGAGCGCGGATTGAGCAGGATTCGTGACAGGTATAACGCGTTTATTGGCATTCCGGTGCTCCTTTACTGTCGAACGTGGTCTTCACTCTTCTCGGCCTGAAACGCCGTTCACCAAAACACAGCGGCCAATCGTGCTGGGTACGTTCGCCGTCGGCCAGTTCCAGCACCACCCGGCAGTCACCGTCCCCTTTGTAAAGATGGTCTTCCAGTGTGCCCTCCAACGGGGCATCCCCTGGCTTGAGCGGCGGCACGGCGAGGGGAAAGGACTTCCGGCCAAGGAACAAGATCCATTGGGGATGGTGAAGGGCCTTCACGATTTCGTCAAGCAGCCCACGGTCATCACTCTCCAGGCCGACCAGGAAGGATGCATCCGCAAGGTAATCCCGCCGGGATACCACCGTAAACTTGGATGTTCCGTCCGGCTTAGTACCGTCCGCCTTGATGACGTCCAGCGCGGTGTGATAGTCCTGTTCCGGACGGCCGTCCTTTTCCACGCGCACTCCCATGCGCAGGGCGTCAAAGCGGGAAATGTCCTCGCCCCGCGCGATGCCCATGGCCGCGCAGAGCAACCCGATCACTCCGCTTCGGGTGGGTTCCAGGGCCGTGTCCCGGTAGTCAAAGCGGCTCCGAAAGCCCCAGGACTGCATGGGACCCTCCAGTCGAAGGAGAAGCGTATGGCGCGTATCCATGTCATACGCCTTTCACCACGGCGTCTATAGCTGTGGCCACGCTGCCTTTGTCGGCGCCGTCAAGCCCATTCAGCCGCTCCGCCTGGCCCAAGTGGAAACAGGCCGTTGACACCGTTCCCAGACTGCCGTAAACCTGGTTAATCTCGGCCCAGTGCTTCACCAGCGCTTCCACGGAAAGACCGATGAGGTCACGGGCGGAGTCATCGTCGCGGTTCGAGGGCCGCACCGGCTTGGCGAAGGCATTGGCCAGGGAAACGGGCACGCCGCCCGCGCGCCGCACGAACAACCCGAAGGCAGGCAGGTTCTGGGCCGCAAACGAGTGCTGCTTGCCCGTGGGGATGGCATAGACCATGGCGTTCAGGAAGGCTTTGATCGCTCTGTCCGCCGCCTGGTACTCTTCGTCTTCGAGCGCGTCAACATAGCCGCCGTTCGCGCGCTTTGTCTTCCCGCAAAGGTTCCGGGCAAGCAGGTCACGGTCCACCACGGCATAGCGATAGTAGCAGGCGCTGTTGAAGCCGACAACACCCATCATGCCCGCCCCCGTTTCCTCCTCGGGCGCCAGGTCGTCCACAGCCGTATAGAAATCCATCTCCATGTCCACCTTGTGCGTGGAAATGGGATGGGCCACCTGGCAGGCGCCATCCGTGTTCCGGCCGGGCTGTTCCGCCAGCATGCGGCCGAACAGGGCGATATCGGCGGAGCGCTTGGCCTGTTCAAGGGCGGTGGCACAGGTGTTTTTGTCGGCCCCTTTTAGTTCGTTCCCTGCCACCAGGCTGTCCCAGTGCTGGTTCACCAGCCGTGCCACTACTGTAATTTCTTCCCGGCTTACGAACAACAGCACCGCCGTTTTCTCCCCGTCCATCTTAGAATAGAACTGGGTGATAAAGGTGTTCAATGCCTGGCTGACCTGTTCCTCGTTACGGCCCTCCAAAGCGAGAAGCGGCAATAGTTCCGACTTGAGCAACTTAGTGCGGACGCCCGTGTCTTGCCACATCTGGCGGATGCTGCGTTTGCTGCACTGGCTGGAAACACGCGCCCTGCGGTAGCCGCCGAAGTAAGCGCTTTTCGGCTGGCCCGTATCGTCCCGGTTCAGGTTGGACGGCGCAAAGTTTTGAATCAGATGAACCTCAATTTTGACTCCGGAATCACTCATGAAACTCTTCCTCCTTACAGGTTGTGGTTTTTATCTTTCTTTCTAAAACAAAGGCCGGCTTACCCGGCAGTATTCCCGTAGAAATGGCGCGCCCAGCGCAGCTGGACATGGCGATCCGGATGATCCCACTGGAGCAGGTCCGCGAAAAACTGGAACCAGTCCAGGGGCTGTGGCGGATCATTGGACTTGAGCAGGCTTACGGCATGGCGCAGGTGGTCGCCCAGGTCCTCCGGGTCGGCGTTCAGCACAGCGACGAAGCGGCTTTCCATGCTGTCGCTCTTGGCCCGCAAGGGCGCAAAGGCCTTCCCGAGGGACGTGCCTGTCCGGTGTTCGGGGTAGGCCCCGAAGAGGGTCGCTACCAGGTAATACCACCGGTCGTCATAGTTCTTTTCCGGCAGGTACGGCACGACGTGCCTGTGGACTCGTGCCATTTCTCCGGGTTCCCTGCCCAGGCCGCAGCGCAGGTCCGCAAGCGCTCCTCGATCCTCCCGGCCCTCCTGCGCGAGTCCAAGAAGATAGCCGATAAAGTTTTTTTGTTTTTCGTCGAGACTCATTTCTTCTTGCTTCCTTTCCTGTCTTTCTTTGTCTTAACCGTCTCCTATTGAGTCGGATTCAGGTCGCTGTCTCCGAAGGTGGTGCACACCCGGGCGACCGCCTGGATGGCCTTTGCCGTCGTGCCAAGCGCGCGGATACTCTCCTCCAGCGCCCGCTGCGCTTCCCGCTTGATGCTTCTCCGCCAGGCCAGTGTCGCCAACTGTTGCTCCTCGGGTTTCCATTCGTTTAAGTCCTCATTCCAGTCTCCAGGCAGATGCTCAAGCAACTCATAAAAGTGAGTTTCCATCCGTGCCCAATAGGCTGGACGAGGATCCAGTGTTTTTGATAAGTTGTAGACTTCATTATTGTGAGCATCTCCGGGACTCATGTTCTCCTTCGTCCGAAGAATCCCGGGTGCCCGGATTTCGAGCGCGGGGTTGAGCACAAGGTCAGCTATAGACTCCATTCGGCCAACTGGTTCTTTTCTTTTAACTTTCTTATTGATCTCGTAAAGCCCGTGAGAAAGCGCTCTCCCAACTTGTTCAGCCCCTTGCATAAGTGTGCTCAGCCGTTCCCTTATGTCTGGTGAAAGCAGAAGAGAAATAGGAACAGGCATGCGTTCATGTCGCCAAAGGAAACATTTTCCTTGATTCGTGGCAAGACCTACAATATTCGCCACAGCATATATTTCCTCTTCAATCAATCCATTTTCAACAAGCCTCGCCATATGGTTTATGCACGCTGGCGTCCTGCATAGAGGGGACTCTGTGGTTAACAGTGTATGTGCATCTCTCCATGCTGCTTTATTTTCATCCAATTTCAACGTCGAATATGGATCTTCCTCGCTCTTACGTGAGTACGTTATCATAGGGTCCTCACAGTCCACTGCCTCCTTGAATCCATTCGTGAAAAACATGGACCGCTTGTCAATCACACGGATAAACCGGCTGAGAGGAACAAAGCGCTGAATTGATCCTGTGAAAGAAATATTTTGGGTCCACGAATTGATCGCCTTAGTAACGATATTGTCATCCTCCCAGGCAGGCTTGTCCTCTTGCACGTATCGCTGAGGGACAAGGTTTAAAAGAAGCGTCTGGAATAAGTTCTTACCTTGTAACCAAAGAACTACTCCCGTTAGGCAGCAGCAGAACTGGCAATTCGCAGGGTGTATTTGCTGAGTACCTATTTTTCCCCTCGATGCCACTCCTGTACTCAAGTAACATTGCGCGGAAAGAATCATCTTTGTGATTTGCTCGGGTGTATATAGGGGGCGTTCCGTGCCCGTCCGGTGATCGAACAATAATTTCCCCCCTTTGTCAGGAGCCTCTCGTGCCAATCGCATCAATCCGTCCGATTTATCCTTCCTTACCGTACCGTTAGCCGCATATTCATTCAGGTCTAAACCGACTACCTGCATAAAGGGATAAATATCATCGAACAGAAAGAATTTCGAATAGACGCCTTGGAGATAAGCTTCTATCCCATCATCTGAAGCAAACTCTCCCTTTGCATACAAGTTGCTCCAATCTCTCAAGGTTCCTGGTCCCCTGTATGCTCTATACAGTATAGCCAATAACATTCTATGCAGCGCGACGGTCACCAGAGGCGAATCGTCGCATATTTCCCGGAGTTCATGGGCCTTCACCAGCGTGTCGCGGATACCGTACTCCACCCGTGTTCCGTCCAGGGCGATACAGGGAATCCATGCTTCGTCAATCAGATTAAATTCAGACATCGTTTTCACCTTCCTGTTCAATTACAATCCCCAGTTGTTCATCCACGGTTAACACATAGTCTCCTATCCGTCCCCGGTTTTGGCCGTCCAGGCGTACAAGACGCGCATGACGAAGATGCGCGTTCCGTCTCCATTCAGCGGGACATAGGCCCTCTTCAAGCAGTACGCGAAACAACTGTCGGTGACTTAACTTCGCCGACTGGTCCAGCAGGCGCCGTACCGTTGCCACATCGCTGATGGCACCGGGCATCTCACCTTCGGGAAGAAACACGACGGTCATGGACGGATCACCCTGGCGCGTTGCCGCCCGCACCTGTTCGTGTACGTTCGGATCCTCGTCATCGGCAAGCTGCAGGTTGAATGCTTCTATAAGTTCCGCAGGATCGGCGGGCGAATGAACCAGGAGGTTCCCTGCGGCGGTCTCGGCCTGCTGCCTTTCACTGTCCATGACGGTGCGCGCTTCGTGAAACGCAGTATCCCACGCTTCCCCGTATGTCTGTTCGGTTGTACCGTATACAGCCTCCACCAGGGCTTCGATTTCGGTGGGAACTTCAATACGGCCCAGTTCCCGGATAGCCTGCCAGGTCCGCAACAGGACATAGCGGTCATACACGTACTCCAGGCTTCGGCCAAAGGATTTCGGCGGCGCCCCTTCCCGGTCGCCGTCACAGAGCACGGCCAGTTCCGGGTTCTCAAGCCCGGCGGGGCGCATACGCGCATGGCGGTGCAGGCGGCCCGTGCGCTGGAGCAGCAGGTCTATGGGCGCGATTTCGGAAACCATGAAGTCAAAATCCAGGTCCAGGCTCTGCTCAATGATTTGTGTCGCCACCAGCACAGCCCGGCGCGGCCTGTGCTCATTGACACAATTCCCGTCAGGTTGTTTCTTTCCCTTACCGAACTTCTTAAGAACCTCTTCTTCCCGTTCCCGGCGCTGCCGTTTCAGGGTCCGGGCGTGGAAAAGCAGACATTCCGTGTCCTTCAGGTTTTCCCGCAAATAAGAAAAAACTTCAATGGCCCGGTTTACCGTGTTGCAGATGACTGCCGCGCAGCCACCGGACTCTAATTTTTCTGTGAGAAGACCGCCCAGCGTTTCCAGGTCGGTGCCACAGAAGTGTAACGCCACTTGATGCGACTGCTCCGGGTTGATACCCGTGCACTGCGGCGGTGTGCCAGCCATCTCATCTGGATAATGCCGGGGGTGTGCCAGAGTGATGCGCGGATAGGGTTTCGCCTCTCCGTCTTCCCGTCCGGAGTAGGCCCGTACAAGGGCCCGTCGTTTCGCTTCCGGCAGGGTGGCGGAAAGCAGGATAACCGTACAGTCCGCCTCCGCCAGCCACTGCAACAGCCTTTCAAGTATGGTACTCATGTACGCGTCATAGGCGTGAACTTCGTCAAAGATTACCACCTTGCCCGCCAGCCCGAAGAGACGCACGAACCAGTGTCTCGTTTGAAGAACACTGAGGAGGCTCTGATCAATCGTACCCACACCGAAGGGCGCGAGCAACGGCCGTTTCTTCGCGGTAAACCAGGAATGGGCTTCCACGTCGGTGCCGTTCCCACCGTCAATATCCCTGGGCGTGAACTCGGCCAACTCGCCCTCCGGCACTTCCGCCGCCTGCGCAAGAAGCGCATCGCCGTGGACCAGTTGCAGGTTCAGCCTGCCCTGGTGGCCCCGGTGACGCAGGTAATCCTCGAGTACCCGCTTGAACATCGCGTTGCCCGTCGCCTGGGTCGGCATTGCGATATAAAGGCCCCGGGCATATCCCCTGCACAGAGCCAGGTCCGCCGCATAAAGTGCCGCTTCCGTCTTTCCCTTTCCCATGGGGGCTTCAATAATCAGTAGATAGGGGCCCGTCTGATCAGAGGCCAGCGATATGGCCGTTGACTGAAGGGCGTTTGGTGTGAAGCCACGGAATACGCCGTCAAAAGCCGCCTCTTTCGTAAAACGAACGGCAGGCAGCCAACCCAAAGTCTCAAGAGCGCTTTTTGAACGTTTACAAGCCAGATTCCAGTACTCTGCCGTGGAATACGGCAACGGATGTCCGCATTGACTTTCACAGGGGAAAAAGTCCTGGTTCGACCCTATCCAGTCCACCACAGAAATGAAGCCCGCGAGAACGGGAACCAAGGTGGCATCGCTAATTTCGGGAACATCTCCGTTGCACTGAGTAAGGTCGAAACCCACGGTATGCGCAAACTCATCGAGTATTTCCCGCCTGGCGCGGTTCCAGTAGTCGTTTCCAAGCGTGTCCGCACCCATTTCCAGATTCATTGCGCGTGGGAAAATGCCATGATGTCCCCCGGTGATCCTGCTTAGTAGCCTGAGGTCCGGTCTCCGCGGCAAAACATCCCGCAGTACTTTGGTACTGATGAAACCATGAGGCCTGTTAAGAGCGTTTTGAGGAAAGGGCAGTTCCGTGTGCCTCGCTATCTCCGGGACTCTATTCTGAAAAAATGGACTGGCCTTTCCAATGTCATGGGCCCCGGCAAAAAACAAGACGCAGCTGCGTGCATCACACCCCAAGGATGCTTCCAATCTCCGACGCACAGTACTATCCAGGCACTCATCCCAGTACGTACCGGCAACAGCTGCCACATCTAACAGGTGATACAGCAGGGGGTGATACAACACGATGTTGTTATTGTTATCAGTCTTTGCCCACATATCCTGTCCCCTGAAAATTTTAATTCCCACAAAATACCGTAGACATTGTACTCACGAACAAAGTCCTCTTACCCTCGAAACACAGTCATATTAACTTATTGTGATGTCATAATTCTAGTATTACTATGGGGAATTCAATAACCCCAGACGTACGTATGAAAGTCCTCCGATAGCCGTATTGCCATGGGAGCGAGAGGTAAAAAACTATTATAGTATCGCTCTCATTAAAAACTCAACAATGATTATAAACCATTATCGTTCCAGATTTTGCCTACAATTCAAAAATTATTTTGTCCTATTGTCGATCATGAACATTTAGAATGAAATGATAATGAGCCGATGTATACCTTTAGAAAACTGGTCTTACTTCGCCCCTTAACTCCCAACCCGCACATATACTCGAATAATATGTCAAGAACGGTTTTTTGAAAAGAGCCAGTCTTTATGGGGCGTTTTTGGGGAGTATATTTCCACACTCAACCTAAGCCGCCCCATGATTTTTCTATAAAACCATTTTCGAAAAATATCGACTCTTTCCCACCACTAGTCATGTCTGAATCCCAATCCTTAAGGGAATGAGAATCAGGGATATTTTCTTATCCACCAGTATGCCCTTCCTCCCTTCATTTCTCTGCGTCAAAATCAGGAGATTGTTTATACGTGGTAAGTTCTGATTTCCTAATCCGGCAGGAAAGTGCGTGGGCCCATGTGCAGATTTTTCTGTTTCTTTCCACTCAAATGATACTGCAGAACAACGAACATAAGCCAAATCCTCTTTGCACACCTTCGACGTGGATATTGGGATTATGCCGGCAACCCTATACGACATGGCACAAAACTTGGCGTCTTGAACCCCCTTCTTGGTCTGCGTTATGACCCAAGTATTGAAACCCTTGTTGTGGCTCTTGCGGCGATTTCAGAAATACAGCGCCGGTGACCACGCTACCTTGCCGTTGGCATCAGTGATTTCGACGCGGACATAGGTCAGTTTCTTCTTCGGCTCGAATGATGCCATGGTAAGCGGGGCGTCCTTGGCGAGCACCTGCATGCCATTGGGTGCATTCGATAAAAACTGGATCTTGGTGACGGGAGAGCACTCCACCTTCACGATCCCGTCCTGAATGCGGACATCCTTGAATTCGGGTCCCGTCGAGGCATAGAAAGCGCCTGATTTTAAGGCCGCCATGACCGCATCGAGTGTCAAGGCTTCCGCACGTACCCAGGTCCAGCCCACCTGCCGCGAACTGTCGTTATGGACATCGTCCACGGCCAGAGCCGGGAGCCGCCACCCCTTTGCAAGCAACTCGTCCCAATGCACCGAACTCACATCACGTCCGCAGAACCGGCATGTGGCGTTGTAGACTTCCATCGCGTTCACCCCATAGGCCTTGAGCGGATACAGTTCCTCGATGGTGAATCCGCACCAATAGGGATGCGCCGCGATTACATAGCCTCCTTTTCCCAGCACGGTCTTTATCCGCTCTTCAGCGCCTGTTTCTTTCGTGAACGAAAGGCCCAGCGGCACATTGAGGCAGACAAAATGAAACCGCATGTCTGGATTCGGAGAGGCAGGATGGGTTTCCATGCCGCTGATTAACAGAAAATCATTCGTGTTGAACGGTGTGACGTCGTTGGTCTTTTCATGGTCCGTCACCGTCAGTATCGAATAGCCGGCGCCCTTGTACTGTTCCACCCGTGTCGGTAAGTCCACATCACCGTCCGAGGTGGTGGTATGGGCATGAAAGTTCGCTTTATACCAGTTGCCCGGCAGATCGAAGGGATTTACCGGCGTGCTCTCGGGCACGTTTGAAGTCGCATCCTCGGAGGCGCACCCTGTCGTGTACAGCAAGCACGTCAGGAAAAGAACCGTCATGGACCTTACTGAAAATCGCATCTGGATATCCTCCAATAGGCAGCGTTATTTTTCAACCGTTTCCCAAACGGGCGTTTCCCGAACCTGTTAACATGCACTTGCCACAACCCCACTCATAATAGACCACCTATGCGCAGCATATCAAGGAATTTCACGCGGCCCAAATCCGCAAGCAAGAAACCGAATTTCTCTCGTTCCCAAATTCCATTTGGGAACGTTATCTCTCTTGAAATTCTATTTCCGTTTTTGCGTTGGTCTGTCCGGTGTATTCCGGCGCTTGACCAGGATTGCGTGGTGGACCTTCACGGGTGCAACATTATATTTCGCGAACGCCAGAATATGGATGATGAGTTAGCGTACCTATCACGGAGGAGTGAAGTACAACTTCGCCTGCAATTGCGTTACGAAAAACAATTTCGTAACGAGCCAAGTCGAAACCGTCGTGCTGCAAACCAGATTGCTTTACTTCATTCGCAATGACAGGGACTTACCCTTTCTTGGCGGCACGGCGGACGAGTACCCCGTAACCCAAAATAATGGCACCAAATACCCCTACCGACACCAAACCGTGGCCTTCCGACACCGTCAAATCTATGTCCAGCACAATCGGGATGGCGAGCAGAATTCCCATCAGGGATTCCCCCGCAATCAAGCCTGAGCCGAAGAGGAGGCCGGGGTCCTGAAGTCCCGGGCTGTTACCGCTGCCCGCACGTCTGAAGACTTGGTGCAGAAGGCCCCCGAGGAAAATGGGCGTTGCGAGGGACAGGGGAAGATAGATGCCCACTGCCACCGGCATGACATGGGCGCGGAAGGCGCTGCCCGAACGTTCCAATAGCCGATCCAGCAGGATCAACAGCACGCCTATTCCCGCGCCAAGGGCAATCATGTTCCAGGGCAGTGTACCCGCGCCGAAGAAGCCGTCTACGAGACTGGCGAAAAGGCCTGCCTGCGGTGCCGCGAGGCTGTCCGGCCCGCCCGTGCCGATCCCGTAAGCGTTATGCAGCAGGGTGAGTACCGGCGCAAAGAAACAGCAGGAGACCAGCACGCCCAGCACTTCGGCCCACTGCTGGCGTACGGGGGTGGCGCCAACCAGCCATCCTGTCTTCAGGTCTTGTGATACGTCGCCCGCTGTGCAGACCGCGCAACACACGACCCCGGCCACGCCCAAGGTGGCCGCGATAGCGGAATCACCCCGGATGCCCAGCGCCAGCAGTACGCCCGCCGTGAGCAGCAGGGCGCAGATGGTCATCCCGGAAACCGGTGAGTTAGAGGAACCCACCAGACCGACAATGTAGGTGGCCACCGCAACGAAGAGGAACGCCGCAATGACCATTACCACCGTGGCCGCCACGGCCACGCCGAAATTCCCGGTCAGGTAATCGTAAAGAAAAAACGTTCCGAAAACACTAGGCAGAAACACCAGCATCAACGAAGCCAGCGACATGTCACGGTCCGTGCGCGGCCGCGCCGCAGTTCCGTTTGCGCTTGCGCTCCCGCCAACACGGTGAAGCGCGGTCACTCCGGACAGGATACCGCCGCGGACGTGCCATATGGAATGCAGGCCTCCCACAAGCATTGCGCCCACGCCTATAAAACGCACGTGTGACGACCAGAGGCTCCATACGGTTTCGAGCGGGACTGCATCGGATTCCCAACCCCCGAGCATCGGGATCGTGATAACCCATCCGATGACGCCCCCCAGGAATATGAGGGACGCGATGGGCAGCCGGACAATGTAGCCCACGGCGACCAGGGCCAAACTCATGTCAGAACCGAAATAGAACGCGGAGCGGCCGATGCCGACAGCCCCCTCTACTACCGACTTCATAACATGCAACCCCGTCACGAAAAATTTGAACAAAGCGCCCATACCCAGCCCGGCAAGTATCAAGAGGATATCTTTCCCGCCTTTCTGGCCGGCTTTCAACACCTCGGCACACGCCACGCCCTCAGGATAGATCAGTTCCGGCCGTTCGACAACCAGTGCTCGGCGCAAGGGCACCATGAACACGA
>MTKZ01023846.1_pt1 | contig 16435 bp, 12 predicted proteins | sample 1042781 | NCBI WGS metagenome assembly MTKZ01 (sample SAMN06212207, study PRJNA360539) | anaerobic digester metagenome | biome: Wastewater treatment plant; material: sludge; isolation source: anaerobic digester fed with sludge from wastewater treatment plant | place: Denmark: WWTP Viborg ...
GCGTTGCCGTGGAACTGGTTGCTGCCCGACCGGGTCAGGACGTCGATGGCCGCGCCCGAGAAGCTGCCGTATTCGGCTTTGGAGCCCAGGGCGACGACGCGGACCTCCTCGACGGCGTTGTAGTTGACCTTGACCAGCGAGCCGAAGGCGGCGCCGCGGGGGTTGGTCGTGTTGACGCCGTTGACGAGGAACACGTTCTCCATGCTCGAGCCGCCGTAGGCGGTCGGGCTGGGCAGCCAGCTGCCGCTGCTGCCGACGTCGAACATGCCCGGCGTCGTCAGGGCCAGGTCGTAGAAGGCGTCGCGGCTGGTCGGCAGCTTGGCCAGGAGCTCCTTGTCCAGGCGCGAGTCGACGGCCGACGTCTTGACGTCGACGACCGGGCTGGCCGCCAGGACCGTGATCTGCTCCTCGATGGCGCCCGGCTGCAGGGCCGGGTTGACCTCCAGGGTGCTGCCCGCGCCCAGGACGAGGTTGTCCTGGATCCAGGTCTTGAAGCCGGCCAGCGTGACCGTCATGGTCATCTTGCCCGGCGGGACGTTCAGGAAGACGTACGTCCCCTTGCCCGAGGTCACGGTGGCCCGCTTGCCCATGATGGCCACGCCCGTGAGCTCGACGCCGACGCCGGGGAGCGGCTCGCCCTTGTCGTCCGTGACCGTGCCGGTGACCTTCCCTTCCATGACGGATTGGGCCATTAGCGCGGTACTGCCGACGAAGGCGAGGCCGAGAACAAGAACGAGTGCAGCGGAAAGTGTCCTTCGCATCATGTGTTGGCCTCTCTTCTCTTCCCCGATATGCCCCTTGCCCTGCCCCCGTCCTCGGAGCGGACGGGGACGACCCTTGTTGCCCCCTATGTCTTTGGCGTCGCTATGGCCCTCCTTGTTGCGGGAGGTCTCTGGAATGGACGATGAAAAAGGCAGGGATGTCGGGAAACGGGACGCGACGGAAATCCGCGCGCATGCTCCATTTCCCTCGTATGTCACATATTTTTTATATTCTGTGCCTCTCTGTCAAGAGGAAGCCCTAATCTTCCGGTTCCGACAAGCCCTCTCGAGGCGGGCTTACTTCTTGATCTGTTCCCGGACCAGGGCGATGAGCTCGTCCATGAACTTGACCTTGTCGGGATCGTCGGCGTACCCGGCCTTGGCCTTCTCGAGGTAGGCCAGGGCCTTCTCGAAGGAGGTCTTGTCGATCTCGATCGTCCCGTCGGCCTTATGGACGGCCGCCAGGTTGATGTGGCAGCGCCCGGCCATCTCCAGGAAGGCCGGGTCGTCGGGCCTGAGCTCGAGGGCCTTCTCGAACAGGGCCAGGGCCTCGGCGGGCTGGGATTTGGCGAACAGGATGAGGCCCGAGTTGTAGGCGCTGTCGGGATTGGCCGGGTCGAGCTCCGCGGCCTTGGCGTACGCGGCCAGGGCCGCGTCGGCCTCCCCCTTCTGTTGATAGGAGACGCCGAGCTGGTAGTGGACGGCGGCGAAGGCGGGCGTCAGCTCCCGGACCTGCAGGAAGGCCGCGATGGCCTCGTCGTATTGGCCCTTCTTCTGCCGGGCCATACCGAGGATGTACAGGGCGTTGGTATCCTTGGGGTTCTTCTCGAGGATGGGGGCGAGGGCCGTGACGGCCCCGTCGAAATCGCCGCCGCGGACCTTCTCGGCCGCCGCTTTGACCTCGGCCGCGGCCTTCTGCATCTGCTCGGCCTCGGCCAGGACCTCCTGGGAGACCATGATGACGGGGGGGATCTCGACCTTGAGCATCTGTTCCTGGGGGGCCTCGAACTTCCACTCGTCGGTCTTGTCGGCGAAGCCCTTCAGGCGAAAGAGGACCTGGTAGACGCCGTGCGGCAGTCCGACGAACTTGTAGGTCCCGTCCTTCTTCGTCTTCAGGCTCAGGCTCCGGCTGGTGGCCTGGTCGCGCAGGGTGATGGTCACGCCGGCCAGGGGGTTCTTCTTGCTGTCGACGACCCTGCCGGAGATATTGTATTCGCGGTATTGGGCGGCGGCCGCCAGGGCCAGGCCGGCAATGAGGGCGGCGGCCAGGATGGGCCGTGCGGCGATGCGGACATGACGGGAACTCATGGTCTCTCCTTTTGTGCCTTGAACGCGTTGGCCCGGCGCAGGGCCTCTTCCATTTTAGCCTTTTCCCCGGTCCGGTTGTAGATGTCGGCCAGCAGGAATTGGCCCATGGCCTTGAGCTCGGGCGTTTCTGCCAGGGCCAAACCCTTGTCGACCTCGGCCTTGACCTCTTCGAGGGGCACGTCCTCGTAGAGCAGGCCGCGGGCCAGGAAGAGATGGCCCTCGGCCAGCTTCGGGGTCAGCTCGACGACCTCGCGCATCTCGGCCAGCGAGCCGGCCCGGTCGCCGAGCTTGAACAGGACCTTGCCGAGGTTGAAACGGGCTTTGAACTCGCCGGGGTAGTTCGCGACCTCTTGGGCGTAGGCGGCCCGGGCGTCCTCGAGGCGGCCCTGCTCCTCTTGGAGCAGGCCCAGATTGAAATGGGCCAGCGGCCACTTCGGGGAGGCCGCCAGGACCTCGCGCAGGACGGGCTCGGCCCGCTCGTACTGCTCGAGCCCGATGAGGCAGGCGGCCAGGTTGAAGCGGGTCCGGTCGACCTTGGGCTGCAGGTCGAGGGCCCGTTCGACGTAGGGCAGGGCCTGGCCGAAGTCGAGCCGGCCCATATAGACCTCTCCGATGAGCAGCAGGGCCTGGGTGTTCTTCTCGTCGACGTTGAGGGCCTGCTTGGAGAGGGCGATGACGTCGTCGTCCCGGCCTTCGTCGATGAGGATGTTGGCCAGGGCGATGAGGCCCTGGACGTTCTCCGGGTCGGACTTGAGCAGGAGGTCGAGCTGGACCTTGGCCTCCGCGTTCCGGCCGGTCTCCTTGTAGCAGGTCGCCAGGACGAGCAGGGCCTGGGGGATCCCCGGCTCCTCGGCCAGGGCGGCCTCGAGCAGGGGCATGGCTTGGTCGTACTTCTCCTCGGTGACGAGCTCGCCGGCCGTCGTGACCTTCTGGAAGACGGTGAACTTGTCCTTGGGATCGGCCGGCGGGGCCGTCCCCGCGGCGGCCTTGCGGGCGGCGACGGGCGTCCCGACGTAGCCGAGCGCGGACAGCCGCTCCATGGTGTCCTTGTCGAGGTTGGCCGCCTGGGGGGTGGGGGCGCCCTTCTCGGTCCGGGCGACGAGGGCCTCGAGCTCGGCCTTGAGGTCTTGGGCCAATCCGGGCTCGTCCTCCAGCCGGTTGACGGTCTCGCCGGGGTCGGCCGCGAGGTCGAAGAGCTCGGCCCGCGGGGCGTCGATGTATTTCCAGCGGGCCGTGCGCAGGACCCGCAGCGGGCTCCAGCCGAACTGGATGCTCGGGGCCATCGACTCGGCGTAGGCCGCGACCTCGGGGCCCGCGCCCGGCTTGAGCATGGGCCGGACGAGCGACCGGCCCTGGGTCTCCCCCGCCCCGGCCAGCCCGGCCAGCTCGAGGACGGTCGGGAAGACGTCGGCCGTCGAGACCTGGGAGGCGACGCGGCGGCCGCCGCCGAGGCCGTCGAGAGGGGCCACGACGACGAGGGGCACGTGGACGGCGTAGTCGTAGACGAAATAGCCGTGGGCGCTCTCGCCGTGGCTGCCCAGGCCCTCGCCGTGGTCGCCGACGAGGACGACGACGGTCGAGCGGTCGAGGCCGGTCCGCTCGAGCCAGGCGGCCAGGCGCCCGATCTGCTCGTCCATGAAGGCGACCTCGCCGGCGTAGAGCCCGGCCATGCCCCGCCCGCCGTACTCGGAGCGGTAGGGCTCGGGCGGCTCGTAGGGGGTGTGGGGATCGTAGAGGTGGATCCAGGAGAAGAACGGCCCGTCCTTGGCCCCGTCGAGCCATTCCAGGGCCGTGTCCATGACGACGTTGGCCGGGCGCTGGATGGCGCCGAGATCGATGTGCTTGCGTCGGCCGGCGTCGAGCTGGTCGTCGTAGCGCTCGAAGCCCTGCTTGAGGCCCCAGCGGCCGTCGACGACGAAGGCGGCGATGAAGGCGCCGCAGCGGTAGCCGGCCCCGGTGAAGACCTCGGCCAGCGTCGTCTGCTCCTCGCTCAGGGCGGTGTTGCCGTTGACCCGGACGCCGTGGAAGGTCGGGTACATGCCGGTCAGGATGGTGCAGTGGGCCGGCAGGGTCAGGGGCGCCGCCGTGGCCGCCTGCTCAAACAGGACGCCCCTGGCGGCCAGCGCGTCGAGGTGCGGCGTGCGGACGGCCGTCGCGCCGTAGGACGACAGGTGGTCGGCCCGGGTCGTGTCGAGGGTGACCAGGATGACGTTGGGCTTGGCCACGCCGCGGCGCGACCAGAGCTTGCCGACCTTGCCCGCCGGCGCGCCGCCGGGCCCGACGAGGATCCAGAGGGCGGCGCCCGCCGCGACGAGCAGGGCCGCGGCCGCCAGGGCCCGGACGGGGAGGCGTTTTTTCGCGTTCATTCGACCGGAGCCAAGATAGCCGTTCAGGACCTCTTTTTCAACAGCGCCTCGTAGAGGGCCCAGACCGCGCCCGGCCGCATGTACTTCATGGCCCGGAAGAGCGTGTCGCCGTACTTGGCGCCGGCGTCGTTCCAGCGCGTCTCCTCGGGATCGAGGTAGGCCTCGGGCGTCTTGAAGAAATAACCCTGGCCGCCCGGGCTCCAGACGGCGTGGTAGAGGCCGTAGGCCGTGTGCAGGGCTTCGTCGACGAGGCCCTCGAGGGCCAGGTGGGCGGCGAAGGCGTAGGCCGTGCCGACCCAGACCTCGTCGCCCTGCTGGAGACGGAGCTGGGAGCCGTCGGCCTTGCGGCCGTTGACCGCGCCCAGGACCCCCCGTCCGAAGCCGAGGACGTTCTTGGCGTAGATCGTCCGCAGGGCCCGGCCGATGTCGGCGGGCGGGGCGATGGCCGCGGCGTCGGCGGCCTCGATGCCGAGCATCCGGGCGTACCAGACGCCGAAGAGCTGGTCGGTCATGACGTCGTCGGTGTGGGCGTCGATGTGGAAGTAGCCCGCCTCGGCGTCCCAGAGCCGGCGCAGGGAGGCCCGGCCGGCCTCGAACCACTGCTTGTAGCGGGCCACGGCGTCCGCGACGTCGACGGCGCCCGTGCGGGCCAGGCCGCGGAACTCCAGGGTCTCCCCCATCCGGATGGCGGCCTTGAGCCCGGCCAGCCAGAGCAGGCCGACGTAGGCGCTCTGGCCCTGCATCCGCCACGTGTCGTAGGTCTGGTCGGGGATGCCCTCGTTGAGCGGGATGTGGCTGACCTTGTCGCCGAAGCGGCGCTCCAGGGTGTCGAGGGCCAAGACCGAGGCCTCGAACATCTTCATCAGGAAGCCCATGTCGAGGCCGCCCTCGGCCAGGAAGTCGCGGTAGGCCCGCAGCGGGAACTTGGGATTGAGGTCCTTCCAGACGTTGCCGTTCTGCCAGTCGAAGCCGTTGAGGATCGTCCACGGCCGCTTGCGCGGCGAGCCCAGGTCGTGGGGCACCATGCCCGGGACCTTGATCGTGTTCCAGTAGTAGTCGAGCTTGTCGGGCGGGACCTCGTTGGGGAAGGTCACGGCGTATTGGTAGGCCCGGAAGGACGGGTCCTCGAGCGGCACGGTCCGGGCGATGAACTCCATGTTGCGCTTCTCGAGCTCGGGCCAGAGCTTGAGGACGTGCCAGCAGTAGGTGTCGACGTCGGTCGTGCCGTACATGAGGTAGTCGGCGCTCTCGAGGTAGGTGTGGAGGTCGGTCGTGGCGTCCCAGATGCTCGTCTCGGCCAGGACGTAGAGCTCGTTGAGCAGGGCCTGCTTGAACCAGTCCGGGAGCTTGGGGTCGGNNCTCGGCGGCGATGCGGAAGGCGTTCGTGCCCTCGGCGCCGTAGAAGGCCGTGTATTTCCGTTTCTGCTTGGCCCCGGCCTCGAATTCGTAATAGGGGAAGTCCCAGGCCACGGCGAAAGGCACCTCGAGGCGCTCGCCGGGTTTGAGGGTGAAGGACACGGCCAGGGCCGCGGCGGTCCGGGCGCCGGGCGCGGCCGGGGCCGGCGGCTTCGTGGCGTCGAGCGTGCCGTCGGCGGCGAAGCGCGTCCAGACGTCGGCGCCGTCGCCCTTGGGGTCGAAGACGGGCTGGACGTGGATCCGGGTCCGCGAGGGGACGTCCATGACGGCGATGGCCATCGTGCCGCTCATGGCGTTGCCGGTGCGGACGTCCTGGCCGTCCTTGCGGAAGAGGACGCCCTTGGCCCGGCCGCGCTCGGCCGGCTCGTTGACGTTGCCGGCGCTGCGGCGGTCCCAGACGAAGGAGGCCTGCGGGGCTTGGCCGGCGGTGGCGCGGGCCCGGGCCGGCTCCCAGCCGACCATGTTCTCCCAGGTCAGGAGGAGGCTGACCTCGACCGGCTGCTTCGTCGGATTGACGGCGATCCACCGGTAGACGGCCACCGGGTAGCTCGTCTCCTTGTAGTTGCCGGCGATGACCGGCGAGAACTGGACGACGGCCAGGTCGACCGGCAGGTCCGGGTCCTCCTCGTAGGAGAAGCCCGACTTGGGGTAGAGGGCGTAGTAGTCGCCCCGGCCCGCCGGGTAGTTCCAGGCCCAGCGGGACAGGCCCGCGCCTTCGGGCGGGGCGGTCGTGGAGAGGGTGCGGACGACGGTCCGGCCGGCCGACCGGGCGAAGACGTGGAACTGGTCGGCCCAGACCGTGTCCTCGACCATCCAGCCGGGCTTGAGGAACCAGGTCGAAAAATTGCCGTTCATGAGCCGCTCGAAGCCGCCGGCGCCGATGCCGCCGACGGGGCAGGCGCTGCCCTCCGGCCGGGCCTCGATGTCGCCGGGGGCGACGGTCCGGCCGTACGTCGTGAGCACGGTCCCGATGGGCCGGTCGAAAGCGGCCGGCGGGAAACCGGCCAGGTTGGCGGACGAGTGGTTGAGCGCGGCCAGGGCGGCCTGGACGATGTCCTTGGCCGTCCGGGCGCCCTTGGCCCGGGCCGCGGCGACGAGGGCGTCGAAGCGGCCGGCGATCTCCCGGCCGGCGTCGTCGGTGACGGCCTTCTCGGCGAGAAGGGGCGCGTAGCGGCGGACGAGCTCGGCCTTGGCGGCGTCGGCGGCGGCGTCGGCGCCCGACGCGGGGGCCGGGACGAGGGCCAGGCCGAGAGAGAGGATGAGAACGGACGGGACCGTCCGGGCGAGAAGTCCGCGCATGTCGATCTCCTTGTCTAGAGTGCCTTACGGGTCCGCCGCGCGACGAGGAGCGTCAGGACGACGATCATCGCGCAGTTGACGACCGGGATGAGCAGGCCCCGGCGCAGGCCGGCGGACTCGGCGATGCGGCCGGCCAGCCACGGGGCCAGCATGCCGCCGGCGAGGCCGACGGCGATGACGACGCTGAAGGCCGTGCCCGTGAGGGCGGCGAAACGGCCGCCAACGACGGCCAGGGTCGTCGGGTAGATGGCGGCGAAGCCGAGGCCGATGAGGATGGCGCCGGCGGCGGCAGACACGCCGGACGGGGCGAAGGCCATGAGGACGGCGGCCGCGAGGGCCAGGACGGCGCTGGCGAGAATGAGCCGTTCGTTGCCGAGGCGGCGGACGAGGCGGCTCGAAACGAGACGGCCGGCCATGACGGCCGCCCAATACCCGGCCAGGACGAGGGCCGCCGCGGCCGGGGCGAAGCCGAAGGTCCGCTCGAGGTAGGTCGAGATCCAGCCGCCGACGGTGAACTCGTTGCCCGACTGGAAAAAGAGGATGAAAGCCGTCAGCCACAGGAGCGGCTCGCGGGCGATAGCGGCCGCCTCCTTGATCGGGAAGCCCTGGGCCTGCTTGGCCTTGGGGAAGCGCAGGACGGCGTAGACGACGGCTGGGACGAGGCCAAGGGCGGCGGCCAGGCCGAGGATGAGTCCGAGACCCAGCGTCTCGCGCAGTGTGCCGATGAGGAACGGGACGGTCAAGGCCCCGAAACCGAAGAAGATGCCCAGGACGTTGAGGGCCGCGCCCCGCCTCTCCCCCTCGTGGAGGTCGCTCGTCAGGGCGTTGGTGCCGCCGTTGAGACCGCCGCCGCCCAGGCCGAGGACGACGGCCGCGGCCAGGACGGCGCCGTAGCCGGTCGCCCGCGCGAGCAGCAGGAAGGCGCCCGCGACGAGGAAGGCCGAGACGGCCAGGACGGCCTTGAAGCCGAAGCGGTCGACGAGCGGCCCGAAGAAGACCGTCGTCGCCAGCATGGCGAAGTTCATCGTCAGGAACAGGTTGCCGGCCGCGCCGGCTCCGAAACCGATACGCTCGAAGAGCGAAGGCAGGATGGCGCCCAGGATGGCCATGACGATGCCGAAGACGAAGATGCCGGCCCAGGCCGAGGCCTGGAGCCGGGCGGCGGAGGCCGGCGCGGGGCGGGCGGGCGCGTCCACGGTCAGCGCCCCTTGGCGGCCTTCTTGGCCGGGCGCCGCGGCCGTGTGGCCTTCTCGCCCTTATAGGCCCGGGCGTAATAGAACTCGGTGAAGGCCCGGTAGACCTCGGCCATGTGGCCGGGCGGGACGCCGGGGACGTTGGGCGAGACGAAGGTCGGCGGCACTTGGCCGGTCTTGGCCAGGACGGCGGCCGTCTCGGCCACGAGCGACATGGCGATGGTCACGGCGGCCACGGTCGAGCCGGCGGCCACGGGCTCGGTCTGGCCGACGTCGACCAGGGCGTCCTCGGGCGGGACGTGATTGTCGATGGCCACGTCGGCGATCTCCGAGAGGACCCGGCCCGAGCTGTGGGAGCGCTTGCCGATCCGGGCGTTGGCGTGGGAGGAGACCGTGACGACCTTCAGGCCGCGGGCCTTGGCCTCCAGGGCCACGTCAATGGGCGCGGCGTTCAGGCCGCCGTGGGAGAAGACCAGCATGACGTCGCGCGGCTCGAGCGGGTAGCTCTGCAGGAAGACCTTGGCGTAGCCCTCCTGGCGCTCGATCCAGAGCAGCTCGCGGGCCCCGCCGGGGCCGATGACGTTGGACCACATCAGGCGCGGGTCGTAGAGCGGGAAGAAGCCGACGAAGCCGCCGTAGCGCGGGAAGATGTCCATGACCGGGATGACCGAGTGGCCGCTGCCGAACATGTAGACGCGGCCCTTCTTGCGGATGGCGGCGGCCATGAGCTTGCCGGCGGCCTTGATGGCGGCCATCTCGCGGGACTGGATCTCGGCCAGGATCCACTGGATGATGCCGAGGTAGTTCTGTGCGGACATGTGTTACTCCTTGTTGAGCGCGTTCCAGGCCAAGCGGCCGCAGCCGTAGAGCCCGGCGTCCTCGCCGAGCCGCGAGAGCTCGATGCGGACGGCGCCGGCGGCCAGCGGCTGGGCCCAGCGGGCGGCCTCGCGGCGGACGGGATCGAGGAAGAGGTCGGCGGCGCGGAACAGGCCCCCGCCGAGGACCACGACCTCCGGATTGAGCAGGCTGATGATGTTGGCGATGCCCATGCCCAGGTAGAGGGCGACCTTGTCGCCGATCTCCCGGGCCAGGGCGTCGCCGCGGCGGGCGGCCTCGGCCACGGTCTCGGCCGTGACGTCCTCGATGCGGCCGCCGGCCAGGTCGGGCAGGATCGAGGGCCGGCCCCGCTCGAGCTCCCGGCGGGCCTTGCGGCCCACGGAATTTCCCGAGGCCTCGGCCTCGAAGCAGCCCATCTCGGCGTACTCCGGCTCGAAGTCCGGGTCGAGGGCGAACCAGCCGACCGCGCCGGCGATGTCCTCGCGGCCGTGGAGGAGGCGGCCGCCGGAGATGATGCCGGCCCCGATGCCGGTGCCGACGGCCAGGAAGACGGCGTCCGAGGCGCCGGCCGCGGCGCCGCGCCAAGCCTCGCCGGCGACGTAGGCGGAGCGGTCGGATTCGAGCACGAGGGAAATAGCGGGGACATGTACCGAAGGTACGTGTCCCCTTATCTTTTCCAAAAGCGGGTACTGGTCCCAGCCGGGGATGTTCGGCGCCCAGACCCGGCCGGTCGCCGAATAGGCGATGCCCGGCACGCACAGGCCCACGGCGGCCAGCCGGCCGCCGGCCTCGCGAGCGGCCGCGGCCAGGGCTTCGACGCGCCCGGCGACTTGGGCGGCCGCGGCGTCCCCGCCGGCCCGGTCGAGGAGCGTCTTGTCGCGGGCCGAGATGTCCCCGTCCGCGGTGAACAGCGCCGAGGCGATCTTCGTCCCCCCGACATCCACCGCCCCGCAGAAAACGGGGACGTTTCTATTTATTTCTTTCATGTTGATCGCCTGCTGACCGCAGGTGGACGACCCAGGCTTCGTTGGGCTGGAGGGTCTTGCCGACGGCCGTCCGGCCGGCGGCGGCGGCCGCGGCGACCGCCTCGCCCGTCTCCAGGTCCTTGGCCGTGACCCGGCCCGGACCGTCCATGGCCACAGCGAACGTCGCCGCCACGGCCTTCTCTCCCCGGTTGAAGCCGAAGAGCAGGACATAGCCGTCGCCGCGGAGCAGGCGGCCTTCGACGAGCGCGTCGGCCGCTTCGGCCGTGACCTTGACCGCCGGCTCGATCTTCAACCATTCGGCCAATCCGGCGAAGAACTTGCCGTTGTTGGGGTTCTTGAAATGATGGTAGGCCGAACCGAAGAAGGAGCCGGCGATGACGGCCCGGCCCTTGCCAAAGGGCGCGGCCACGACGGCCGGCCGCCCGTCCGCGAACGCGGCCACGACCCGGCTGGCCTTGCCGAAGACTTCGAAGGCCTCCTCGAAGAACAGGCTGTCGAGGGTGTCGCCCGGCTCGAGCAGCGGGAAGGCCTCGTCGGCGGCGCCGACCGTGACCACCCCGGTCTTGGCGAGCGGCGTCAGCTCGGTCTCCCGGCAGCCGAAGACCTCGGCGAGTCCCCCGCCGGGGACGACCGGGCTCGAGGCGCCCTTCTCGTCGACCCAGCCGCAGCGGGCCTCCGTCACCAGAGTGCCGCCGCCGCGGACGTACTCGACCAGGGCGGCGACGTGGGGCTGGGACATCATGACCGGGTACGGGGCGATGAGGAGCTTGTAGCCGGCCGCCCGCGGCGTGTCCAGGTCGCGGACGTGCAGGAAGTCGACCGGGATGTTGCGCTCGAAGAAGGCCCGGTGGACGCCCTGGAGCGACTCGCTGAGGTTGTTGACCCCGACCGTCTGGCCCTCGCCGGTGAAGGCCTGCTGGCCGCCGACCATGTGCGAGAGGGGGTTGTAGAGGATGGCGATCTCGGCCTTGGCGGGCAACGCTTTGAGGAAGAGGTCCTGGTGCGACGTGATGACGCGGGCGATTCGGCCTCCCGCCTCGGCCCGCTCGGTGACCTTGCCGTCGAGCTCGACCAGGCCGTAGCCGCCGGCCTCGTAGCCCGTGCTCATCGGGTAATAGGCGTAGATGTTGACGGCCCGCGCCCCGTAGGCGACCGTGCTCCACATCCAGTCGCGCGTGTCCGTGCCGACGACGGGGTAGCTCATCTTCATGCCGAAGACGCCGTAGCCGGCCTGGAGCTCGCCGATGTAGAAGCCGCCGTTGCCGATCCCCATCGACCGGACGAAATCCAGCCCCGAGGAGCGGTAGAACGGCGACCAGGGCTTGATGGTCCAGGCGTGCTTGGGGTAGATGGAGGCGCCGTAGAATTCGACGCTGTCGGACATCTTGCGGTCGTCCGGCGTCCCCGACCAGTCGGGCCGGGTGAAAATGCCGGGCCCGGCCGAATGGCTGGTGACGACCGAATCGGGCAGGACCGACTTGACGGCCGCGGCCTTGAGGGCCAGGTCCTCGGCCAGCTTGTCGGAGATGAACTCCTTCCAGTCGATGTAATCGGTGAAGGTCAGGATGGTGCCGAAGCGCGGCGGCTCGACCTCGTCCCAGGTCCGCAGCGTCCGGTACCAGGCCTTGTTGAGGGCCTCGACCGTGCCGTACTTCTTCCGGAGCCAGTCCCGGAAACGGGCCTGGGTCGAGGGGCAATAGCAGAACTGGACCGACTTGAGATCGCCGACGTAGTAGACCTCGGCCCAGTTGATGATGTGGGGCTCGCTCCACAGGTCCCAGCCGTAGAAGGCCGGCTTGCCCTTGAGGGCCCGGGCCGCAGCCTTGAAGAAATCGAGGATCTTTTCCTGCACCCCGGCGTGGTCGAAGCAGAAGCCGGGCGAGGCCTGGGACTCGACGACGACGCCGTTGGACGAGACGAACTTGGAGTCGGGATGGCGGGCCTCGACCCAGTCGGGGGCCGAGTCGATGTAGACCTGGACGATGATCCGCAGGCCGGCCTCGCCGGCCAGGTCGGTCAGGAGCTCGAGGGCCGAGAAATCGTACCGCCCCTCGGCCTTCTCGCAGGCCGTCCACTCGATCCAGGTCCGGACGGTGTTGAAGCCCAGCCGCTTGATCTGCGCGATGTCCTTCTTCCAGGCCTCGCGGGAGGCCGGGGTGACGGTCTCGAGCATGGGCGCCCGGGCCTTGCCGCCGGCGTACCAGACCGAGACCGGGAAGAAGCCGCGGGTCTTGTCGGCCGGGGCGGCGGCCGCCGCGGCCGCCAGCAGGAGCAGGCCGACCGCGGCCCGCGCGGCCCGGGCCGCGAAGGACCGTTCCGTCGTCGCGTTCGTCATGTCCGCACCTTTCAAAGAGCCGAAGGGATGCCGGCGTCAGTCGACGCCGAAGGACCGGCCGATGACCTCGAGGAGCTCGGAGTGCCCGGACCGCCGGTCCCCGCCGAGCTCCCAGATGATGACCCCCGCGGAGCCTTTATCCTTGACGTACTGGCACTTGAGGCCGACCGAGCTCGGGTCGTCGTAGCCGATGATCATGGTCCCGTCCGTCCGCCGCAGATAAGGCACGCGGGCCTGGCCGTCCCAGGTCCGCGGCCAGTCGCCCGCCGGCAGGGCGGCGATGTCCCGGTAGGACCGGCCGGCGCTCGCCGTGAAGGGCAGGCCCAGGCCGCCGCAGTCGAACGACCGGCCGAAGAAAGGCACGCCGACGAGGAGCTTGCCGAGGGGGACCTGGCGGGAGCGGGCGTAGAGGAAGGTCTCGTCGAGCGAACCGCAGCCGTCGTCGCCCCAGGCGTAGAGCGGGGCGTTGTGGCCGGAGTGGTCCGACCATTCGCCGTGATAGTCGTAGGTCATGAAGCCGATGAGGTCGAAGGCGCCGGCCAGGCGCTCGAAGTCGATCCAGCGGCCGTAGTAGTTGTTCGACGGGGCGGCCATGGTCACGAGGAGCGGCGGCGTCCGGGCGTGGAAGGCGGCGGCCAGGGCCTCGATGAACAGGGTGAACTGGGCTTTCTCCGCGTCGCCCGTGACGAACTCCCAGTCGATGTCCACGCCGTCGTAGGCGTTGGCCTCGCAGAAGGCGAGGAGTTGGCCGACGAACCGGTCGCGGTTGGCGGGCGTCGCGCTCATGCCCGGGAAGCCGGCGCAGTTGCCCCAACCGCCCAGGCTGAGGACCATCTTGACCCCGGCGGCGCGCGCGGCCGCGTTGAGGTCGGGATAGAGGAGCCCGTCCGGGACGACCAGGTTGCCCGAAGCGTCGGGCCAGGCGAAAGCATGGGCGATGTGGGTCAGGTACCGGTACTCGATGCCGGTGTGGTCGAGCGTCGCCCGGTTCGAGGTTCGGTAGTAGCCCATGACGACCCGGTCGGGCCGCGACGGCTCTTCGGGCACTTGGGCGACCTGGCAGGCGCCGGCAAGGAGAAGGAGGAAAAGGGCGGCCGGAACGATGCCGAGGACGGGAGTCCGCATGCTTCCTCCAGTCCCTATTTTTATCTTATCGGGGCCGGTTTTTCAATGCCGCGACGGACCTCAGGACGGCCTTTTTTCCGGGCGAACCGGCCAGGGCGGCCCAGGACCACAGGACGACGCCCCGGGAAGGCGGACGGAGGGCTTGATCCAGGGCGGCCCGGAACTCGGCGGGCGGCAGGTCCTCGTCCACGTAGGCCCGGTCGACCTGGATGCTGGGCAGGACGGGCACGCCCCCGGCGAGGTCGGCGGCGTCGGCGACGACGTCGTGCACCCAGGCCGGCGTCCGGCGGACCATGTGGTGGTAGGTCATCGGCGAGACCAGGTCGACCAGGGGGGCGAGCCGGGCCAGGTCCTGGCCGGCCACGGACCGGACGGCGCCGCCGAAGTCGTCTCGCCGCCAGGGCACGGCGTGGAGGTTGATCTTGACCGACGGCCGGGCTTCGCGGGCGGCCCGGACGAAGCGCGAGACGACGCCGGCGATGCGGTCGCACTTCCAGTCCGCCCAATCCGCGGCGTGGGTGGAAAGGACCCAGGCGGCCTTCTCGGCCGTGGTCGTGAGATCCGCGGGGATCGCGACGCCCGCCGTCCTCTCGAACGAGGCCAGGCAGTCCGGGCAGAAGCAGGTCTGGGGCAGGGACTCGGGGGTCCGGTCCGGGGCGACCTTCTCCCAGAACACGAAGTAGCGGATGAAATCGAGGCTGACGTATTCGGGATCGCCCGCGGCGACGACGCTCCGCAGGTGCGCGGCCCGCTCGGCCAGGACGCCCTCCCCTTTCGTCGGGCAGAAGAACTCGACCCATTCGTCGTGGGCCGGGGCGCCCGAGGCCGTGACGGCCGCGAGGCCGGGGTCCTCCTTGACGGCCTCGGGGGACTGGAAGACAGGGTAGATGAGGAAGAGCGTCAGGCCGCCGGCCCGGGCCCGGGCCCGGAAGTCCGGGTCCGCGAGCAGAGTCTCCGAGACGAAGGCCGTGTTGATGCCGAGGTCCCTCCACTCCCGGAACAGGCCGTCGTGGGGCGGCGCCGCCTCGTAGATCTTGACCCCGACGACGGGACCGGCCGCGCCGCGGCGGCAGGCCGCGAGCGGGCCGAGGCTGAACGCGAGGACGGCCAGCGCGGCGGCCGCGGACAGGGCTTTCGTCGTCGCTCTCACGGGGCCTCCTTCGAAGAAGAGGATCAGGTCATTTCCGGCAGGCAGAACGAGACCGAGCGGCGCTCGCCGCAGGCGGCGCAGCGGAACGAGGCCTCGAGCGTCTCGCACTTGACGCCCTTTTCGGTCCGCAGGGCGGTCTCCCATTTGCCGCCGCACGCGCCGCATGAGGGCGGCATGACCAGCGAGACCCTGGCCTTGCGGGGCCGGGCCCCGGCGCGGCGGACATCGACGGCGCGGACGGCGAGGTCGAGCCCGTGGGATTCGTTGAGCTCGGCCAGATAGGACTTGAAGAAGCGCAGGCCGTCGGCGGACTTCTTGGCCGCCAGGCGCCGGGCCGCCGCCGTGCGCATGTTGGCCGGCAGGACCGACGCGTAGGTCAGCTCCCGGCTCAGGTACTCCATGGCCGCCGCTTCGAGGTTGCGGCCGCGCAGGGTCGACTTGACGAAGAAGTTGGCCACCCCGAGGTAGCCCGATTTCGACAGGAAGTCGGCGTCGTGGACGATGTCGGCCAGGCGGTTGCGGGCCGGGCCGGGGGCGTAGAGCGAGCGCAGGGCCCGGACGACGTGGCCGATGTCGGCCATGCCCAGGCCGGACTCCTCGAGGACGCGGCGGGCCAGGCGCGCGCTCCCCTCCTCCTCGGGCTTGCGGCCGGCATGATAGCGTCCGCCGTCGAACTTGCCGGCGTCGTGGAAGAGGGCCGTGACGGCGGCCAGGTCCGCATTCTCCTTCTCGGTCTTGGCCAGCTTGAAGGCTTGGCCGGTGACGAGGACGGTGTGCTCCCAGAGGAAGCCCGCCTTGCCGTCCTTGCGGCCCGTGAACTTCTTCTCGGCGTCCTCGATGACCTTGCGGACGCGCTCGACGAGCCCCGGCGAAATGGCGGTCAGGGAGCGGTAGAAGTCCTGCTGTTTGAGGAGCATAGGATTTGCTGCCCGCCCATTATGGCCACCCGACGGGGGCAAGTCAAGAGCTCGCCGAAGCGGTTCGGGGGAATCCCTCGCCCTCATGGGAAATGTTTGAAGACGCCGGAACGCGCGGCGGTCTCGGCGCCAAAACAACTCGCTCGCCGTGCGCTACGGCTCGCTCAAACACGTTTTGTCGGTTTCCAGGGAAACTCCCCTCGACCGCCACCCGTTCCGGCTAAACATTTCCAAATCGGGCTCAGCACTCCCCCTCACCGCTTGGTGCTCGCAGCTAAGAAACTGTTCACTCCGTTCTGCCGCGTCCCCATGAGGATCGGAGTAGCACAGACCCTAACCCCGTTGAAAAGCCGGTGACGAGGACATATGATGGGCGGGATGAGAAGGACGGTGAGGAGCGGCGGACGGCCGATGACGGCCCTGGTCCTGGCCGGCGGGCGCGGGCGGCGGATGAAGGCCGACAAGGCCTCGCTCGACGTCGGCGGGCGGACGCTCCTCGAGCACGTTCTGGCCCAGGTCGAACCCCTCTTCGACGAGGTCCTGGTCGGCCTCTCGCCGGGGCAGGCGACGCCGCGCCTCCCCTCCGGCTCGCGGGCCCGCTACGTCCGCGACGGAGCCCCCGGCCTGGGCCCGATCGGCGGCCTTCTGGCCGGATTGAAGGAGGCGTCGAACGGGAAGTGCGCCGTCGTCGCCTGCGACATCCCGGACGTCGACGTGCCGCTCCTCCGCGCGCTGGCGAAGG
>MTKZ01003749.1_pt1 | contig 16430 bp, 18 predicted proteins | sample 1042781 | NCBI WGS metagenome assembly MTKZ01 (sample SAMN06212207, study PRJNA360539) | anaerobic digester metagenome | biome: Wastewater treatment plant; material: sludge; isolation source: anaerobic digester fed with sludge from wastewater treatment plant | place: Denmark: WWTP Viborg ...
CGACAAGGCCATCTCCGGGCTCAACGGCAAGGACCTCAAGGGCCGTCCCCTGACGGTCAACGAAGCCCGGCCCCGCACCGACCGGCCCCGCACGGGCGGCGGCGGCGGCGGCAGAGGCGGCTTCGGCGGCGGCCGCGGCCGGTACTGATCGCCCGAGCGACTTTATTCGAACGTCCAGGGCCGGTTCCCGAAAGGGGATCGGCCCTTTTTATTTGGGGAGGGGATTTTTTTCCGGGGGACATGTTCCGATTACGATTGGAATCGGTACGTGTCCCCCTTCTTGATTAAGTGCGCCGTCGTCGTCCGGGTCATCCGTCACCTTGGGCTGACCTTCGTGGCCGAGAAGCCGCCCCGGCTCGCGTTTTCGAGAAGGTCACCCTGATGGCCGCCGGATATCAAGTCCTTGACTCCCGTCCCCGGCCGGAATATCCTCTCCTTGCGAGGGGCGGGACTGCTTCCGAGTCCTCAATGCCTATGAACACCATCGAAAAGCCTACGCATGATGTATTGCGCTTTTTTTGTTTCACCCTGGGCTACTCTTGGCTTCTCTGGATTCCACTAGCCATCGCGCAAGTTCCGGTGAGAACGCAACCGTGGCTCTTGTTGATGGAGCTCGGGGGAGTCGCTCCTTCCCTGATCGGGATCATCTTCATCCTGCGGACCAAAGCCTATGATAAACGAACCGTCAAAGCGTCCTTTTTCTCCTTCAGGCAGATCGGCATCCGTAATGCCTGCCTATCCATAGCACTGATAGGGCTCGCCTTTGGCCTGAGCCTGCTCTTCGACTATCTGCTCTCTGGTAACATACCTGACCTAAAAAGGCTTTCCTTGTGGGTTCGCACGCCAAGCGTTTTTCTGCTCACCATGCTTTCATTCCTCTATAGCGGGCCGTTGACCGAAGAGCTCGGCTGGCGTGGTTTCGCGGCGAAAATGATGATGAATAGATATGGTTATCGACTCACCGGCGTTCTTCTGGGCGCTGTCTGGAGTATCTGGCATTATCCGCTCTTCTTTCTGAATGGGCAGTATCATATCACCAATTATCTTGTCTATATTCCGACGCACTTAGCTTACCATATCGCCCTGACACTGCTGATGATCTACTTTTTCATCGAAACAAATGGCAGTGTGTTACTGTCCATCATCCTGCACATGATCTCCAATATCATGGCGAATGCCGTGTGGCCTCGGACCTTTCGATCCTTTTTCTTGCAGACCCTGGTCCTGTGTATGATCTCTATGGCGCTGATCATAAATAGAAGGAATAAAGCGCTACCGAAATCGATTCCTGTCGTTCCCTAAAAGTCCCTGCCTAACAGGGCGTTGAAGGCGACCCCATGAACGGGCTTTGAATTGGGTTTTGGTCAGCTTGGGAAACATTCAAGGCCATCTCCGGACTGAACGGCAAGGACCTCAAGGGCCGTCCCCTGACGGTCAACGAAGCCCGGCTATGCCGTCCAAGGGCCAGGGATCGGCCCTTCTAATTTCGAACGGGGACTCACGAAATGCCGGAGCCTGTCACTTCTTCCGGCCCGCCAGATCGAGCAGCTGGCCGAGCCGCTTGTAAACCTCCCGGCGATTCCCGACGGTCACAATGAGGACGACGAGCTCGCTCCCCTTGGCGCGATAGATGATCCGGTAGTCCGACGTCCGGAGCGATCGCAAACCCGACAGTTCGTGCGACAGGGGCTTCCCTCGTTCCGGCTCCACGGCGAGGGATCCGACGGCCTTCCGCACGAGCTTCCGGACGGAGGGATCGAGCTTGACGATGATCCGTTTCGCCTCCCTCGTATAGAGGATGCGGTGGGCGGGGGGCTTCATCTCTCGGGGAAGACCTCGTCGTGGGCGTAGAGCCGGCCGGCCTTCTCGTCGGCCAGCCCCCGGTCGAGGCTCGCCATCAGCTCACGGTCGCTGAGGATCTCGAGTGTTTCGATGAGCGTCTCGTACTCCGCGACGCTCATTAGGACCCCTTCAGGTTTACCACGGTGGGTGATGGCGTAGATCCCGTGTTCCTCACGCACCTTGCGCACGAGGCTAGAGAGCCGGGCCTTGGCCGCGCTCAGGGGCACGATATCGGTGTACTCGGCCATGAGATCCTCCCGGGATGGTCTGATAATAGACCAATAAAATAGTCCATTCGATAATAGGGCCTCGATGATCCCTTGTCAAGGGGATCTCTTCTTCCGGGCCCGCCGGACCGGCCACCAGTCGATGACGGTCCCCCCGGCCTCGAGATAGTACGGGCTTGCGAGGACGTTCATCCGGCCTTCCCGGGCGACCAGGAACTCCCGGACCCGAAAACGCTTTCCGGTGTGGATGTCCTCCATGACGTCGTCGAGAGAGGGGATCGGTCTGAAGATGTAGAGCTTCTCGAGGACCGCCTGTTTTTGGTCATCCGGGATGTCATAGACCCGGACGGGCCCCGACGGCGAGGGGACGAGCTTGATGGGGAAGGGCAGGGGAGGATCCATAAAGGGCGAGGACTTGCTCACGAGCGTCTCCTTTCATTCTCAGGGACGCTCCGAGAGCCGGTATGTTCTCAGTCCAGGGCCGGTTCCCGAGAGGTGATCGGTGCCTTTTTTTCGGGGGGATCTCTTCATCTCCGAAGACTTCGATGGGAAAAGGGGAGCGGGCCTGGTCCGATTCGAACGGGCGACCGGCGGATCCCGGGGCCGGAGCCCGGAGGCTCAGTCCCGATGCACCCGGATCCACTTGATCTTCAGGAAATCGCCGGGGGCGACGCTCATCGTATCGATTCGGGGCGTCCCCTCGGTCTTGGTCAGGGTCACCGCGAGTTCTCTCTCCCTCACTATGCTTTCTTTGCCGGGCATCAGGTCGATCACAAGGAACATCGCGGCACCCACCGGGACATCGATGGCGAGATCGGTCCAAAAATCACGATGGACCCGGGACGTGGCTTGCGCCGCCGCCACGAGCCCGCCGACGGTCGCCCCGAGCAGGGCGCTCATCAGGAAACGCGGTGCGGCGGCGTCGCGTCCCACCTGTATCTCGAATGGATTATAGCCCCGCGATTCGATCCGGATAACGTGGCCCCTCCTCCGTCTTTTCAGCCTGATCTCGACGGGGGCCGTGCCCTGCGGCTTGCCGTTGACGCTGATGCCGACGGTCAAGGGCGCCGAAGAGGAGGTGAGGGAGATCGGTTCCGTTCTCCTCCCCGGGAACGTCGCGCAGCCCGAAGAGAGGAGGACGCTCGAGCAAGTCAGAAAGAGAACGAACCGATTTCTTCCGATCGCCGGTCTCCTCTCCCAGCCCGCTCGACCTCATTTTGCCGCGAATGGAACTTCCCGTCAACGGCGACGGTCGAAGAGACGAGTGGGCCGGCCGGGGACCTCAGAACCGGGCCTTGACGACGACGAGCACGAGAAAAGCCCCGTACAGGGTGGCCATGACGAGATGGGAGAGTCGGCCCGGGCGGTCGGCCGACGGGCGGGCTGCGGCCCTCCAGCCGGTCAGCCACACCGACAGGACGGCCGCGCCCATCAGGATCAACGCGGCCCAGCTCACCCAAGGGAAAACCGCTTTGGCGATCCCCATGTCGACGGTCACATCGCCCGCGAGGATCCCCTTGGCTGTAGCGTATCCGAGGGGGTCGTCGAAAGCCAGGGGGTAATAGGGCAGCCGGGACGTGATCCTGATGACGGCCTTGACCAGGTGGCCGATGGCCACAACGGGCAGGAACACCGCCCCGAAGGCCTTGGCCGAATCCAGGAGGCTCGTTCGGCTCGACCATTTTCCCATCAATCCGGGGATGAGGTAGAGTCCGGCGGGAAGAACGACGAACAGGCAGAGCGCCTGGACGAAGTTGGCCGCCTCCCCGGAGAGGCCGAGCCAGGAATTGAGCGCGGCGGGAACGGAGCCGAGGGCCTTTTCGACGGGCTTCCACTCCTCGCCGAGCTCCCAGACGACGAGCCCCGAGACGAGGAGGAGGAGGAAGAGCTCCGCGGAACGGAGCCGGAAACCGGTACGCAGATCGGCCATGGGCCGGCGCAGCGACCAGCGGAGGTTGTCGGAGGGACAGACTTTCCGGCATTGGGTGCAGACGAGGCAATCGCGATTGTCCTGGAGGGCGGCGGGATAGAGGCCGCTCGTGCAGCTCCGGCCGGCCAACCGATAGGCGTTCCCGGGCTCCACGCAGTCTTTGGTCCGGCAGTCCCGGCAGACCCGCTCGTCGCGGACCCGCCATTCCAGGGCGGCGGAGCAGGCGTAGAGACCCAGAAGCCGGCCGACCGGGCAGAAGTGGTTGCAGAAGGCCCGCTTCTCGAATACGAGCCCCGCGATCACGGCCGACCCGAAGAGGAAAAGAAAGAGGATCGCCATGCGCTCCGGGTCCCGGTGGGCCTGGAGCGTCCGGATGAATCCCAGGAGGACGAGGGCGTAAAAAAGGCCCGATCCCCAGCCCGAGGCGACGAAGCGAGGGACCTTTCGCCTGAGGCCGATCCGGCTCGCCAGCGAATTGACGAGTTCCATCGGACAGACCTGGCACCAGACGCGGCCGGCGATGACCGCCGCCATGATGACCAGCGGCCACCACAGCGACCAGGCGACGAGGGCGGCCAGGTTGGTGTTGCGCAACGTTCCCGTCAGGTTTGAAGGGGCGCGCGGGGCGGCCAGCCCGCCGGCGATCAGGAGCCCGAAGACGGTCAAGGTGAAGATCTGTGCGGCGAGAGGATAAGCCTTCGATGCGGTCAACCTTCCGAGGACGTGGGTCTTAAGGAGATCGGACATCTTCATGCGAAACCGCTGATATCGCGGCGGGCGCGCCGATTCAAGACGAGGGCCAGGTTCCGGCCGGGTCCCGCTTCGACCACTGTTTCCGGGTCGGCGCGGACAACACCTTCATCGGAACGGACACGGCCGTGCCCCCCGACATGCCCAACCACTGGCTGAAGGAGACGCGGATCGGAAGGTGACCGGCTGCGGTTCCGCCGGCGCCGGGCCTCCGGATAGCCGGCTTATCCGCGGGAAAGATAGGCCTCTAAACGGGCCCGGTCTTCATCCGACAGCCGGGTGAAACGGATGCCCATGCCCTGCATGTGGACCATCCAGACGACCTCTCCCTCGCCCGAGACGGGGTTTTCCGGTTCGTCGCCCGGAAGATCGAACCGGAAGGTGACGGGTGAAGCCACGGGCAACGGATTGATGGTATCGATGTACATCCCGCCGGGGGACAGGTCGTTGATGCGTCCCTGGAAACGCATCCCTTTATTTTCGTAGGTCACATCGGCTACGGCGTTAGAACGGGCGCCTTGCCGCTTCTCTCCGTCCATGTGATCTCCTTGGTAAGCCCGTCCATTATACCCGAGTTCCCGGGACGCGGGGAAGCGCCGTGAACGCCCGCCCTCAGCGCGGCAGGTGCCTCTTCGGGAACTTGGCCACCACCGTGTAGTTCGGATCGACGACGTTGGCGACTTGGGCGCTGCCGATCTGGGACAGGACCTGGAGGGCCTCCCAGCGGTCGAATCCGTAGCCCGTCTCCAACCACTTGACCATCTCGACGTGGGCGATGCGGAAGGCGTCGATGAGAGGCCGGGCTGACCCCGCCACCATGATGTAGTCGTCGTTCTCCAGGCGCGGCCAGTCGATCGTCCAGCCCTTCCGGAGCCCGATCTCGAAGGCCACGTCCGCCGAGGTCTCGATGCCCGAGCCGATGATCTCACCGTCCCCCTGCAGGGCGTGGACGTCGCCGAAATAGAAATAGGCCCCCTCGTGGAAGACGGGGAGATAGACGGTGGCTCCCTCGCAGGCCTCGGAAGTGTCCATGTTCCCGCCGAAGACGGAGGGGACCCCGCCGGGAACGGCCTGGTCGTCCGGGGGGGCCGTGGCCAGCCGGCCCAACATCGGCTTGAGCGCGACCTCGATCCGTTTCATCCGGCTGCCGGGCAGGTCGAGCGACGCGGTCAGGGCCGCGGTGTCGATCTTCCAGACGTGGACGAGCGGCGGCACCGGGTCGTGGAGCATGGGAATGCCCTTGGTGGCGGTCAGGATCCCGTAGGATTGGGACGTACCCGAGCGGCCGGTGGCGATGTTCGGGCGGATCTTCAGGATGCGGACGACGAGGGTGTCGCCCGGCTTGGCCCCTTCGACGTACACGGGGCCGACCTCTCCCGGCCAGGGCCCGTCCTTGGCGGTGAAGAAGTCCGAGTAGAGCGTGCTCGACTCGACCGTATCGCCCGACTTGACGCGCAGGACCGGCTCCCGGACGGCGTAGGTCTGCTGGCCCTGGGTCGGGCGGAAACGGTGGACCTCGGCGAGCGCCGCGGAGCCGGCCGAGATCGTGATCACGACGGCGAGAAGCGTTCTTTTCGTCACGGGAGCATCCTCCTTCCGGTCGGCCGGACCGAGGACCGATATTGCCTCGCCGCGGCGGGAAATGCAAGCGTCCGACGCGACTCCCGGGCTCACCCCGCGGGCTTGGTCATCGGCGTCACGACCATGATGAAGGTCAGGACGAGGGCGATGAAGGCCAGGAGCGGGAAGACGACCCAGAGCGCGCGGCTGACCGGCCCGGCCTTGTCCCGGCGGCCGGCCATGACCTCGCGGTCCTCGAGCGGCGCCGCGACGGCGGCGAGCCCCAGGAGCGAGAACGCGACCGCCGTGATGAGGAAAGCGATCGCCGAGGAGATCTCCCCGACGTCCGCATGGGCGAACCCGAACAGGGCCTGGATAAGCCCCATGAGCAGGCCGATGGCTCCCGTCATGGCGAAGCCCAGGGACCAGGCCCTGGCGCCGACGCCCCGGCCCATGAAGAGGGCCAGGACGACGGCCCCGCCGCCGACGATCAGGATCGCCGGTCCGTGGAGCAGGATCTTGCCGAGGGGGAGAGGGCCGCCGCGAGGCCGGCCGACGGTCAGGACGACGACGCTCGCGGCGACCGTCGCGGCGAAAAGCAGGTAGCCGCCGATGCGGCCCCGGATCGCCGATCCGGAGCGCCTGACGGCGGGAGCCGCCTCGGGCCCTTCGCCCGCCGTCCGCGGCGCGGCGTCGCCCTCCGCGAGCTTCAGGGCCGGCACCAGACAGACGACCGCCAAGACCAGGCCATAGAGCATGATGACGAGGGCCTGGATCATCCGGCCGGCGATGCCCCCGATGCCTCCGCTCTCGCTGCCCAGGGCGATGGTGAAATTGAGGGCGCTGCCGAGGGCGCCCAATAGCCAGGCGTTCCGGGCCGCCGCTTCCCAGAAATAGACGGAGCGGCGGCGCTCGACGGCCGTTCCCGGCCGGCCCGCGGCGAGACGGAAGGCCGAGCCGACCTCCCGGAACTCGAATCCCATGAGCGCGACGGCCGCGCCGCCGAAGATGAGAAAGAGCAGTCCGACGGTGTTCATGCCTATCTCCTTGTCTGTTCCTGGCCCGGTCCGGCCGCCTTGAGGGACGCGATCCGGTCGGCCAGGGGGCTCGAAGCGGCAGCGCCCTGGAGGATGATGCCCGCGACGAGCATCAGGACCGACAGGACCGCCCAGACCGTCCGCCGCCGCAACCAGCCCCAGGCGTCCGCCGGCGCGCGGCCTATCTCATGAGCCGCTCGAACGCGGGAGATCCGCGCCCGCATCCCGGCGGCGACGCCGTCCGGAAGGTCGTCGGCGAAGGCCCGCCGCAGCAGCCCGTCGATGGTCTCGTCCCGCTCGTGTTCGGGCATCATGATCCCCTCTCCTTGCCGTCCCCCCCGAACAGGCCGGGGGACCGGCGGGCCAGGCGCCGGGCCAGGGCGGCCCGGCCGCGCATGATGTGGACCCTGACCGTCGCTTCGGAGCAGCCCATGGCCCGGGCGACGTCGGCGTACGGCTGTTCCTCGATGACGTGGAGAAGGACCGCCGTCGCCTGCCGGCGGGGCAGGCGCCCGACGGCCTCGAGGACCGCGGAGCGGAGGTCGCGGGCCTCGACCTCCTGGGCCGTCGTCGGGCCCGTGTCGCCCGTCCGGTCGTCCGCCAGGCCGGGCGCCTCGTGGCGGAGGCGACGCCGGTCCTTGCGCAAGACGTCGATGGCCGCCGAGACCGCGATGCGCATGATCAGGGCTTCCGGCCGGGGATGGCGGGCGACGGCGTCGCGCTTCTTCCAGACGACGGCCAGCGCGTCCTGGAGGGCGTCCTCCGCCGCCTCGCGCTGCCGGACGATGCGCCAGACGGCCCTCATCATCCGGCCCTCCACGGGCTTGACGAGGAGATCGTAGTCGAATTCCCGGTCCGCCACCGCGCCGGCCCTTTCGCGGACACTGTAATCCAGGGCCGCGGGCGAATCAAATGCCATGCCGCCTCAGGCTTCGACGGGGGTGACGACGAAGAGGACGAAGGCGACGAGGTCGCGGACGGCCTCCTCGCGCCGGCCGGCCTCGACGCCGGCCAGCGCCCGGTCGAGGAGCGCGACGCAGATCTTCTTGGCCCGGTCTATGATATCGGCTTCGCGGTAGGCGGAGGCGAGCTCCGTCCGGGACGGTCCAAGCTTGTCCTCCGGAGGCCAATTTGTAGGCCAGCCCGAGATATTGGCGGATCTTGTCCTCGAAGCAGGCCGCCCTCGTCGAACATCTTCCGGACGGTCTCGATCCGGCCCCTGAACTCGGCCTCATAGGACGTCGCGGGCAGGACGAGGAGCGCGGCGTCCAGAACGCCGACCAGGGCCTGGGTGATCTCCTCCCGGCTGAAGTGAGGGGACAGGGTGACGGCGCGGGCCCGCCCGATGAGCGCTTCGGGACCGGCCTCTTGGGCCTCGAGGACGGGAGCGCCGGCCAGGAGCACGGCGACGGCGATGAGGGCGACGATCACGGTTCTTTTCATCTGTGGCCTCCATACCGTAACCGTCCGGGAAGGCCTCCTTGTTTACGCGAAGCCCTCCATGCCGCCCGATGAGCCGGGCGCGGGCTTATCCGGCGCGGCCGAGCTGGCCGCAGGCGGCCATGAGGGCCCGCCCCCGCGGCGTCCGCAGCTTGACGTATACGCCGGCCGCCCGGAGTCGCTTGACGAACGCCTCGACCTCGGCTTCGCCCGGCGCCCGTCCGACCGGGGCCGGGCCCGGATTGTAAGGGATGACGTTGACCACGGCCCTTCCGTTCGGCGCGGCGGCCCGGACGAACGCGGCCACCCCTTCGGCCGCGCCCTCGCCGTCGTTCCGGCCCGGCATCAGGCAATAATTGACCGCCAGGGCGAAGTTCCGTCGCTGGGGATAGGCGGCCAGGGCGGCGGCCAGGGCTTCGAGCCCGATGCCCCGGGTCGCCGGCATGAGCTCGCCGCGAAGCCCGTCGTCCGGCGCGTTGAGGCTGACCGAGAGGTTGAGGCGCTTGAGCCCGAGCGCCTTGAGCCGGGCGATGCCCTCCGGCAGGCCGACGGTGCAGACCGTGAGGTCGTCCTGGGAGAAGGCCGGGCCCGACTCGTCGAGCAGGACCGCGATGGCCCCCGCGAGGCCGTCGAAATTGTCGAGGGGCTCGCCCATGCCCATGAAGACGACCTGGCCGACGTCCCAGCCCAGGGCCAGCCGGGCCGCCGCATACTGCCCGACGATCTCGTCGGGCCGGAGGTCGCGCGCGAAGCCCATCCGTCCCGATTCGCAGAACAGGCAGCCCATGCGGCAGCCCACCTGGGTCGAGACGCACAGGGTGTCGGGGCCGGGATCGGGACCGCGGCGGGCCACGGGGATGCGGACGCACTCGACGCGGCGACCGTCGTCGAGCCGTAGGAGGGCCTTGGCCGTCGTCCCGAACGGGCCCGCCTCTTCGACGACGCGTTCGATCTCCGGCAGACGGAGCGCGACGCGGGCGCCGAGAGCGGCCGCGGCCGCTTTGCCGACGGTCTCGGCCGCGGGCTCGAAGCGGCCCTCGGCGAAGGCCCGCCGGTAGAGACGTCCCAAGGCCCGCGAGGATCCGCCCCCTCCGGCCAGAGCCTCGAAGGCCGGGCGGGTCAGGCCCAGGATGTTGACGCGACCTCCGGTGTTCGTCATGCGGCCACTGTAGTGGAATCCCGGCCATCATGCAATCCGGGGCCGGCGGCCCCCTTCCTTGACACCCGTTCGGCCGGGGCCGTATCTTGGAGCCGTTCGATCTCTCCAACGAGGAGGGCTCCCATGCCGGAGGCCATTTCGGGAGCGCGCTGCGATCTCTCGCCGCAAGCCCGCCGGCTCGGGCTGTGGTCGGCGGCGGCGGCGGCCGCGCTGATGGCCGCCTACGCGGCCGTCCTCGCCGTCGGATTGCTGACGCTCCCGTCGCCGGACGTCCCGATCGGCGACCCGCTGTTCTCGGTCCTGGAGGTCCTGATCATCGCGATGATGGCGCCGCTCGTCGCCCTGATGGCCGCCGTGCACGCCTGGACGCCGGCGCGGCTCAAGGCGTTCAGCCTGACGGCGCTCGTTTTCATGGGCCTGGTCGCCGGACTGACGTGCGGATTGCACTTCGTGATCCTGACCTTGCGCCGTCCCGAGGCCGCCGCCGGCTGGCCGGGCCTGGGACGCCTCCTCGAGTTCCGCTGGCCCTCGTTGGCCTACGCCCTCGACATCCTGGCCTGGGACATCTTCTTCCCGCTCGCGGTCCTGTTCGCCGCCGCGGTCTTCCGCGGCCGGGGGCTGGCCTCGTGGATCCGGCGGCTCATGGTCCTGTCGGGCGTCTTGGCCTTCGCCGGCCTCGCCGGCGTGGTCGCGGGCGACATGGGCCTGCGCAACGTCGGGATCGTGGGCTACGTCGGCGTGTTCTTCGCCGTGACCGTCCTTCTCGCGGTCCTGTTCCGCCGGGCGGCTGCGCCGCCGGACGCGACGGGAGGGATTGACAGCGCCGCCCGCTCCTCCCCATAATGGCCCCGACGGATGGCCTTTGAGGGGGGAGTCCGCTATGGGCCGTGAAGACCGTCTCGATACCTGGAAAGACATCTCGGCCTATCTCGGGCGGTGCACCCGGACCTGCCAGAATTGGGAGGCCCTGTACGGGCTTCCGGCATACCGGCTCGAACAGACACCCAAGGCGCGCGTCTATGCGTTCAAGGGCGAGATCGACGCCTGGTTCGAGCGCGTCCTCAAGGAGACGGATTCCTCGCGCGCCCGGGGAGCCGCTTCCGTCGACCGGCCCGAGCCGGTTCAAGCGGAGGGCTCGGCCGACGTGCCGGCCGTCAGCCCTTCGGCGGTCGCCGATCAAGCTTACCGGGCGGGCCGAAAGGCCATCGCGAGGTTCCTGGCCACCCGCAGTCCCGCCGATGCGGCCGTGGCCGTCGACATGTTCGAAAAGGCCCTTCGGGAGGATCCCGGCAATCCCCTGGCTTACGCCGGCCTGGGCGAGGCCTATCGCTGGGACTACGCGTTCCTGGGGATGAGGCCGGACCGGCTGGAGCGGATGACCGCGAATTACGCCAAAGCCTGCGAGCTCGCCCCCGACCTGGCCGAGGCCAGTATCGGCCTCGGCTGGAGCCTCTACTTCCCCGGAGATATCGCCGGCGCCGGCGCCCCGTTCGCCCGCGCGGCCAAGCTCAAGCCCGGCGACCCGGGCGTCGATCTGGAGATCGGCCATTTCCTGCTCGGGCTCGGGCGCCTCGACCGGGCCATCCGGCGGTTCTCCCGGGCCCTCGGCGATCCCGCGGCCGGAGCGAAGGCGGAATGGATCAGAGCGCTCTGCCTCGAATGGACCGGGGAGTACGAAGCCGCCCTGGCCGCCGTCAAGGGGCCCCTCCGGCGCGAACCGACGAGCGCCTACCTGCGCTGCCTGCAGGCCCGATTGATGATCTACGAGGGGAACCTGGCCGACGCGGAAGCCGAGCTGACCTTGGCCGAGGCCCTGTCTCCGGGATGCGGAGACGTCGCGTTCAACCGGGCCCTTCTCTGGGCGGCCAGAGGGGATCGGCCCATGGCCGAGAAGGCCCTGGCCCTACCCGCGCGGACGACCCTCCTCCGCAACTACATCGAGACCATGGTCTATGCTTCGCTGGGCGACCCGGACGAGGCCCTCCATCTCATCGCTTCGACCATCGAGACCGGCTTCTCCCGGCTCGTCGCCCACGCATATCCTTATCTCTACCTGGCGAACACGAGGAACCGGTTCCACGACCGGCTGCGGCGGACGCCAAGGTTCGAGGGCCTCCTGGCGCGCCAAAGGCGACGGTACCTGGAGGAGTCGGCGCGGTTGGGCGGCCTGTAGCGGGCCCCGCGCCTACTTGCCCTTCTCGAAGTCGGCCTTCTTGAGGTTCTCGAAGACCTCGCTCACGACTGCCTTGGCCTGGTCGAGAGGGTACGCGCCCTCCAGATCGACCTCCAGGCGGACGTTGGCCGTCAGGGCCACGCCCTTGAGCTTGACGTGGGGGGTCGGCGGATAGGTCGTGGTCTTGCCGGTGTCGATGGTCTCCGGCTGGCATTCCGTCTCGTAGGCGACGTAGACGATCTCGCCGCCGCCGAGCTTCTCGCGGCGTGGCGGGTGCTTGGTCCGGCCGAGCTCGCCCATCGCGTTCTCGAGGGTCTGCTGATTGGCCGCGTCGCCCTGCATCTGGAGCATCTGGGCCATCTCGCCGCCGTAATAGGTGACCGCGACGCTGATGCGGGCGGGGAACTTGTTGCTTTGAGTGCAGGGGTGGTCGAACGGCAGGTCGGCCGATCCGCCGCCCATGCCCATGGTCCCGGCGGCGTTGAAGTCGCCGCCGCGGATGGTGCCGCTCTTCGGCAGCAGCGAGGCGATGAGCGGATGACAAGCGCCCTTGCTCTGAGCCGGCGCCGGGGCGGGGACCGCGGCCAGGGCCGCGGCGAGGAGGACGAGGGTCAGGGCGGAGCGGGTAAGAATGGGGGACGGGGTTCGCGGAGCGTTCATGGCGGCCTCCTTGGGACGGACACTTTAGCCCCGAACCGGCCGCCGAGTCAATCCCGCGCCGCCCGGGCCTCCGCGACGCGGACCTACGGAGTTGACACGGGCAGGGGGACTTTTCTATAGTCCGTCCTTCACGACATCCCTTCGATCCGGGCAGGAGGTGGACCTTGAGGAAGAAAATGGCTTGGCTCGTCGGCGCGCTGCTGCTGGTCTCGTTCGTTCGAGCCCAGGAGACCGAGATCCAGGTGGAATTGATGAACGGCGTGGGCACCGGGTCCAGCCACAAGGGCGACCTGGTGTCGGCCCGCGTCCTCAGCCCGGCCGGCCTCCAGGGCGACATCCTGGAAGGCAAGGTCGCCAGCGTCGAGCAGGGCGGCGGCAAGGCCGTCCTGAAGCTCAGCTTCGAGACCCTGCGGCACGCCGGCCAGGCCCTGGCCGTGACCACGGACATCCGGTCCATCGCCAACTCCAAAGGGCAGGTCGATGTCGACGAGAACGGCAACGCCATCCGCAAGGCCCGCGGCTCCTCGAAGCCGGCGGGCCTCGGCCGGGCCGGCGGGGCCATCGGCGGCCTGCTCGGCGGCAAGAAGGGCGCGGCCGTCGGCGCCGCTTCCCGCGCCGCCGAAGCCGTCATGTCGATCGACCTCTCCTCGGACGCCCCGAGCCTGACGCTCGCCCCCGGCAGCAAGATCACCCTCTCGGCCAAGGCCAAGAGCGGCCCCGACCTGGCTTCCCTGACGCCGAACGCGGCGGCCGCCGCCGCGTCCTCGCCGTCGGCGCCCGCCGCTCAGCCCGCCGTCGCCCCGGCCCCCGCCGCGGCGGCGCCCGCGGCCGCGCCCGCTCCCCAGGCGGGCGGGCAGCCCGACCTGGTCGCGGTCAAGGCCGATTTCGTCCCCGGCGACAAGGTCATCCTGTACGACGACTTCTCGGACATGGCCGGAGACGAGCCTCCGCCCCATTGGAAGGTCCGGGGCGGCACGGCCGAGCTGAGGACCGGTGACGGCGTCCGCCAGCTGACCATGACCGCGCAGCGGGTGACGCTGACGCCGAACGTGACCGGCCTGCCGGCCAACTTCACCATGGAAATGGACGTCGCCTACAAGGGACACGGCGCCAGGGCCTGGTGGCGGTTCCACGACAAGGCCGGCAAGGAGGTCATCAACCTCACGACCAGCGTGAACTACAAGAGCTTCTCCTTCACCATCCGGCATTCGTCGCCCGAAGGGACGGAGGACCTGACCAGCCAGCAGTTCGAGGTCGACTTCACCAAGCCCGTCAAGCAGGCCTTCTGGGTCCAGAACGGGCGGGTCCGCTACTACGTCAACGGCCAGCGGGTCATGGACGTCAACCAGATCGTCCTGCCGGAGCTGGGCAAGATCGAGTGCTACATCGACGGCCCCGGCAGCAACGACCCGACCGGCTTCGTCGGCTTCCAGTTCGTCCGCTTCGCGGAGTCGGCGCCGGACTTCAGCAAGGTCCTCATGTCGTCGGGCCGGTACGTCACCCGGGGCATCCTGTTCGACGTCGACAGCGACCGCATCAAGCCCGAGTCCGCCCCCGTCATCCGGATGATCGCCAAGGGGCTGGAGTCCGCGCCCGCGCTGAACGTCCTCATCGAGGGGCACACCGACGCGACGGGCGACGCCGCCCACAACCTGGACCTGTCGAAGCGGCGGGCCGAGGCCGTCAAGTCGGTCCTCGTGGCCCAGTTCAAGATCGATGCCGCGCGCCTCTCGACGGCCGGCTTGGGCGCCACGAAGCCGGTCGACTCCAACGACACGCCGCAGGGCCGGGCCCAGAACCGCCGCGTCGAGCTGGTCAAGCAGTGAGCGTCATCCGCGTCCTGGTCACGGGGGGGACGTTCGACAAGGAATACGACGAGCTGACCGGCAACCTGTTCTTCCAGGACACCCACGTCCCCGAGATGCTCCGTCTGGGGCGGTCGGGCCTCGAGGTCGAGGTCCGGACCCTGATGATGGTCGATTCCCTGGAGATGTCCGACGCCGACCGGGCCAACATCCTCGAGCACTGCCGGACCTCGCCCCGCGAGCGGATCGTCGTCACCCACGGCACGGACCGGATGGAGGTCACGGCGCGCCTGCTCGGGCCGGCCGTCAAGGACAAGACGGTCGTCCTGACCGGGGCCATGGTGCCCTACAAATTCGGCTCCTCCGACGGCCTCTTCAACCTCGGCGCGGCCCTGGCCTTCGTCCAGGTCCTTCCCCACGGCGTCTACGTGGCCATGAACGGCCGGGCCCTGCCCTGGGACCGGGTCCGCAAGAACCGCAAGACCGGCGTCTTCGAGGAGATCGAGGGCTGACGGGGGGACCGCCTGGGAGGAAGACCATGAAGAAGCTCCGCCTCATCCCCGCCGCGGCGGTCCTCGCCGTCCCGGTCGCCCTCGGCCTCATGACGGCCGTGGCGGCCGTCTCCGCGGCCGCGCCGGCCGCTCCGGCCCCGGATCATCGGATCTACTGGGGCGACGCCGTCCCCCAAGGATGGAACGGCAAGTGGCCGGCCCGGTTCCTGACCGTGCCCGAGAGAACGAATTACGAGCGGACCGCTTCCAACCGGGAGGTCCTCGAGTTCATCGACGTCCTGCGCTGGGCGAGCGACAAGGTCCAGGTCCTGACCGTCTACATGAGCCCGCTGCGGAACGTCTGCCCGGCGGTCGTCCTGGCCCATCCCCGGGTGGACCGGCCGGAAGACGCCGCCAAGTCGGGCAAGACCGTCGTCTACCTTCAGGGCAACATCCACGCCTACGAGCCTGAAGGCAAGGAGAGCCTGCTCATGCTGGCCCGGGAGATCCTCTTCGGGAAGATGACCAAGCTCTTGGACGACCTGATCATCATCGTTTGCCCGAACTTCTGCGTCGACGGGAACGACGCTCTGAGCTTGGGCGAGGGCACGCCCCACTTCGTCGGCTCGGGCAGCAACGCCCAGGGCCTCAACCTCAACCGGGACGCCGTCCGGGTCGACACGGTCGAGATCGCCGGCCTCTACCGGAACGTCTTCAACCGCTGGGACCCGACCCTGGTCTTCGACGCCCACATGATGGGCCGGGTCCAGCACGGCTACGCCAACGGCTACATCCACTGCACCGTCCCGGCCGCCGCCCCGGAGCCCCGGGACTACGTGTTCGACAAGCTCTTCCCGGCCGTCCGCGACGCCGTCCGTGACCGCTTCGGCCTCGAGGTCTTCACCCACAGCGGCACGGACTTCAAGTGGCCTCCGACCGTCTGGGGGCCGGGACAGGCCATCTGGTCCACCGAGGCCAAGTTCGTGGCCAACGCCTACGGCCTGCGGAACCGGATGTCGATCCTGGCCGAGACCCCCGGCCACGAGTCGTTCGAGCGCCGGATCTACGCCCATTACGCCCTGATCGCCGAGACGCTCCGCTACGTCGCGGCGCACGGCAAGGAGATGCAGGCGGTCTGCCGCAAGGCCGACGCCGACGTCGTCGAAGCGGTCAAGGCCAAGGCCGGCTCGGGACAGCTCCGCAACTGGACGGCCGGCACCTACGGGTCCTACGGCAAGGTCGACATCCTGATGTACAGGGAACGGAACGCCCCGGAGCTCTTCCCCGGCACCAGCGTCCGGGGCCGGATGCCCGCTCACATGCGCGGCGCTCCCGAGCTCGTCAAGGGCGTGGAAT
>MTKZ01008827.1_pt1 | contig 16421 bp, 19 predicted proteins | sample 1042781 | NCBI WGS metagenome assembly MTKZ01 (sample SAMN06212207, study PRJNA360539) | anaerobic digester metagenome | biome: Wastewater treatment plant; material: sludge; isolation source: anaerobic digester fed with sludge from wastewater treatment plant | place: Denmark: WWTP Viborg ...
AGACGGCGGCATGAAGTATCTGGTCAACGTCAACGTGCTGACCACCGGCTTCGACGCGCCCAACATCGACTGCGTGGCGCTTTTACGGCCGACGAACTCCCCGGGCCTCTACTACCAGATGGTCGGTCGCGGCTTCCGCCTGGACCCGTCGAAGGAGAACTGTCTCGTCCTGGACTTCGGCGGCAACATCCTGCGGCACGGGCCGGTCGATGCTCTGGAGATCAAGGACCGCCCCAACGGCAACGGCGACGCGCCCGCCAAGGAGTGCCCGCAGTGCCAGGCGGTGATCCATGCCGCCTACAGCATCTGCCCGGAATGCGGCTATGCCTTCCCGCCGCCCAGACGCGAACAGCACGACCACGAAGCCTCCACGGCCAGCGTCCTCTCCGGCGAGGTCACCGAGACGGAATACGAGGTCGAGGGCGTCTACTACAGCGTCCACGTCAAGCGCGACGCGCCCGAGGACCACCCACGCACCATGCGGGTCGACTACCGGGTCGGGTTCAATAACTACCGCAGCGAGTGGGTCTGCTTCGAGCATACCGGCTACGCCCGAGCCAAGGCCGAGACCTGGTGGAGGGCGCGGTCCCGCGAACCGTTCCCGGAATCGTCTGAGCAGGCCGTGGAGATCTGTGAGGCGGGCGGTGTGGCCGAGACGCGCTCGATCACCGTGCGGTCGGTGACAGGCGAGAAGTACGACCGCATCACCCACCACGAGTTGGGGCCAATCCCGCCGCGCCAGGACGGCAGTGACGAGCGCGATGACGGCAATCTTCCCGAATACCAAGGACCGGAGGACGATGATCTGCCCTTCTGACAGTCATGACACGCTCCACAGCGCGGCGGCTGGTTACCTGGCCGCCGGGCTGTGCGCTCTGCCCGCGATCCGGGCGGAGAAGCGCCCGGCGGTCGGCCAGTGGAAGCGCTACCGCAAGCGGCTGCCCACCGAGGCAGAACTGTCCGCCTGGTTCGACAACGGGCCGGACGCGGTCTGCATCGTGTGCGGGACCGTCTCCGGCAACGCCGAGATGATCGACTTCGACGCGGGCGGTGAACTCTTCGACGCCTGGGCCCGGCGCATCCCCGCCGACCTGCTGGCGCGGCTGGTGGTCGAGACCACCCAACGCGGCGGGCGGCATGTCTTCTACTGCTGCGAAGCGCCGGTCTGCGGCAACATGAAGCTGGCCCAGCGCCGCGAGGGCGACAAGACCGTCACGCTGATCGAGACCCGTGGCGAGGGCGGCCTGTTCCTCTGCGCCCCGACAGCCGGGTACGAGGCGATCCAGGGCGACCTGCGCACCCCGCCCGTGTTGACGGAGGCCGACCGGGACGCGCTGCTGGCGGCCGCATGGGAGCTGAACGAGTACTTGCCGCCCCTGGTCGGCGAAACGCGCCCCTGTGGCCAACGGGACGCCAAGGAATCGCCCGTGGCGGCCTCCGGCGAGCACCCCGGCGCAGACAATTCGGACACCGGCGCATTCTCGGCGGAGAATTCGGACAACGGCCGTTCTCGGCCGCACAATTCGGAGAACGGGCCGACACCGGCGTCATCGGTCGCACAGGGCGCATTCCCGCCAGAGATTTCGCACAGGCCAGGCGATGATTTCAATGATCGCGGAGATGTGCGCGATGTGCTCGCACAGCACGGATGGGCGCTGGCCAAGCCGGGAGAGAACGAGTACTGGCGTCGTCCGGGCAAGACATCCGGCTGGTCGGCCTCGCTGAAGGACCGGGTCTTCTACGTTTTCAGCGCGAATGCCGCGCCCTTCGAGCCGTCCCGGGCCTATTCCCCGTTCGCGGTCTACGCGCTGCTGAACCACGGCGGCGATTATGAGACGGCGGCGCGTTCTCTGCGCATGTCCGGTTACGGGGGCGACGGCCCGTCGGACATTCGCACAGGCGTCGACCTGTCGGGCATTCTCGGCCAGAGCGGCGTATGTGGGGCCGATGACTCGCACAATGCCGCCCGTGCGCCAGAGATTCCCGACCCCGGGCCCATGCCCGACCACCTTCTTCGCATCCCCGGCTTTGTCGGCGAGGTGATGGACTACTGCCTGGCGACCGCGCCCTATCCGAACCCGGTCATGGCCTTCGCCGGGGCGCTTTCGCTCCTGGCGTTCCTGACGGGTCGCAAGGTGCGCGATCCGGGCGACAACCGCACGAACATCTACCTGCTGGGCCTGGCGCACTCGGCCGCCGGGAAGGACTGGCCGCGCAAGGTCAACACCCGCATCGTCCACGAGGTCGGCCTGGCCAAGTGCCTTGGGGAGCGGTTCGCCAGTGGCGAGGGCATCCAGGACGCGCTCTTCCAGACGCCAGGCATGCTGTTCCAGACCGACGAGATCGACGGCATGCTCCAGTCGATCAACAAGGCCAAAGACGCCCGGCACGAGGCGATCATGTCCACGCTGCTGACGATGTACTCGGCGTCGAACAGCGTGTTCCCGATGCGCCGCAAGGCGGGCAAGGAAGCGCCCGGCGTCATCAACCAGCCCAGCCTGGTGATCTTCGGCACGGCGATCCCGAACCACTACTACGAGGCGCTTTCCGAGCGGATGCTCACGAACGGCTTCTTCGCCCGCATGATCATCCTCGAGGCCGGACCGCGCGGCACGGGTCAGGAGCCGGTCATCCGGGATCTGCCGCCCAGCGTGCTCGCGGCGGCCAAGTGGTGGGCCGACTACCGACCCGGCACCGGCAACCTGGAGAACTGGAATCCCGTGCCCACGGTAATCGACCACACCGACGAGGCCAGGCGGCTGCTGATCGAGACACGCGAGCAAGCCGAGGCCGAATACAGCGCCGCCGAGGCCAAGGGCGATTCGGTCGGCACCACGGTCTGGGGTCGCGTCAGCGAGCAGACCCGCAAGCTGGCGCTCCTCTACGCCGTCAGCGAGAACCACCTGGCCCCGCGCATCGGCCTGGCCGCCGTCCAGTGGGCGTCCGCGTTCGTGATGCACCAGACGCGGCGCATGCTCTTCATGGCGGCGTCCCATGTCGCGGACAGCGAGTTCGACGCCCTATGCCTGCGGGCCATCGAGAAGATCCGCAACGCGCCCGGCGCGGAGATCGGGCACTCGGTCCTGCTCAAGCGGCTCAAGATCCCCAAGAAGGAGTTCGCCGATCTCATGGACACGCTGGCGTGTCGCGGCGACGTGGAGGTCAAGGACGTCACGACGTCTGGCCGGACCGGACGCTGGTACGCGCTGCCCGGCGCAGGGGAAGGAAGATGCCCTGGGGTGAAAGAAGTTGGCTCCGCAGACGGCCTGTCGGGGTGAAAGATGGTGAACGAAGGTGAAAGAAGGGTGAAAGAAGTTTCATGAGAAAACCCCATATATACATAGAAATATATCTTCTTTCTCTCTTTCTCCCACGTACCCCCGCGATGCGCCCGGACGCCCGCGTATGCGTGTACGCGTGTGATAGGGGTGAAAGAAGAAAGAAGGTCGGGCCTGCGAATAGGTACTTGGCGGGCCAGGAGCCTCCTGATGGCGGCGGGAACAGCTCCGAGCATAGGCAAAGTTTGTTTTCAGTGTCCGCTTCCTTCTCACATGCCCACTGGATCGCACGTTTATGTCAACAACGGCACAGGCCACAGTGGCCAGGCCACAACCATAGGAACACCTGCCATGAAGCAAACGAAACATCGAACACGACCGCCGACAACGCACACCGAGGCGTCTCTGTCCACAGCGGTGGTCGAAGCTGGCACGAACCGCCCGCCGCGCCCGGCCTGGATTTCGGACGCCCTGCTCACCAGCACAATCGAGTTGTGGTCACGCGCCTACGGTCATCCGCTCGGGGAGAACGACGCCATCGAGATTCTGGAGAATGTTGGGCGGCTGGCGGAGGCACTTCTGGACGCAAAGCGGAGGATGCGGAAATGAGGATCGTCATCTGGGCACGTGTCTCGTCACGCGAGCAAAGCCAAGGCTACTCCATTGACGCCCAGCTTCGCGCTTGCCGCGACCGGGCGCTGAAAAACGGGTGGACGGTCCTGCGAGAGTTCGTCGTGGCCGAGTCGGCCAAACGGGGCGTGGAGCGCGCCGCGTTCAACGAGATGCTCAAGTGGGTCCGGGACAACGCCCGCAAAGAGGACATCAGCGCGATCCTGTCCCACAAGCTGGATCGTGTTTGTCGCAACATGCGCGATGCAGTCCGGCTTCAGGAGATGGAGGACGTGTGCGGCGTGCTGCTCGCATTCGTGGACAACCAGTTCGCGCCGGGCGCGGCAGGAGCTCTGTCGTTCAACGTAATGGCGGCAGTTGCGCAGTACTACTCGGACAACCTGCGCTCCGAGGTTCTGAAAGGTATGGACGAGAAGGTTCGCCAGGGCTGGCCGACAGGCCATGCACCCTACGGATACGTCAACGTGGCCGATAGGGACGAGCCGGTGCAGCCGCACCCGGTGGACTCCAAGACGCTTGCCCGCCTCTTCGAGTTGTTCTCCAGTGGCCAGTACACGTTCAAGGGGCTGGCGAAGCGGATGCACGATGACGGCTATGTCTATCGGCCGAGCACTCCCCGCTTCAACCGCTCATCGCTCTCTCATATCTTTGCCAACCGCTTCTATGCTGGCGAACTGATACGCAACGGCCAGGTCTATCCGGGGCGCTACAGACTCGTGGTCGAGCGCCGCGTTTTCGACGCCTGCCAGGACATCCTCAAGGGCAAGAGCCGCCGCACCGGCAACCCGGCGATCATGCTGTCAGGGGGATTGCTGCGTTGCGGCATCTGCGGATACGCGATAACCGGCGAGCATATCCGGCGCAAACTGCGCAATGGCGACTGCAACGTCCACGTCTACTACAAGTGCGGGAACAACCAGATGCATGACGACCACCCGCCGGTCCGCTGGCGCGAGCCCGACGTGGAACGGATGATCGTCGCCGACCTGGATAGCTTCCGCATCCCCGCCTCAGATGCGCAGTCCTGGCTTTCGGATCTCATCGCCAGCAAGTTCGCCGATCTGGGAGCGGCTGCATACGAGAGGCGCACGAGGCTGACCAAACGCCGTACAGAGCTCGTTGGTATGCAGGATCGGCTCCTGACCGCGTTCTTGCAGCGCGTGTTGGACGAGGCGGTGTTCAACGCCAAGGGCGCGGATCTGAAATCGCGGCTCGCTGAGGTCGAAGCGCAGTTGGAGGCGGCGGACATGGCCACGGAAGACGATGGCAGATTGGCGCTCTCTGTTTCCGACTTCAGCCAGGACCTCGCTGCTGTCTGGGTGAGATCAGTCGCATCAGATCGACGAGCTCTTCTGGAATGCATCAGCTCGTCCAGATGCCTGACTGACTCAAGCCTCATGCTTGTGATGCGACGGCCATTCGATTTGCTGAAAGATGGAGTTCGCCGGGTCTCCAGTAAACCGGCATCAACCTGAAACGGAGGTGCGACTATGAACATCGAATTGCGGCCTATCGAGGCCATCAAACCCTATCCCGGCAACCCGCGCGTCAACGACGACGCAGTGGACGCCGTGGCGGCCAGCCTGACCGAGTTCGGGTTCCGCCAGCCTATCGTGGTGGACGCCGAGGGCGTCATCATCGTCGGTCACACCCGCTGGAAGGCGGCGAAGAAGCTCGGCCTGGCCAAGGTGCCGGTCCATGTGGCGACCGACCTTCCGCCGGAGAAGGTCAAGGCGTACCGAATCGCGGACAACCAGACCGCGACGCTGGCCGAATGGGACTTCGAACTGCTGCCCATCGAGTTGAAGGACCTTCAGCGGGCTGACTACGACCTGAGCCTGCTCGGGTTCGACGAGGACGAACTGGCCCACCTGCTCGACGGCGACGTGGCCGAGGGGCTGACCGATCCCGACCATGTGCCGGAACCGCCGGACACGCCCGTCACCCAGCGCGGCGACGTCTGGGTGCTCGGCAATCACCGCCTGATGTGCGGCAACAGCGGGAGCGTCGAGGACCTCGACCGCCTGCTCGACGGCGCGACCATCGACCTCGTGAACATGGACCCGCCCTACAACGTCAAGGTCGAGCCGCGCAGCGCCACGGCCATCGCGGCGGGCACCAGCGGGGCGTGGGGCCGGGACTGGCAGAAGATCGCCCACCACCAGGGCTTTGATCAGGCCCGGGGCGTGGTCGATCCGAAGAAGGCCCGCAAGAAGATGCGGGCGAAGGATCGCCCGCTGGAGAACGACTTCGTGACCGCCGATGCATTCGACGAGATGCTCCTGGCCTGGTTCGGCAACGCCTCGCGGGTGCTCAAGCCGGGCGGGTCGTTCTACATCTGGGGCGGCTACGCCAACATCGGCAACTATCCCGCGCCGCTGGCCGCCGCCGGGTTCTACTTCAGCCAGGGCATCGTCTGGGACTTNNGGGCGCGTTCGAGATCTGCTTCTACGGCTGGAAGGAAGGCGCGGGCCACAATTACTACGGCCCCAACAACGCCACGGACCTGTGGCACGTCAAGAAGGTCAGCCCGCAGGCGATGATCCACCTGACCGAGAAGCCCGTCGAGCTGGCGGTGCGCTCGATCCAGTACTCGTCCCTGCCGGGCCAGAACGTCCTCGACCTGTTTGGCGGCAGCGGATCGACGATGATCGCGTGCGAGCAGACCGGCAGGCGGGCCTTCCTGATGGAACTCGACCCGCCGTACTGCGACGTGATCGTGAAGCGCTGGGAGGAGTTCACCGGCAAGAAGGCGGAGCGGATTCCGGGGCCGGAACCGAAAGAGACAGCCCCGACCGAGGCCGGGGCTGCCGTGGAGGCGAAGGTATGATCGAGCGCCTACGCCTTGCGGCTCTTCGCCGCCTCCTCGCGCACGTATTCGCTGTCCTTCAGGGCGAACTTGCCGCGTTCGGTTTTGACGAACCGGCTCGCGTCGCCCTTGAGGGTGATCTCGCGCAGGATTGCGGCGTAGAGCGTGCTGGCGGGTGTCTTGCCGGTGCGCGGGGCCCAGAGGCCACGCTTGACGGCCAGTTCCACGATGTCCTTGCAGCGCATCGGGTCGCCGGTGCCCTGTGACAGGAGATGGACCGCCGCGTCCATCAGGCTCATGGCCTTGCCGCCCTCGGCCACGGGTTGGCCGCCCTTCGCGCCACGGTCGCCCGTGTCGCGCCCGGTCTTGGCGCTGGCGTCCTTGGTAGCCTCCGGGGCCTTCGCCGCGCCGTTGGGCGCGTTTTGCGCCGCCTCGGCGGCCTCGACCTTGGCGTCCACGTCGGGCGTGGTCGGCGGCACGCCGAGGCGCTCGCTCGGCAGCTCGCGCGGCGTGGCGGCCTTCTTCTTCCCGTTCTTGGGCTTGGCATCCTTCACGGTCTTCTCCTGCTTACCTGCGTTCTTGGGTCCTGCCTTCTTCATCGCGTCTCTCCTCTCCTCGTTGCGGCCGACGGCACCATGCCCCGGCCAAACTCGTTCTCAGTCGTTTCCCGTCGCCTGGGCGACGGCCGCCTCGACCATCGCCATCACGCCGCGCCGTTCGTTCATGCCGTGCGGCAAGGGGTGAACCTCCAGGACGGCCTTGCACGCCTCCAACAGGTCGGGCGCGGCGGCCATCAGGCGGGCGTTCGCGTTCCTGGCAGCCAGCGGGATGTTGACGTTCTGGTGAACGTCGGCCAGCAGTGCGCCGGGGCCGTTCTGAACCCAGAGCCAGCCCGGTGGATTGTAGGCGGCCTCGACGGCCTTCCACGGTCCCGGGGTGTGTCGTGCGTCTTTGTCGCTCATGGTCGTCTCCTCTCTGTGTTGCCCGGCATCGCGCCGGGCGGGTTGTTACGCGTCCAGTTCCTTCAGGAGCCGGGCGCACGCCTGTTTGCCGCCGAGGCGCTCGATCAGCCTGTCGGCGAACCACTGCACCTGGCGTTCGACATCGAGGTCGCGGCAAATCGTGGGCTGGCGGCTGCGGTTGCTGCGCGTGGCGATGATCGCCACGGCCTGCGGACTCAGATCGGCGGCGATGGCGTCGAGCATCGCCTCGTCGTTCTCGGGGACGGTCACGCGCCTGCGGCGGCCGTCGATGGTGGTCAGGTAGGTCTTCATGGCGTCGCTCCTCTATCGGCTCTGGACGATGGTCACCTGGAACTCGCGGCGGTCCTTCATGCGGATGACGAGGCCCTTGTTCATGGTCAGGACTCCGGCCTCCTCGAAGGTCATCACCGACTCGACGTTGGCGATCTCCTCGGGCACCTCGCAGAGGTCTTCGCCAAGGTCGAGGGTCAGCATCGCATCGGCGATCAGGGCATTGAGCGTGGTCTGCATGGTCTGTTCGTTCATGGCGTGGTCCTTTCTGTTTCAGGCGTTGTCGTTGAGGCGGGTGAAGAGCTGCTGGCGGTCGTTGCGCTCGGCGAAGCGCTCCGCGATCTCAATCGCGGCTTGCAGGTCGGCGGCGAAGCGCCTCGCCGTCGCGATGTCGACCGCGCCGATGCTCGGCCAACTCACGCGCACCTGGCGTTTGCCGAGGTGCGCCCAGTTCGTCACGTCGATGCGGTTGTCGCCAACCACGGCGTGGTCGTCCGTCCGGCATTCCACGTTCCTGTTCGTGTCCATTGCGTCCTCCTGTCAGTCTGCGAACCGCTGCAGCTCGCGGTAGTAGTCGTCGATGTCGCCGTTCGTGCCGCGCACGCCGTCGCACCGGCGCTGGATGATCTGGGCGAGGCTCCAGAGTTCGTTCTCGCTGGCGTCGGCGTGGACGAGTTGCTTGGACGAGACCACCCGCGTCAGCCAGGCCTGCTCTTTGCCCGGGTCGCGGATGATGCTGTCGATGCGGATGTTGTCGCCTTCGCGTTCGATTGCGACGCGCCCGGCGCGTCCTTCGAGTTCGATGCGTTTGACCTTCATGGCGTCGTTCCTTTCTGTTGTTCAGGCGTTGATGCCCAGGATCACGCGCGGCGTGTATCCGNNGCCTCAATCATCGCTCCGCCGCTTATTATTGTGTGTGCACCGATTCGTGCCATAGGATGAATGACAGCTTCTGGGTGTATGTTTATCCGCTGCCGGTTAAGCTCGCGCTCCAGTTCCTCTCCGGCAAGCTGACGCCACGCGCCGTCAACGTGCAGCGTCATCCGCCGTTCCTGTTCGTTTGTTTGCATTGCTTCGTTTCCTTTCTCTTTGGTTCTCGTTTGGTTCCGTTCTCTAAGCTGCCTTCTGGGATGGCGTCGTTCCTTTCTGTTGTTCAGGCGTTGATGCCCAGGATCACGCGCGGCGTGTATCCGAGGCGTCGGCACTCGGCGTTGATCGATCTGCGGATCGGGCTGTTCGGGCGGTTGGCGCGGTAGATGCGGGCGAGCCGGGGCCATCCCAGCTTCTCGATCCGCCGGACGCCGTCGCGTCCGCGTGCCATCAGCCATTCGTGGGTCTCGGTGGTGTGCGTCTTGCGCATGGTCGTGTTCCTTTCTGGTTACCGGCTCTTGTTGATCATGGCCTCGACGATCTCGCTGCCCTCGACGCCCTTGAGGAACCCCACCGTCTCGGCCAGCAACTCGCGGACGTGGCCCAGGCTCCCGGCGACCGGCCAGGTGTCCTCGGTCATCTCGCGGTCGTTCAACTCGGCCTCGAGCATCTTCATGAGGCGGGCGATGTGCCCTCGCGTGGTGCGGCATGCGGCCTTCGGCGTCTCGGTCTTCGTGGTCTTCGCGTTCATCGTATCTCCTTCTGGTTGAGGGCCTTACGGCCTTTTTTGTTGAACACAACATTGCTCGGGGGGCCGGGAACATCAACTGGAAGGTTCGACTTTTCCGAACTTTCTGCACCCCGTAAGGCTTTGAAACAGCACGACTTACGGAATCGGGCCGTTTCCCCTATCAGATTTCTTACGCCGTGGGCGCGAAAGGTGGCGGCATGACCGATGAATCCACGCCCAGAATCACGGCGCTGACGCCCGCGCAGGCCGCGCGAATCCTGGCCGCCGCCGGGCAGAGGCGGATCACCGAGGCGATGGTGCGGGCCGACGTCGAGGCCGGTGCGCCCACCAACGCCGACGGCACGCTCAACCTGATCCACTACGCCGCCTGGCTGGCGCGGGAGGCTGCCCATGGCGATTGACGTGCGCCAACTGCGACCGTCGATGCTGACGCGGATGCTGAACTCCACACCGCTGGGCGAGGTGCTCGGCGACCGGCAGTTGCGCCGTCATCGCAACCGGGCGGGCTACCGGATCGGCGACGAGAAGCACGTCGATCTCCTACGCTACGCCGCGTGGCTGCTGTGGAACCGGCACAACCCGGAACCGGAACGGGAGCCGCGCGACTACGAGGCGATGAAGGAAGCCGCCCGCGCCCGCAACGCAGAGCTGTCAGCCATCGGTCGGGACATCGGCGAGATCCCCGAGGTGATTGACCCCGACCGCAAGGCCAAGGCCGCGACCGACTTCCGGTTCTTCTGCGAGGCGTACTTCCCCGAAACCTTCAGCCTGCCGTGGTCGGACGACCACCTGAAGGTGATCGCCAAGATCGAGACCGCCGTGCTGCGCGGCGGGCTGTTCGCGATGGCCATGCCGCGCGGCAGCGGCAAGACCACGCTGGCGGAGACCGCCTGCATCTGGGCCATGCTGACCGGGGCCCAGGAGTTCGTCTGCCTGATCGGGTCGGACGCCGGGCACGCCCGCAGCATGCTGGAGAGCATCAAGGTCGAGTTCGAGACCAACGAACGGCTGCTCGATGACTATCCCGAAGCGGTCTTCCCGATCCACGCGCTCGAGCGGATTCACAACCGGGCCAAGGGCCAGCTCTGCGGCGGCAAGGCCACGCGCATCGTCTGGACGGCGGACGAGATCGTGTTGCCGACCATTGCGGACAGCAAAGCCTCCGGCGCGATCATCCGCGTGGCTGGGATCGAGAGCCGGATTCGCGGCATGAAGTTCAAGCGTGCCGACGGTCGGGCGGTGCGCCCGTCGCTGGTGGTGCTCGACGACCCGCAGACCGACGAGTCGGCCCGCAGCGACATGCAGGTGCGGGCCCGTATGGAGACCTTGAACGGCGCGATCCTGAACCTGGCCGGGCCGGGGCAGAAGATTTCGGGCATCATGCCCTGCACGGTGATCCGGCCCGGAGACATGGCCGACCAGATTCTCGACCGCGACAAGCACCCGGCCTGGCAGGGCGAACGCACCCGGCTGGTCTACGTCTTCCCGACGAACGAGAAGCTCTGGGACAAGTACGCCCAGATCCGTGCCGACAGCTTCCGCAACGACGGCGACGGCCACGAGGCCACGGAGTTCTACGGCAAGCACCGCAAGGAGATGGACGCGGGCGCGGTGATCGCCTGGCCTGAGCGCCACAACGAAGACGAGCTATCGGCCATCCAGCACGCCATGAACCTGCGTCTCCAGGACGAGCGGGCGTTCTGGGCCGAGTACCAGAACCAGCCGCTGCCGCAGGAGGAAGGCGAGAGCGACCAGCTCAATGCCGACGCCATCGCCGCCAAGACCAACGGCCTGCCGCGCGGCGTGGTGCCCATCGGGGCCAGTCATCTGACCATGTTCATCGACGTGCAGGGCAAGCTGCTCTTCCACGCAGTGGTCGCATGGGAGGACGATTTCACCGGCTACGTCGTCGACTATGGCACCTATCCCGACCAGCAACGTCCGGTCTTCGCCTTGCGCGAGGTGCAGAAGACGCTCGCCCGCGTCGCGCCAGGCACCGGGATGGAAGGCTCGATCTACGCCGGTCTGGAGAAGCTGACCGACGCGTATCTGGCCAAGCGCTGGCGGCGTGACGACGGGGCCGAGATGGGGATCGAGCGATGCCTGATCGATGCCAACTGGGGCCAGTCCACGGACGTCGTCTACCAGTTCTGCCGCCAGAGCGCCCACGCCGGTCTAATCATGCCGAGCCACGGCCGCTACGTCGGCGCGTCGAGCGTCCCGTTCAGCGAGTACAAGCGCAAGAAGGGCGAGCGGGTCGGGCTTCACTGGCGCGTGCCGACCGTCCAGGGCCGACGCCAGGTGCGTCACGTCCTGATCGACACGAACTACTGGAAGAGCTTCGTCCACGCCCGGCTGGCCGTGGCGATGGGCGATCCCGGCAGCCTCTCGCTCTTCGGGCGCAAGCCCAGCGAACACCAGCTCCTGGCCGAGCATCTCACCGCCGAGTACCGCGTGAAGACCGAGGCGCGGGGCCGCATCGTGGACGAGTGGAAGATCCGCGCGGGCGGGCCCGACAACCACTGGCTCGACTGCATGGTTGGCTGCGCCGTAGCGGCGTCGATCTTGGGCGCGGTTTTGCCCGGTACTGACGCCAAGGCCGCGACCGCGCGTGCGCCGATCCGGTTATCCGAACTGCGAAAGGGCAAACGATGAAGCCTGCTGCCGACAACAGGGTATCCGCGCCCAAGCGGGGTCTGGAATGTCCGGGCTGCGGCTGCGCCCATTTCCGCGTGCTCTACACCCGCCGGTCCATCGGCGGCCGAATCCTGCGCCGTCGAGAATGCCGTCACTGCGGGCGGCGCGTGACGACGTATGAGGCAGCATCCGCTTGAGCGGTGGTCACAGGCCGTACTTCTGCCGGAAGTCGCCGATCCAGTCCGCATGCCGTCCTGAGTCCGCGATGTGCCTGGCCAGCGTCTGCATGCTCAATGATGCCACCCGGCTTCGCAACCCATCGGGAACGAACTGCATCACAAAGGGCATGATGCCGCCGGAATCGGAACCCGTGTCGCAGTGGAAGACCGGACTTCGCTCGTCGTGCAACAGGACAAAGATGCCGCCATACTCCAGCGCAAAAAGCAGTTCCCGGAAGAACTGGTAGTTCAACGCCAGCACGCATTGGCGTTCGCCCTTCATCAGATCGGCCAGCCCGTGCTTCTCGGCCAGCGTCCAGTACCGGCGTCCAATGTGGTGAAGGTAGCAGCCGGTTTTCGCGGGCAGAGGATTCTTCCCGGCACAATCGCCCATGCCGAGAACCGTGCAACTGCCGAACTCCGCCTCCATCATTTTGGACTCGATGAATACGAACGGCCGCCCAGACGCGTCGCGCAGGGCGATGTCGATGGACGTGGGTTGTCCCGAGTCCTCGTTGAAGACCTTGCGGTCCTCGAACTCGAACACAGCATCTTCCAACTGCTTCTCGCACGAGACCCCGACGGATCGCAGCGCGGCCAGCAGTGGATCGTAGTCATGGCGCACGATGAGCGGCCCGACGAGATTGAACGCCATCGCCTGACTGCTCAGGCCGTGGTGCAGGTACTTGTGAAGCGGAAACGGTTTTCCTTCGTTCTCGCAGATCGCTTTGTGTCGCTTGATGTACTTGACCACGTCCGGCAGGATCAGGTTGCTGGGCCAGTTCTCCCACTTGTCCAGGATGAACGCGTACTTCGGATCGCGCGGCAGATCCTTGCCGTCGAACCAGTGCTTCGCCGTCTCCCGCATCTTCCGCTGATAGGCATAGTAGCGGGGGAAAGGCCACGTCTGGGCCAGTCTTCGGCTACTGGGTGTCGTATCCGTCATAGGTGTCCACTTTCCATCAGAACGGGGGCCAGTCTATCCGATTCCGACCCAGAATACATGTGCTATCTCGCTCCCATGTTCTACCCGTAGAACCTGCCGCAGAAATCTTCATCCGCGCCCCGCCACTTTGCGATCTCGCCGCGTAAGTAACCCGTAGACGGCCGATGGTCGGCCGCCGACGGGAGAAAACCGTGGCCGAGACTCTCGACACACAGATCCGCGACAACGCCGCCGGGCCGAAGAAGGCGACCGGCGATTCCGGCAGCGTCGAACAGCACCCGCTGAACGACCAGATCGCGGCCGACCGGTATCTCGCCTCCAAGAAGGCAGCCCGGTCCCGAGGACTGGGCATCCGCATGTCGAAACTCGTGCCCCCGGGGAGCGCATGATGGTGCAGGTTGCCGACAACGTCACGAAGACGCCGGTCCGCCTGGGCGGGTTCCAGAAGCCCGCCCTGCGGCGCGTCGACGTTCGCGCACTGGCGCGGCGGCGGGTCCGAGCCGGGTTCGACTCGGCCGAGACCACCGACAACAACCGCCGCCACTGGGCGCGGGCCGACGCGCTCTCCGCCGACGCGGCGGCCAGTCCCGAGGTGCGCCGGACGCTGCGCAACCGCGCCCGCTACGAGGTCGCGAACAACTCCTACGCCCGGGGCATCGTCCTGACGCTGGCCAACGACAGCGTCGGCACCGGCCCCCGGCTCCAGATGCTTTCCGACGATCCAACCTTGAACCGCAACGTCGAGAGCGATTTCCATTCGTGGGCGCAGGCCGTCGGCCTCGCGCAGAAGCTGCGCACCATGCGCATGGCCCGCTCGCAGGATGGAGAGTCCTTCGCCGTGCTGGCCTTCAACCCCTTCGTCGAGCACGACGTGCAGCTCGACATGCTGCTCGTCGAGGCCGACCAGGTCGCCAGTCCGTGGCGGCACATCCAGGACGAGCACGAGGTGGACGGCCTCGTGCTGGATGACTACGGGAATCCCATCGCCTACCGGGTGATGAAGAACCACCCGGGCAGTGCCTACCGGATGGTCTTCGACGATTTCACCACCGTTCCGGCCCCGGCCATGATCCACGTCTTCCGGCAGGACCGGCCCGGCCAGCATCGCGGCATCCCCGAGATCACGCCCGCCTTGCCGCTTTTCGCGCAGCTCCGGCGTTTCACCCTGGCCGTGCTCTCGGCGGCGGAGGCGGCGGCCGACTTCGCGGGCATCCTCTACACCGACGCTCCGGCCAACGGCGAGGCCGACGCCGTCGAGCCGATGGACCTGATCGAGCTCGAGCGCAACATGCTCATGACCATGCCCGGCGGCTGGAAGATGAGCCAGGTCGAGCCGATGCAACCGGCCACGACCTATGCCGAGTTCAAGAAGGAGATTCTGAACGAGATCGCCCGCTGCCTGAACATGCCGTTCAACATCGCGGCGGGCAACTCCTCGGGCTACAACTATGCTTCCGGGCGTCTGGATCACCAGACCTACTTCAAGTCCATCCGCGTGGATCAGTCGTTCACGGCGTCGCGAGTCCTGGACCGCGTGCTCACGGCATGGCTCCGCGAATACGCCGTCCTGACCCGGAACCTCGGCCTGATCGGCATCATCCCCCCGCACCAGTGGTTCTGGGACGGCTTCGAACACGTCGATCCCGCCAAGGAAGCTAACGCGCAGGAGACGCGCCTGCGGAACCACACCACCACGCTGGCGCACGAGTATGCCCGGCAGGGCAAGGACTGGGAGATGGAACTGCGGCAACGCGCCAAGGAGAAAGCCCTCATGGATGAACTCGGACTCAGCGCGACGGAGACCGTTCCGTCCGCACCCGGCAACGAGACGGAGGAGAAAGACAACGATGAATAGGACGAGGAAGACCGTGCCCGGCGGGTTCTACATCCGCGCCGAAGCGGGCGATGTGAACCTCCAGGCGGCGACGGCCGACGACGGCAAGACGCTGCGGCGCTTCACCATGACCGCCTACACCGGCGGCGCGATGGCGCTCGCGGGCTGGCCGTACCCGGTGGTCGTGGACCTGACCGGACTGGCCCTCGGCAAGAAGTCGCGGCCGATCCTGATGAACCACGACACCGCGCGGATCGTCGGGCACACCGACACCGTCGGCGTGGAAGGCACCGCACTGACTGTCGCCGGAGTGATTTCCGGCGTGGGCAGCGCGGCGCGGGAAGTGGTGGGCGCGTCCGACAACGGCTTTCCCTGGCAGGCGAGCCTGGGCGCGGCGGTAAAGAAGGTCGTCTTCGTGCCCGAGGGCAAGACGGCGGCCGCCAACGGGAAGGAGTTCGCCGGGCCGGTCTACATGGTCCGCCAGGCGAAGTTGGGCGAAGTGAGTTTCGTGGCGCTCGGCGCGGACGACGCGACGACGGCGAAAGTGGAGGCCGGGCGCATTCCGGTCATTGAAGGCAACAGCAACATGGAGGTCATGACAATGGACTTCGAGAAGTGGGTCGAGGCGAAGGGCTTTGTGCTCGCGGACCTGTCGGAAGATCAGACCGCGAATCTCAAGGCGATGTACGAGGCGGAAACGAACGCGAACGGCAAGCCGGACGGCGACGTGGTCGCACGCGGCACGCAGGTGGGGACGGGCAAACCGGTCGAGGGCAAGCCGAGCGCGGCCGAGGCCGTGATCCAGGCGCGGGAGGAGGCGCAGTCCGCCGTCCGCACCGAGCGCGAGCGCGTGTCCGCAATCCAGGAGATCTGCGGCGGCGAGTTCCCGCGCATCGAGCGCGACGCGATCCGGCTGGGCTGGACCGTGGAGGACACGTCCCAGAAGGTGCTCAAGGCGATGCGGGAGAACCGGCCCCAGGCCGACGTCCACATCGTGACCCGCTCCGACAAGGGGTCGGTATTCACGGCGCGGTCGTTGGAAGCGTCGCTCTGCCTGCGGGCCCGCATCCCCGAGGAGACGCTCGTGAAGGAGTACGGCGAGCAGATCGTCGAGAGCGCCTACGCCAACCGCGAGATCAGCCTCCAGGCGCTGCTGGCCGAGTGCGCCGAGATGGAGGGGCGGAGCGTGCCGCGC